>Ga0315556_1001580_pt1 | contig 13614 bp, 17 predicted proteins | sample SalMarSW160310MG_FD_202112 | JGI IMG/M metagenome (GOLD analysis project Ga0315556, IMG submission 202112) | Salt marsh sediment microbial communities from the Plum Island Ecosystem LTER, Massachusetts, United States - Salt Marsh Sediment SW1603-10 ...
CCTTGCCGCCGCCACCGCGACGACGGCGACCGCCCCCGCCACGGCAGCCCTACCTGCGGCCATTGGCGGCATGAGGGGGTGGACGGAGTTATGATCAAGGCCGTTTTTGGCCTTGATCATCGTTTCGGCCACCCCCTCTAAGCCGCCAGTGGTTCGAGGTAAGGCGGACGTGTTGGCCTGGGTCATTTGAGGGCTGGTCGCGGCGGCGGATCGAGGTGCTGGAGCAGGGACTCGAACATTGGCGCCGGGGCCTGAGCGAAGAAGCGCTCGGCGACGGTAGTGCCGTCGGGTCGGCGGATGAAATAGTTGTGCATGGCGGTGAGCGCGGAGAGCTTGCGCTCGCTGAGATGGTGCTTGCCGTGGTGGTGCAGAGACAGTTGGCCGTTGCGCCCTTCCACACAGGAGCTGCTGCGTTGGAAGAGATCGGCTCACTCGGTGGCGACGGTTTGGATGTGGGCGCGCACCGGGGCGAGGAGCTCTTGCAGCGGCGAGTCGAGCTGGCGCAGTGGCGCGAGCAGCTCAGCGCTGCGCGAGCGCAGGGCATGACGGCGCTCGGCACTGCTGCTGCGCGCGGCGACCCGCTCCAGAGAGATCGCCGGGATGAGCCGTTGGTGGACGGCAGCTTCGATCTCCGGGGTCAGTCCCAACGCCTCGACCTTGGCTTGGATGGTGGCGAAGAAGAACGTCAGTGTTGCCAACAGTTGCGTGGTCAGACGCTCGGCCTTGGCGATGCGCTCACGCGCTCGCTCGGGCAGGGCGGTCTGCTCGGCCATCTCGGCGAGCGCTTCCCAGCACGCCGCGAAGCGTTCGGCGACGCGCGCCACCGGCTGGGCCGCACCGCTTTGCAGGTCGTAAGGATGGTAGGCATCGGCAAGCTCGTGCACCAACGCGCGGGCTTGCTTGCGGTGTTGTTGCGCCTGCTCGCAATGCTCGCGGGTCTCGGCTTGCGCCATCAGGGCCTCGTGGATGCGCTGGTCTAACGCCGGTGCTCGACCGCGCGGGCGCGGCCAACAGCGCTGATACGCCTCGCGCGCCTGACGCTGCACCGCGACCTGCATGTCGGCTTGCTCGCAGGCGCGGCGGGCCTGTTCGATTTCGCGCGCCAGGGGCAACGTGACGGCCTTGCAGAACTCATGCTGGAAGCGGCTATTAAGGGGACTCGCCTACCTTCCAACGATCGGCCGCGGCGAGCGGGATTGTGTACAGAGCCGATTCGCCACCGGGGGTCGAGCACGGAGTCACATTCGAAAGCCGGCACCGCTCGGCTGCCATGATGGAAGGACTCCGGGTAGGATTGCGTTTAGATCTGACCCCCGGCGGTGGACCATGCCCGTACCCCGAATCCTGGTAGATCTGCCCCTCGAAAAGGCTGGGCAGATCATTCTCCCCCCAAGACCTTCACGACACCTGGCTCAGGTGCTTCGCCTGCGTGCCGGTGATCCGCTCATCCTGTTCAATGGCGACGGTCGTGATTTCCCCGGACGACTCGTGATTCCTGCCAAGGATGCCGTCGTGGTGGAGCTCGACGAGCCGACGACGGAGGAGCCGATACCAATGCTGCAGATCCACCTCGGCATCGGGGTATCGAAGGGCGAGCGGATGGACTGGGTGATTCAAAAGGCCGTCGAGCTCGGCGTGACGCGGATCACCCCCCTGTTCACCAAGCGCAGCGTGCCGAGGCTCTCAGGGGAGCGGCTGCAGAGACGCGGGCAACATTGGCAAGGGGTTCTGGAAGCGGCCTGTGAGCAGAGCGGACGGCGGCGCGTCCCGGAGCTGGGTGAGAGCAGGTCGCTGGCCCAGTGGATTGCGCAACGGCATCCCTTTCCCCTCCTGCTCGATCACAGGGGGGATGTCGCCTTGGCGGAGCTTCCCGCTCCGGCGGGGGCCATGACGCTGCTGGTCGGAGCGGAGGGCGGACTGGAGCCGGAGGAGCGAGCCTTATCGATACGTGCAGGCTTCACAGCCGTCCGTCTCGGCCCAAGGATTCTGCGTACCGAGACCGCTCCCCTCGCGGCGATTGCAGCGATTCAAATATTGTGGGGGGACTTCCGCGAATAGGCCGGACCTCGCCGCCCAGCGAGGACCCCTCTGCTCATGCGGATACAGGCCCCACCGGCATTGGACTCCTGAGGGCACATCCAACGACTCCCCTTCCGAACGCGCTCCACCTCTACCCTGACACCGGATTCGGTGGTGCGCTAATATGCGCGGATGCAACCAGAGCTCGGTGTCGTCATGGATCCTATCGGATCCATCAAGATTGCCAAGGACAGCACCTTTGCCATGATGCTGGCCGCGAGCCGGAAGGGATGGCGGGTCTGGTACATGGAGCTGTCCGACCTGTTCTTACGGGACGACCGCGCCTGGGCCCGGATGCGTGAGGTCGAGGTTCGGGATGATCCGATGGGATGGTACCTGTGGGTGGCCGAGGCGACGCGTCCGCTGGACGAGCTGCCGGTCATCTTCATGCGCAAGGACCCGCCGTTCGACATGGAGTACATCTACGCGACCTATCTGCTCGAGCGGGCTCAGCACCGAGGTGCCCGGATCATCAACGACCCGCGCAGCCTGCGCGATGCGAACGAGAAGGTCTTCACCGTTGAGTTCCCGCAATGCTGCCCCCCGACCTTGATAACGCGGCGTCATGCGGACATCGGGGAGTTTCTCGCCGAGCACGGGGAGATCATACTCAAACCCCTCGGCGGGATGGGCGGCTTCTCGATCTTTCGGGTAAGCGCCGGTGATCCCAACTTCAACGTGATCGTCGAGACATTGACGGATCGCGGCAGCCGCTTCTGCATGGCGCAGAGGTTCATCCCGGAGATTGCCGACGGAGACAAGAGGATTCTCCTGGTCGACGGTGAGCCGGTTCCTTATGCCCTCGCCCGCATACCCATGAAAGGCGAGACCAGGGGCAACCTCGCCGCGGGCGGGACCGGCGTCGGGCGGCCACTGAGCGAGCGCGATCGCTGGATCGCCGAGCAGGTCGGTCCGGAGCTGCGCCGGCGGGGCATCCTTTTTGCCGGCATCGATGTGATCGGCGACTACCTGACAGAGATCAACATTACCAGCCCGACCTGCATCCGGGAGCTGGATGCACAGTTCGATCTCGATATTGCAGGCGACCTCATTGCAAGGGTCGAGGAAGGGATCGATGTGTATTGCTAAGGCCGGAGGCCGCTTTTTGAGCGGCACCCGGGTTGCGCGAGGAATCGTCCCGATTCCCGATTCGGTGTGAGAGACAGGTGAAGATCGCAACCGCAGGGGACGTTCCCCCGGTACTGCTGGATGATGATCGCTCGAAGGCTTCCTCGCGGCTTTTTGTCACCGCCTTGGCCGTTGCCTTCCTCGCTCACCTGGTCCTCATCTTCGGCTTGCGCTTCTCCTTGCCAGATGCCAATTCCGGCAAAGGGGCGACGCGTCCGCTCGAGATCATCGTGCTGCGCCAGGCTGCGCCCTCGAACAAGAAGCCGGAGATTGCCGATGCCTTCGCGCAGGTGGACCGCGAAGGGGGAGGAGCCGAAAGGCCCGAGGAGACCGGACCCGGGCCCCTGACGGAGATCGCCGTGCCCGAGCAGGGGTCCGCCCGGCTCGAGTCGCTGCCGCAGCCGAGCACCCCGCAGCAATTCGAGAACATGGAGCTTCTGGCACAGCTGGACTCCGAGCAGAAACCGGTGCCGCCACCGAAGCCACAACCACCGGAGCCCTCCCCCGAGAGACCGCCACCGCAGGTCACCGCGGCCGAGATCCTGGCCAGTCGCGACCTCACGATCGCCGAGCTGAGGTCGAGGATCCAGCACAGCTCAGCCGCCTATGCCAGTCGGAAGCGGCGCAAGGCCATCAGCGCCAGTACCCGCGAATACAAGTATGCGAGCTACCTGGAAGCTTGGCGGCGCAAGGTCGAGCGGATCGGTAACCTGAACTATCCGGATGAGGCCAGGCGGCACAAGATGTACGGGAGCCTCATCCTGCATGTCGCGGTGCGTGACGATGGCAGCGTCGAGAGCATCCGCGTGGTACGCTCATCCGGTTTCGAGCTGCTTGACCAAGCCGCGGTCAAGATCGTCGAGCTTGCCGCCCCCTTTGCGCCTTTCCCTCCGGACATCCGGGCGGAGACCGATATCCTGGACATCACCCGTACCTGGCAGTTCCTGAGCAATAACCGCCTCGGGTGGGAAAACTGACCGAGGAGCCTCTCCCCACCGGCCCTTGCCAGGCATCCCGCTGCACCGGATACTAGGCCCATGACATTCTCGACCTCACTGACCAACCACTTTTTGATCGCGATGCCGGGCCTGCAGGACCCGAACTTCTCGCGTACGGTCACCTACGTCTGCGAGCACACCGAGCAGGGCGCCATGGGCATCGTGATCAACCGGCCCATGGAGATTCGCCTTGGCGAGATGCTCGGCCAGCTCGATATCGAGAGCAGGGACCAGGGGGTGCTCGATACCCTGGTGTTCCTCGGCGGGCCGGTACAGCCGGAGCGCGGGTTCGTGCTTCATTCGGGCGGCGAGGGCTTCGATTCGACCCTGACCATCACCCCCGAAATCAGCGTGACCACCTCCCGGGACGTTCTCGAGGCCATCGCTGAGGGCAAGGGTCCGGATCAGCGGCTGGTCGCTCTGGGCTACGCAGGCTGGGGCGGTGGCCAGCTCGAGCAGGAGATGAGCGCCAATGCCTGGCTGAGCGGGCCTGCGGACGATGAGATCATCTTCACGCTTTCCCCTTCGGCACGCTGGCAGGCCGCCGCACATCTGCTGGGAGTCGACCTGAACCTGCTCAGCGGCGAGGCCGGGCACGCCTGAATGGGCACCCTGCTCGGCTTCGACTTCGGCCCGCGCAAGATCGGTGTCGCCGTCGGACAAAAGGTGACCGGCTCGGCTTCTGCCCTGACCACGATCCGCAGCCGCCGGGACAAGCCGGATTGGGAACGGATCGGGCAGCTCGTGGGCGAATGGAGGCCGCAAGCTGCCGTCGTCGGCCTTCCCTTCAACATGGACGACACGGAGGGCGAGGTCGCTCCCGGTGCAAGACGCTTCGCACGCCAGCTGCAGGGCCGTTTCGGGCTCGAAGTGCATCTCGTCGACGAGCGCCTTACCTCGCTGGAGGCGCAGCGTCAGCTGGGCAGGGACGCGGCTTCTCGCGAGGCCATCGATGCCATGGCGGCGAAACTGATCCTGGAGACCTGGCTCGGTGAGCAGCGCTGACCTCTACAAGAGCGCCGCCGAGGTCGATAACTGCATCCAGGGGATGGGCAGGGACTTGGCCGGTCTGCTCCGTGCCAAGGGTATCGGTGATCCGCTGATGATCGGCATCCACACCGGGGGCGTCTGGGTAGCGGAGCGTCTACACGAACAGCTCGCCCTCCCCGAGCCCTTGGGACGACTCGATATCTCTTTCTACCGGGACGATTTCACGCGCATCGGCATGCATCCGCAGGTCCGCCCCTCCCAGATCCCCGTGCCGGTGGACGACCGCCACATCGTGCTCGTCGACGATGTGCTGCAGACCGGACGCACCATCCGCGCCGCCCTGAATGTCCTCTTCGACTACGGACGCCCGGCCTCGGTCGTGCTCGCCACACTGGCCGAGCGCGACGGGCGGGAGCTGCCCATCGAGCCCGACCTGGTCGGCTTGCACGCCAGGCTCGAGCCCGGCGAGCAGATCAAGCTCACCGGTCCGGAGCCCCTGCAGCTCATCCTCGGCAAGATACCGCCGGAGCGCCGAAGGCCCAACGGGTCGGCGGCGCCGGCGCCATGAGCCCGGCCGACATCCAGCTCGATGCCGCCGGCAATCTCGAGCACTTCCTGACGATCGACGGCCTGAGCCGCGAGCTGCTGACGGAGATCCTGGACAAGACCGAGGGCTTTCTCGGCGTCGCGGAGCAGGCGGTCAAGAAGGTGCCCCTGTGCCGCGGCAAGACCGTCGCCAACCTCTTCTTCGAGACCAGCACCCGCACCCGTACCACGTTCGAGCTGGCGGCCAAGCGGCTGTCCGCCGACGTCCTCAACCTCAATATCGGAACCTCCGCCACCGCCAAGGGCGAGACACTGCTGGACACCCTGCGCAACCTGGAGGCCATGCACGTGGACATGTTCGTGGTGCGCCATGCCGAAAGCGGAGCGGCCCACTTCATCGCCGAGCATGCCGATCCCCACGTCAGCATCGTCAATGCGGGCGACGGCCGCCACTCCCATCCTACCCAAGCAATGCTCGACATGTTCACCATACGGCGGCATAAGGGGGATTTTGCCGATCTGTGCGTCGCCGTGGTCGGAGATGTCCTGAACTCGCGTGTGGCGCGATCCCAGCTGGCGGCCCTGAGAACCCTGGGGGTCGGGGAAATCCGCATCATCGCTCCGCGCACCCTGATCCCCGCTCATGCCGAGTCACTGGGCGCGCGAGTCTTCCACGACCTGCGCCTCGGCGTCCGGGATGTGGACGTCATCATCATGCTGCGCCTGCAGCGCGAGCGCATGCGCGGCGGCATGTTGCCGAGCGAGCACGAGTACTTCCAGCTCTTCGGACTCACCGAAGAGCGCCTGGGCACGGCCAAGCCGGATGCGATCGTCATGCACCCGGGGCCCATCAACCGGGGGGTCGAGATGAGCTCCCAGGTGGCCGACGGCCCGCGCTCCGTCATCCTCGAGCAGGTCAGCAACGGGATCGCGGTTCGAATGGCCGTCATGTCCATGTGCATAGGGACCCAGAATCTGCGCGCACAGGGTGAGCTGCATGGCTGAGGGGGAGAGGATCAGCATCTGCAACGGTCGCCTGGTGGATCCTGCAAACGGAATCGACGCGGAGTGCGACCTGCATATCGCCGCCGGGCGCGTTGTCGCCGTCGGACCCGCACCGGACGGGTTTCGCGCAGACCGCACCCTGGATGCCCGCGGATTGGTCGTGTGCCCCGGCTTGGTGGATCTGTGCGCCAGGTTGCGCGAGCCGGGGCTTGAGCACAAGGCCACGATCGCCAGCGAGACGGCGGCGGCAGCCGCCGCGGGAATCACCACCCTCTGCTGCCCACCCGACACCCGGCCAGTGATCGACACCCCGGCCGTGGCTCAGCTCGTGTCCCAAATCGCCGAGCGTCACGGACATGCCCGGGTCATCCCGGCAGGTGCCCTCACCCAGGGCCTCGCGGGCGAGCAGATCAGCGAGATGGCGGCCCTCGAGCACGCCGGCTGCCCGGTCATGTGCCATGCCGACCTTCCCCTGAAGAATACCCTGGTCCTCCGCCGGGCGATGGAGTACGCGACCACCTATGACCTGACCCTGTTCCTGCGCCCGGAGGACGAGCATCTGCGCGATCAGGGCTGCGTCCACGAGGGTCGGGTGGCCACGCGCCTCGGGCTGCCCGGAATACCGGAGGCGGCGGAAACAGTCGCCCTCGCAAGGGATCTGGCACTGGCGGAGCAGACGGGGGCCGGCATCCACTTCCGCTGTCTGTCGACCGGCCGTGCCACCCAGATGCTTGCCGAAGCGGTCCGGCGCGGTGTCCGGGCCAGCGCCGACGTGAGTGCCCATCAGCTCTTCCTGACCGAGGACGACATCGGGGCCTTCGACAGCAACTACCACGTCACGCCTCCCCTGCGTACGAGCGCCGATCGGGATGTCCTGCGCGCTGCGGTGGCGAGCGGCGACCTGGCGGCCGTCTGCTCGGATCACCGGCCCCACGAGGCGGACGCCAAGCTCGCCCCCTTCCCCTCGACGGCCCCGGGGATCTCGGCCCTGGAGACGCTGCTTCCCCTGATGCTTCGCCTGGTAGCCGAGGGGGCGATGGATCTGTCGACCGCCGTCTCCCGCGTCACCCTGGGACCGGCGCGGATACTCGAGCTGCCGTTTGGTCAGCTGGATGCGGGACGGGTTGCCGATGTCTGCGTCTTCGACCCGAGGGAACGCTGGGTGTTGTCGGAGACGACCATGGTCGGCGAGGGACGCAACAGCCCGTTTCTCGGGCAGGAGCTCGAGGGACGGGTGTCCTGGACTCTCCTCGCCGGGCGTGTCGTCTACCAGCGTGGAAGCGGATGAGCGAGCGGGGCCAGCGGGGAAGCATCTTCCTGGAGGAGGCCGAGGTTCTCAGCCAGGAGGCCCATGCGGCAGACCAGTACCTGCTGAGTCTCCGGGCCCCGCTCTGTGCCCGGGAGGCACGGCCCGGCTCCTTCGTGCATCTTCGCTGCGACCCGCTGCTACCCATGCGCCGGCCGCTGTCGATCATGCGCGTCGACCGGAAGAACGGTCGGGTGGAGCTCCTGTACAAGATGGTAGGGGAAGGCACCCGGCTGCTGGCATCCCGGCACCCCGGCGAGCACATCAGTCTTTTGGGTCCCATCGGCCAGCCCTTCGAGGCGCACTCCGAGCGTTCTCTGCCCCTGCTCATCGGTGGTGGCGTCGGGATACCCCCCATCGTCTTCCTGGCAGAGACCCTGCGCGCGGACCGCCACTTCCGGCCCTTCGCGGTATTCGGCTCCGAGGTGCCCTTCCCTTTTCATGCTCGTCCATCCCAGCACTTGGTCCCGGGCCTGCCGCCAGAGGTCATCGCCGCCATCCCCTTGCTCGACGACTGGGGAATACCCAGCCGGCTCACGAGCTTCCTGGGTCTTCCCGGCTGCTTCGAGGGCTATGCCACGGATCTGGCGCGCATCTGGCTGGAAGGCTTGGACGCCGGGGCGCTGGCACAGGTGGAGATCTTCGCCTGCGGCCCCCATCCGATGCTCGCGGCCACGGCCGCACTGGCGCGGGAGCTCGACCTGCCCTGCCAGGTCTCCCTGGAGGAGCTCATGGCCTGTGCCGTAGGCGGCTGTGCCGGCTGCGCCGTTGAGACCCGAGCTGGAGATGGCATCTCCATGAAGCGTGTGTGCGTCGATGGCCCCGTCTTCGATGCCTACAGCGTCTTTCCGGATTAGGCGCATCATCCTGACAAAAGCAGTAGAACCGGACAGAGTATTGGACATGCCGAAACTCAGACTCGGTCTCCCCAAGGGGAGCCTCGAATCCGCGACCATCGATCTCTTCGACCAGGCGGGCTGGAAAATCCGACCCCGCTCGCGCAACTACTACCCGGATGTGGACGATCCCGAGCTGGAGTGCGCCCTGGTTCGTGCCCAGGAGATGGCACCCTATGTGGCCAACGGTACCCTGGATCTCGGTCTGACGGGATTGGACTGGATTCTGGAGACCCAGGCCGAGGTGGCGCAGATACGTACCCTCACCTACTCCAAGGCATCTGATCAGCCGAGCCGCTGGGTATTGGTGGTAGCAAGAGAATCGCCGATCGAATCCGTGCAGGACTTGTCCGGCAAGCGGATCGCCACAGAGCTGGTCGGCTTTACGCGACGTTTTTTGGAAGAGCGCGGGATCGAGGCGAGCGTCGAGTTTTCCTGGGGTGCCACCGAGGCGAAGGTGGTGGAGGGAATCGTGGACGCGGCGGTGGAGATCACGGAGACCGGCAGCACCATCCGCGCCCACGGCCTGCGCATCGTCGAGGACCTGCTGTACACAGAGACCCGCTTGATCGCCAACCCGCAGTCGCTCGAGGATCCCTGGAAGAAGGCCAAGATCGAGCAGATCGCGATGATGCTCGAGGCTGCCATGACCGCTCGGCAGAAGGTGGCGCTCAAGTTGAACGTATCGGACGAAAATCTCGACGAGGTCGTCGCCCTACTGCCGAGCCTGCATGCGCCGACCGTCAGCCATCTGTACGACCGGGCGTGGCTAGCCGTGGAGACGATCGTCGATGCCGGCGCGGTAAGAGAGCTGATCCCCAAGCTCCGGGCGGCCGGTGCCCAGGGGATACTGGAGTACGAGCTGCGGAAAATGATCTGAGCTGGGGAAACGCTGATTTTGGCCAGGACGGACGAAAATCGGCATCTCCCCTCCCTAGCGCAGCATTCCGCTGCCGCTCCCTTCGCCTTCCTCCTTCGCCACCAGCGAGATCTTGTCCAGCGTTTCGCTCATTTCCTCGGTCAGTCCGCTGGTCCGGAGCTTGACCATCAATCGCACCTCGTTGGCTGAATCAGCGTATTTGAGGGCGTCTTCGTACGTGATCTCCCCCTCCTGATAGAGATCGTACAGGGCTTGGTCGAAGCTGATCATGCCCAGCTCCCGGGACCGTTTCATCAGCGGCTTCAGCTTGTGGACCTCGCCCTCGCGGATCAGGTCTGACGCCAGTGGTGTGTTGATCAGCACTTCCACTGCTGCCCGCCGGCCGATTCCGTCCTTGCGCGGCACCAACTGCTGAGCGACGATGGCCTTGAGGTTCAGGGACAGATCCATGAACAGCTGGTTGCGACTCTCCTCCGGAAAGAAGTTGATGATGCGATCCAACGCCTGATTGGCGTTGTTGGCATGCAGGGTCGTGAGCACCAAGTGCCCCGTCTCGGCGAAGACGACCGCCTGCTCCATGGTTTGGCGGGTACGGACCTCTCCCATCAGGATGACATCCGGGGCCTGGCGCAGGGTGTTCCTGAGTGCGATCTCGTAGGACTCGGTGTCCACACCAACCTCGCGTTGCGTGACGATGCAGCCATCATGCTCATGCACATACTCGATGGGGTCTTCGATGGTGATGATGTGCCCATTGCTGTGGTGGTTGCGGTATCCGATGAGGGATGCGAGCGAGGTCGACTTACCTGTGCCCGTTGCCCCCACGAAGATGACCATTCCACGCTTCGTCATGGCCAGGTCCCGCATGACCTGCGGCAGGCGTAGATCATCGATGGTCGGGATCCGGGTCTCGATGCGGCGCAGAGCCATCCCCGCGTGGTCGCGTTGAACGAAGGCGCTGACACGGAAGCGCCCGACGCCCTTGGCCTCTATGGCGAACTGGCACTCCTTGGTCTCCTCGAACTCCCTTTGCTGTTTGTCGTTCATGATGCTGGCGACCATGTCCCTAGCTTGTGTGGGCGTGAGCGCTTCCTTCCCCGCGGGATGGATGACACCGTCGATCTTGATCGACGGCGGGCGACCGGAGGTTATGAAGAGGTCGGAGCCCTTCTTCTTCGCCATCAGGATCAGAAGCTGATTCATCTCCATGGGGTCCCCCTCGAGGATCTCGGTCTGTGAGGAAGTCGCCAGGGGCTCGTCGCCGAGCTCGCGGCAGGGATGTAAGGTGCCGTTATCGATCGGAAAGCTAGGAAAAGGTCTCTTTGGCCACGGCGCGTGCCCTCGCCTCGGACTGGGAGATAAGCCCTCGCTTCACTAGCTCCTTGAGGTTCTGATCTATGGTGTGCATGCCGTGGGCCTGACCCGTCTGGATTGCCGAGTACATCTGAGCAACCTTGTCCTCGCGGATCAGGTTGCGGATAGCCGGGGTGCAGACCATGATCTCGTGGGCTGCGATACGCCCGCCGCCGACCTTCTTCAGAAGGGCCTGCGAGATCACGGAGCGCAAGGACTCGGACAGCATGGATCGCACCATACTCTTCTCTGCTCCCGGGAATACATCGACGATACGGTCGATGGTCTTGGCCGCCGAGCTGGTGTGCAAGGTCGCAAAGACCAGATGCCCGGTCTCCGCCGCCGTGAGTGCCAAACGGATGGTCTCCAGGTCTCGCATCTCGCCGACGAGAATGATATCCGGGTCCTCTCGCAGGGCTGAGCGCAAGGCCTCGCTGAAGCCCAGCGTGTCCCTGTGCATCTCCCGCTGGTTGATCAGGCACTTCTTGCTGACATGAACGAACTCGATCGGATCTTCGATGGTTAGGATATGCCCGTAGACTCGCTCGTTGAGGTGGTCGATCATCGCTGCGAGGGTGGTGGTCTTGCCGGATCCGGTCGGACCAGTTACCAGCACCAATCCGCGCGGAACATCGATGATCTCCTTGAATACCTTCGGCAAACCCAGCTCTTCGAGCGTTTGCACCTTCGAAGGAATCGTGCGAAAGACGGCTGCGGCACCCCGCTTCTGGTTATAGGCATTAACGCGGAAACGGGCAACGTTCTGGATCTCGAAGGAGAAGTCCACCTCCAGAAACTCCTCGTAGTCCCTACGTTGCTTGTCGTCCATGATGTCGTACACGAGTGAGTGCACGGTGCGGTGCTCCATGGGCGGCAGATCGATACGCCGCATGTCCCCGTCCACCCGGATCATCGGAGGCATTCCAGAGGAAAGGTGCAGATCGGATGCGTTGTTCTTGACGCTGAAGGCGAGCAGCTCGGCGATGTCCACTTCGAGGTCCCTATACTGGTCAATAGAACGTGTTATGCAGAGGTTCCAAAGAATAACGCGAAAAAGGTACAAGAGGAAAAGCGGCCCGCAAAGACCGGGGCGACGAGCCCTCAGAGCTTGTAAAAAATCCTGACGCTGTAGCGAGGGCGTCTCTGGGCGTTAGAGACAAACCGCATCAGTTGTCCCGCAGTCCGCTTCATGTACTACCCGTAAGGATCTCGGATCACTCATCCGGCAGGTACCCTCGAGACAGGCGCCGACCTGCCACAAGAGGGTGCGACCGCGATATTCCGGGCGCAACCGTAGTCTCGTACGAAACTCGTAACCTAGATCCATGTCGGGGGATGAGGCAAACGGAGGTCGCTCTTGGCGGATAGGCGCTCGATTGATCTGCGGATCATCGACAGCTGCCTCGAGCCAGATGGGCTGCGGTACGCCTTGCCGCGTGCCCGACTCGCACCTTCCCTTCTGCTCGTCATAGACACAGATGAGCATGGTGTCAGCATGGTGCGGGTTGGGAACTCGTGCGCTCGGCATGCCGTGGCGCCACACGAGCTCGACGGACGGGGGTACGGCGCCCACAGGATAGGAAATCAGGCTTCCGTCGGGCGGATCTTGGGGTGACGGTGCCACGAGCGGATCGTTGATCTGTGCTACCTCGGCGCGCTTCCAAACGCATCCCGCGGCCAAGAGAGCAATCAGCGCGACCTCGAGAATGGCGGCGCTTCCTGACGCTCCTGCCAGCGACCATGGATGGCAACAGAATGGCGACATAGCGAATGTCCCGGGTAGCTCGCTACGCGACTGGTGGCTCATGCCCTGAGATCGATGTGGGCCGAGGGTGCCTAGCTAGCTGGCGACAAGAATACGATTAGCATAACGACGCGACTGCGGGTGCTCAAGACTCGTCCTTGCCCACCCTGCGAGCCATCGGTTATGTTGGGGGTGATGAAATTCGCCGAGGCACTATCCGAGAATGGTAACCTGATTCTGGCCTATGAGCCGGGTCGGGTTCTCGTCGATGATCGAGCTTACACCGAGGGGCTGATCGTCACCTCCGAGCACATCGTGCCCGGTTGGGGTCCGGCGTGCGCAGAAGACCTCGCCGCAGAGCACCTCGAGGCGATCCTCGATCTGGACCCTCAGGTCATCATTCTCGGGACGGGGGGGACTCAGGTCTTTCCCGACCAGCGCGTCTATCTCCCGGCGCTGCAGCGGGGGCTGGGCGTCGAGGTCATGGATACGGGCGCGGCCTGCCGGACTTACAATATCCTGGCATCCGAGGGCCGCAAGGTGGCTGCCGGCCTCATCATGTGCTGAGAGCTTGTGAAAAAATCGGACGTCTGCTGCGGACGTCCCTATTTTTCACAAGCGCTGAGCCCATCCTATTTCCCGGAGGCGCGCCACGATGGGCCGCAAAGTCATCTTGTATCTGCTCGGGG
>Ga0315556_1001582_pt1 | contig 13613 bp, 9 predicted proteins | sample SalMarSW160310MG_FD_202112 | JGI IMG/M metagenome (GOLD analysis project Ga0315556, IMG submission 202112) | Salt marsh sediment microbial communities from the Plum Island Ecosystem LTER, Massachusetts, United States - Salt Marsh Sediment SW1603-10 ...
GGCGGTGGAAGAGGTGGACCCGGCCGACACGGACAAGTATGGCATCGTCAAAGTTCGTTCCATGGAAGGCCGAATTGGCGAGGTGGAGCGTATCGTGGAAAAGCCGGTGCCCGCGGAGGCCCCGTCCAATCTCGCCGTCCTAGGTCGGTACATCCTGACGCCCCGTATCTTCGAGCTGCTGGAAAATACCCCGCGAGGCGCCGGTGGTGAAATTCAGCTCACCGATGCCATCGCCATGCTGCTGCAGGAGGAAAAGGTCCTGGGCTATCAGTTCGCGGGTAAGCGCTATGACTGCGGAAGCAAGCTGGGGTACCTGAGCGCGACGGTGGAGTTTGCGATGCAGCACCATGAACTGGGTACGGCATTCCGTGACTATTTGCGCAGATTCTGTGAAGAGGAGAATCTCTGAACGCGGTCCGGGCGCGGTGAACGTTGCGTAGCGGGGGCTGAATGGCCCCCGTTTGCGTTTTGGGGGACCGGTGTCGGAAACGAAAAAACCAGGCACGACGGCCTGGTTTTGAAATTGGCTCCCCGGGACGGACTCGAACCGCCGACCCGGTGATTAACAGTCACCTGCTCTACCAACTGAGCTACCGGGGATCATGAATTTCGGAGCGCTAATGGTACTGATTGGCCCCGCTCCGGTCAACATGAAAGCTACTCAGGGCAGCTTAGTGGGCGACCTCCAGGGCCCTGGCGGGCGACCCGAGGCCGTCCCGGGTTGGACAGGACGATGGCCAGCGGCGCGCTGGTTCCATGGCGGGGGCATACGGTGATGGTGGTATTGCTGCCGTAGCTCATGCCGGAGCTCAGGAACTTGAGGCGCCGGCGATAGGTGCCCGACGCGATGGTGACGTCGCTCAGCGCGCCATGTTGGCGCACCACCGTTTCGTTGGCGTCGCGCTGGCCGTTGTGGTTGCGGTCCCGAAACAGGATCCAGCCCCGGTGCCAGCGGTTGGAGTTCCAGCAGTTGTTCCCATCACGGCTGGGGCACAGCACGGCGCGCCCGCCGCTGCGGATGGCTTCCATCCGGGTCAGTTGCAAAAAGCTGACGAACTCGTTGGTTCGGGCGACGATGCGGTTGCGGTCGAGCATGGCGCCGAGGCTGGGGACGACCGTCGTTATCAGGATGAGGGCCAGCGCGAGGCTGATCATCAGTTCCAGCAGCGTGAATCCGGGCGCGTGCAGGGCCCAGGGGGCGTCCGTGCGCACACCTGCACTGATCTCCATGGCCGGTTCTCCTTCACCGTGCGTTGTGCGGCCACGGCGTCCTGCCGTGGCGCCAGCCCATTGGGACTGGCGGATATCAGGCTAGCGGAAGCACCGCTGTCGGTGAACCGCCCGCTTGTCGGGGGGTACCGCCGCGGCGCGTAGGAAAATAGCTACTTGGAACCCAGCAGGGCCTGCATCCGGCGCATGGCCTCGTGCAGATTCTCCATGCTGGTGGCGAACGAAAGGCGCAGGTAGCCGGGTGCACCAAAGGCCGATCCCGGCACCAGGGCCACGCCCGCCTCACTGAGCAGGTGTTCGGCCAGCTCCACGTCGTCGTGGATGCCGTCCAGCGCTTCGATGGCGCCCTGGGCGTCGGGGAAGCAGTAGAACGTGCCGTCGGCGGGCAGACAGTCGATACCGCGGATGCCGTTGAGGGCCTGGACCACGAAGTCATGCCGCTCGCGGAAGGCCTTGAGCATGGTCTGGATGCAGCCCTGGTCACCCTCCAGGGCCGCCTGTGCCGCCACCTGTGCGATGGACGTCGGATTGGAGGTGCTCTGGGACTGGATGTTCTTCATGGCGGAGATCAGTTCCCGTGGGCCCGCGGCATAGCCGATGCGCCAGCCCGTCATGGAATAGGCCTTGGAGACGCCGTTGAGCACGATGGTCCGGGGGTACAGGTCCGGGCAGGTATTGAGGATGTTGGCGAACGGCTCCTCGCTCCACAGGATGTGTTCGTACATGTCGTCGGTGGCGATGAGCACGTGGGGATGGCGACGCAACACCTCGCCCAGCGCCTCCAACTCGGCACGCCGGTAGGCCACGCCGGTGGGGTTGGAGGGGCTGTTCAGCACCAGCAGCCGAGTGCGGGCAGTGATGGCCGCCTCCAACTGTTCGGGAGTGATTTTGAAGCCCTGGTCCTTGCCGGCGAGGATTTCGACCGGGGTGGCATCCGCCAGCAGCACCATATCCGGATACGAGACCCAATAGGGGGCGGGGATGATCACCTCGTCGCCCTCATTCAACAGGGCCTGAGCCAGGTTGTAGAAGCTCTGCTTGCCGCCGCAGGACACCAGTACCTGGTCGAGGCTGAACTCCAGCCCGTTTTCCCGCGCGAACTTCGCTACAATGGCCTTCTTCAGTCCGGCGATACCGTCCACCGCGGTGTACTTGGTGAAGCCCCTGTCAATGGCGTCTTTCGCCGCCTGTTTGATATGCTCCGGGGTATCGAAATCGGGCTCTCCGGCGCCCAGGCCGATGATGTCCCGGCCCTCGGCGCGCAGCTCAGCGGCGCGTGCCGTTACCGCGAGAGTGGGGGAAGGCTTGATGCGGTGAACGCGGTTGGAGAGCTGGATTTTCAATTGCGGCTTCCTGGCGGCGATGGCGGCGGACGGAATTTGTCATCAGCGCGTAATCATACTTGAAACCACCACGTCGAAGAATCCCCATGGGCGAGAGATTTGACCTGCATTGCGGCTATGAGCCGGCCGGCGATCAGCCGGAGGCTATCCGGCGGCTGGTGGATGGCCTGACCGACGGTTTGGCCCATCAGACCCTGCTGGGCGTGACCGGGTCCGGGAAGACGTTTACCGTCGCCAATGTCATCCAGCAGGTGCAGCGCCCGACCCTGGTCCTAGCGCCCAACAAGACCCTGGCGGCCCAGTTGTACGGGGAGATGAAGGAGTTCTTCCCCCACAATTCGGTCGAGTACTTCGTCTCCTACTACGACTACTACCAGCCGGAGGCCTACGTTCCTTCCAGCGACACCTTCATCGAGAAGGACGCCTCGATCAACGAGCACATCGAGCAGATGCGCCTGTCCGCCACCAAGGCCCTGCTGGAGCGCAAGGACACCGTCATCGTTGCCACCGTGTCCGCCATCTACGGCTTGGGCGATCCGCGGCAGTACCTGAGCATGGTCCTGCACCTGGACCGCGGCGACCGGGTGGATCAGCGCGCCATACTGCGGCGCCTGGCCGAACTGCAGTACACCCGCAACGACGTGGAGCTGCATCGCGCCACCTACCGGGTGCGCGGCGAGGTCATCGATATCTTCCCGGCGGAATCCGACCAGGAGGCCGTCCGGGTCGAGCTGTTCGACGACGAGATCGAGTCCCTGGCCTATTTCGATCCGCTCACCGGTGAGGTGCTGCGCCGGGTGCCGCGCCTGACGATCTATCCCAAGAGCCACTACGTCACGCCGCGGGAAACGGTGCTGGGGGCGGTGGAGGCCGTCAAGCTGGAGCTGAAGGAGCGCCTGGAGCAACTGCGTGAGCTCAACAAGCTGGTGGAGGTGCAACGCCTGGAACAGCGCACCCGCTTCGACATCGAGATGATGCTGGAACTGGGCTACTGCAACGGCATCGAGAACTACTCTCGCCATCTGTCGGGGCGTGCCCCGGGCGAGCCGCCGCCGACCCTGTTCGACTACCTGCCACCCGAGGCCCTGCTGGTCATCGACGAGTCCCACGTGACCATCCCGCAGCTGGGGGGCATGTACAAGGGTGACCGGTCCCGCAAGGAGACCCTGGTGGAATACGGTTTTCGGCTACCGTCGGCCCTGGACAACCGGCCGCTGCGTTTCGACGAGTTCGAACGCTTGGCACCCCAAACCCTGTTCGTTTCCGCCACCCCGGGTCCCTACGAGCAGGAGCACGCCGGCCAGGTGGTGGAACAGGTGGTCCGCCCGACGGGTCTGGTCGACCCGGAGGTGGAAGTGCGGCCCGCCGCCAGCCAGGTGGACGACCTGCTGTCCGAGATCCGCCTGCGGACGACGGCCGGGGAACGGGCGCTGGTCACCACCCTGACCAAGCGCATGGCCGAGGACCTGACCGAATACCTGGGCGAGCACGGCGTGCGGGTGCGCTACCTGCACTCGGACATCGACACGGTGGAACGGGTGGAGATCATCCGTGACCTGCGCCTGGGGGAGTTCGACGTGCTGGTGGGCATCAACCTGCTGCGCGAGGGTCTGGACATGCCGGAGGTATCGCTGGTGGCTATTCTGGATGCGGACAAGGAAGGCTTCCTGCGTTCCGACCGTTCCCTGATCCAGACCATGGGAAGGGCGGCGCGCAACCTTCACGGCAAGGCCATCCTCTACGCCGACCGCATCACCGGGTCCATGCAGCGGGCCATGGGGGAGACCGAGCGGCGCCGGGCGAAGCAGGTTGCTCACAACGAGGCCCACGGCATCACCCCGCGCAGCGTGGAAAAGGCGGTTGCCGACATCATGGAAGGAGGCTACAGCGGCATTCCCGGTTCACCGCGCAAATTCGCCAAGGTGGCCGAGGAGCTTATGGAATACGGCGCCATGCCCCCCGAGAAACTGGCGCAGAAGGTCAAGCAGCTGGAAAAGCAGATGTACGAGCACGCCCGCAATCTGGAATTCGAAGAGGCCGCCCGCATACGCGACCAGATCCGGCATATCCAGGAGTCGGGGATGGGGTTGGTGGATTTGAAGGCGGGGTGAAAAGACAGGACTGAGGGCCGAGGGCTGAGGACTGAGTGAAAAGCCGAGTTCCGGACCGTCCCCTGTAGGAGCGCCCTTGGGCGCGAATCCGTCAGCGTCGGCAGAGCCCCTATTCGCGGGCAAGCCCGCTCCTACAGGTGGAAACCGGCTTGCTCGGTCATCGGAGGACCATGACTCTGTCTTGGATCCTCAGTCCTCAGCGCTCCTTCTACAAATGCCCCCCCGCCAGCAGGGGCATCAACCAGTAGTGAATCCCGCTGGCACTGAAGCGCGCCTTGAGATCATCCAGCAGTTCCCGCAGCAGGGCTTCCTCGCCATGCACGTGAAACATCACCTTGCGCTGGCGCCCGGCCACCTGTTCGGCGGCGCTGAGCTGGGTGTGGCTGGTGCCGTGGCCGTTGACCGCCATGCTGGAGAAGCCGGACAGGCTGTCCTGCTGCAGCAGCCAGTCCACCATCTCCTCTTCCATGGCGGGGGTGACGACGATGACCAACAGACATTCACTCATGATTGGGCTCCTCCGCGTTCCACTCCGAAGCGGCGATACAGGATGGGCAGCAGTACCAGGGTCAGCAGCGTGGAGGTGATCAGACCACCGATGACCACCACCGCCAGGGGCTTCTGGATCTCCGAACCGGGACCGGTGGCGAACAGCAGCGGCACCAGGCCGAAGGCGGCAATGCTGGCGGTCATCATCACCGGCCGCAGCCGGCGCATGGCGCCTTCCACCACTACTTCGGCCACCGGTTTGCCCAGGGCCAGCAGCTGGTTGAAATAGGTGACCATCACCACGCCGTTGAGCACGGCGATGCCCAGCAGGGCGATGAAGCCCACCGACGCCGGCACGGACAGGTACTCGCCCGAGATCCACAGGGAGAACACGCCACCGATCATGGCGAAGGGGATGTTGGTCAGCACCAGCACCGCCTGGCGCACGGAGCGGAAGGTGGAGAACAGCAACAGGAAGATGAGCCCGATGGCTACCGGGATCACCAGACCCAGGCGCTTGGCGGCGCGCTGCTGGTTTTCGAATTGTCCGCCCCAGGCCAGACGGTAGCCGCCTTCCAGGGGCACGGCCTTGGCCACGGCGGCCTTGGCTTCGTCCACGAAGCCCACCAGGTCGCGGCCGCGGACATTGGCGGTGATGACCACCATGCGTTCGCCCCGTTCCCGGTCCACTTTCACCGGGCCTTCCACCCGTTCGATCTTCGCCACCGTGCCCAGGGGCACCTCGCGGCCGTCGGGTAGGGTGATGCGCATGGCGAGGAAGTCCGACGGCGAACTGCGCAGAGTGTCGGAGCCGCGCAGCAGTAACGGCGTCCGGCGCACGCCTTCATGCACGATGCCCAGCACGCGTCCTTCCAGATCCGCACGCAGGCCGGCTTCCAATTCGTCCACGGACAGGCCGAGACGGCCCGCGGCCATGCGGTCCACTTCCACCTTGAGGTACTGCATGCCTTCGTTGATGGCCGTACGCACGTCCTCGGCGCCGGGCACCTTGGCCACCGCCTGTTCGATGGCGCGGGCCTTGGTGTTGAGCTCGTTGAGATCGGGGCCGAAGAGTTTGATGGCCACGTCGCCGCGCACACCGGTGAGCATTTCGGAGACGCGCATCTCGATGGGCTGGGTGAAGCCGTAGGCGATGCCGGGGATGCCCTGCATGACCTTGCGCAGTTCGTCCATGAGTGCCTCCTTGCTGTCCACGGTCCATTGGTCCCGAGGTTTGAGCACCAGGAAGCTGTCGGTGTCGTTGAGGCCCATGGGGTCCAGGCCCAATTCGTCGGAGCCCACGCGCGCCACGATGCCGGTCACCTCCGGTATCTTCAGTAGCGCCTTCTGCACCCGCAGGTCCGTGGCTACGGACTGGTCCAGGTTGATGGACGGCAGTTTTTCCAGCTGCACGATGACGTTGCCCTCGTCCATGGTGGGCATGAAGGTCTTGCCGATGCGGGTGTAGACCACGCCCGTGGCCAACAGCGCCACCAGGGCAACGATGATCACCTTGCGTCCGTTGGCCAGGCACCACGCCAGGCTCGGCTGGTACACGGCCGTCAGTTTGCGCACCAGCCAGGGCTCGTCGTGACTGACCTTGCCCATGAGAAAGGAGGCCAGCACCGGAATGACAGTCAGCGACAACAGCAACGAACCACTCAGGGCGAACACGATGGTGAGCGCCACCGGGGAGAACAGTTTGCCTTCCAGACCCTGCAGGCTGAGCAGAGGCAGGAACACCAGCACGATGATGAGCATGCCGGAGGCCACCGGCACGGAGACTTCGCGCACGGCCCGGTAAATGAGATGCAGGCGCGGCAGTTTGCCACGACTCATGTCATGACCCAGGTGAGAGACCACATTCTCCACCACCACCACGGCGGCATCCACCAGCATGCCGATGGCGATGGCCAGGCCGCCGAGACTCATGAGGTTGGCGGACAGACCGAAGGCGCGCATGAGAATGAAGGTGAACAGCACGGTGAGCGGCAGCACCAGGGCCACGGTCAGCGCGGCGCGCAGGTTGCCCAGGAACAGCACCAGCAGCACCAGCACCAGCACGGTGGCCTCGGTGAGCGCCTTGGTGACCGTGTGCACAGCCCGGTTGACCAATTCGCCGCGGTCATAGAACACGTTGATGTTGACGCCCTTGGGCAGGCTGGGCGCCAGTTCTTTCAGTTTGGCCCGCACGCCGGTGACCACCTCGCGGGCGTTGGCGCCGCGCAGGCCCAGCACCAGGCCTTCCACCGCTTCGCCCTGTCCATTCTGAGTCACGGCGCCGTAGCGGGTGAGGGCGCCGATGCGCACCTCGGCCACGTCGGCGACGCGCACCGGCACGCCGTTGCGGTTGGCCACCACGATGGCGCGCACGTCGTCGAGGTTGCGAATGCTGCCCTCGGCACGGACCAGCAGGGACTCTTCGCCTTCGTTCAAACGGCCGGCACCGTCGTTGCGGTTGTTCTGGCTCAGGGCATCCTGCAGAGTCTGCAGACTCACTGCACGGGCATTCATGCGCGCCAGGTCCGGCACCACCTCGAAGCTGCGCACCCGGCCGCCGAGGGCGTTGACGTCGGCCACGCCGGGAACGGTACGCAGGGCGGGGCGGATGACCCAGTCCAGCAGGCTGCGCCGTTCGGTCAGGCTCAGGCCGCCGCCGTCGATGGTGAACATGAACATCTCACCCAGGGGCGTGGTCATGGGGGCGACGCCGCCGCCGACGTCCGGTGGCAGGTTGGACCAGATGCCGTTGAGGCGTTCCGACACCTGCTGGCGCGCCCAATAGATGTCGGTGCCGTCCTCGAAGTCCACGGTCACGTCGGCCAAGGCATACTTGGTTACCGAGCGCAGCATGACCTGGTGGGGGATGCCCAGCATCTCCACTTCGATGGGGGCGGTGATGCGGGCCTCCACCTCTTCCGGCGTCATGCCCGGGGCCTTGATGATGATCTTCACCTGCGTGGGTGAGACGTCGGGGAAGGCGTCGATGGGCAGACCCTTGAAGGCCACCCAGCCGGCACCGCTGAGCAGCACCACCACCAGCAGCATGAGCAGGCGCTGGGTGAGGGCGAATTGAATCAGGCGTGACAGCATGGCTTATTCACCCCCGCCCAGGCCCTGCCAAGCGGCCTTGATGGCCGCCAGGCCGGCGACGGCGACCTTGGCGTCTGCGGGCAGGTCGCCGGTGATGACGGCCGTGTCGGCCTGCTGGGCGTGGACCTGCACCGGCACGGCCTGGAAGCCGCTCGCGGTGGCGACGAACACCACCGTGCGTTCGCCGCTGCGGATGACCGCCGCGGCCGGGACGCGGTACTGCTCGGCGCTGGCGGGTGCGGCCACACGTACTTCCACGAACTGACCCGGGCGCAGCTTGTCGGCGCCGGTGGTCACCTCGGCGCGCAGCAGCACGGTCTGGTTGCCCGGGTCCACGTCCTGGCCGATGGCGCTCAGGCGCGCTTCGGCAGCGGTGCCGGGCAGTTCGACGCTGCTGCCGATCTTGAGGGTGTGGGCCAGTTCCAGCGGACTGCGGATTTCCACCCACAGCCGGCTGGGATCACCCAGCCGATAGAGGACGGAGGCGGCGGCCACGCGCTCGCCCACGGACACCGAGCGCTCCAGCACCACGCCGTCGGCGGGCGCGGTCACGGTCAAACGGGGGTTGAGATGCCGGGTGCGTTCCAGGGCGGCAATGGCCTTGGCGTCCAGGCCCGCCAGGGTGAGGGCATGGCGCCGCTCCTGTAGGGCGGCGGCGGCCTCGGCGTGGGCGGCGCGGGTCTCTTCCAGCCGGCGCAGCGCAATGATGCCCTCCTTGAACAAGGTCTCGTCGCGGTTGAGTTGGGCGCGGGTGAGGCGGGCGCGGCTATAGGTCTGCAGATAGGCGCGCTGCATCTCAAGCCAGTCGGGACTGTCCAGGTGCGCCAGGGCCTGGCCCTTGTGCACCCGGTCGCCGCTGGAAGCATCGAGGCTCACCACGAGCCCGCTCTGGGGCGCGCTCAGGACTCGGGCCTGTTCCGGCGGCAGCATGACGCGCCCCGGCAGCGTCTGCCCGGCAACGCTGCCGGCAGGCACCAGCGGTGCAGTGGTTACGCCCAGCAGTTGCTGTTGCTGCGGCGTCATGGCAACGGTGTCCGCCGCGTGGAGGACCGCCGGGCCAAGCAGCGTGGTGGCCAACATGAAGGCCGTCAGGTTCTTGTTCATGGACGTGCTCCGACTGTCTGGTTGTAACGCGCCACGGCGCGCTGCTGGCTGATGTTCAAGCCGGTGAGATTGCGTTCGGCGGCGAAGGCCAAGGCCTGCACGCGCAACAATGAGGTCAGATCGCTTTCGCCGGAGGCAAAGGCGAGGCGGGCCATGCGCAAATTTTCCTTGGCCAGGGACTCCTGCTGACGCGCGAGCACCAACCGCTTGCCGATCACGTCCAGGGAATGTTCGGCCTCGTGCAGCCGTGCACCCAGGTCGCGGCGCTGCTGTTCCAGGCGGCTGCGTGCCTCGGCGACAGCCACTTCGGCGGCGGCGATGCGGGGTGCGCTCTGGGAGGCAATACCGATGGGTAGACGCAAGGTGACGCCGACGCTGTTGACGGCGCTGTCCGTGAAACTGCCGCGTTCCTGGCGGGCTCCCAGCAGAAGCTGCGGGCTGTCGGCTCGTTCCCGGCGGGCCACCGTGGCCGCGTACTCGGCGCGCTGGAGTTGGGCGAGGCGTTCGGCGAGGAGGGGGTGACTGTCCTCGATTTCCGAGGCCGGCGCACGCTGCTCGGCCGCGGTCGGTACGGCTTCCAGGCCGGTGAGCATAAGGTAACGGCGTCGCGCGTGGGCCACTTCGGCTTGCGCGGTCAGGGTCGTTTCCTGGCGGCGCAGGGTTTCCTCCCGCGCCAGCACCAGATCGCTGCGCGCCAGATCCCCCAGACTGACACGCCGTTCGACGGTGTGCTCCAGCTCCCGGGACAGGCGCCATTCCTGCTCGGCCATGGCAAGCTCATTGCGGGCCATGGCCACGTTCCACACCGCCTCGCGCACCCTCCCGGCGACCTCGAGGGCCAGGGCCTCGCGGCCGGCAGTGGCGTAACCGGCGCTGCTTTGTGCCAGGTCCTGGCGGGCCTGACGCTGGCCGGGACGCCACAGGGGCAGTTCGACGCCCGCTTCCCATTCACGCAGGCCGATACGGCTGCCCCAGCGATCGGTCTGATGACGCAGGCTCAGGGCCGGGTTGCCGGCCAGGGGGCTGCCGGCCTGCCGGCCGAGGGCATCGGCCTCCTGGCCGCGCGCGTTCCAGATCTGGCCGCGGGGATCGCGGGCAATGGCCAGCCGAACCGCCTGGGCCAGCGTGAGAGCGGGGTGCTGGGATGCGAGTGGGGCGCCGCCGTCCGGGGCAGGGACCGGCAGTGGGGCGGCCTGAGCGGGCGGGCCGGCCGTGAGCAGCAGGGCCAGCACAGCAGCGGTGGTGTTTCGATTCATCACTGGTCCGTCCAATGTCCGTGGCGAGTGGGAAAAGCTAGACCGGGTCTAATGGGGCCGCATTATGGGGAGGTAAACTTAAGTGAACCTGAAAGCCCGGCGAGTGCCCGGCGGCCGGGGAATGCCCTGGCTAGGCGTGTTTTTGGCTTGTCAGGGAAGCCCGGAGCTCAGCTGGTTAGAGCACCACCTTGACATGGTGGGGGTCGTTGGTTCGAGTCCAATCGCGCCTACCAAATTCGTTCGTGAGATGCATGACCTTGTGGCGGCCCTTTGGTAGGGGCCGCCACAGTTTTTTTCGGTGGCCACTCGTAGCGGTCACCGGGACTGGAAACACGCGGCCATTGGTAGCGGTCGCCACTGACAGATATCGAAGGTGCAACCATGCCGAAAGTCACCCTGCCTGACGGTAGTCAGCGCGAATTCCCCCATTCCGTAACGGTCGCCGAAGTCGCCGCCGATATCGGCGCGGGCCTGGCCAAGGCCGCCCTGGCCGGCAAGGTCGACGGCCGCCTGGTGGACACTTCCTTCGTCATCGACCACGACGCCGAGCTGGCCATTGTTACCGAGCGTGACGAGGACGGTCTGGAAGTCATTCGCCATTCCACCGCTCATCTGCTGGCCCAGGCGGTGAAGGAACTCTATCCGGACGCCCAGGTCACCATCGGTCCCGTGATCGAGAACGGCTTCTACTACGACTTCGCCTACGAGAAGGGCTTCACTCCGGAAGACCTGGAGAAGATCGAGAAGCGCATGGAGGAGATCGCCAAGCGCGATTTCCCCGTGACGCGCACCGTCATGGGCCGGGACGAGGCGGTGGAGTTTTTCCGCAACATGGGCGAGGCCTACAAGGCCGAGATTATCGAGAGCATTCCCAAGGGCGAAGAACTGTCCCTATACCAGCAGGGCGATTTCATCGATCTGTGCCGCGGCCCGCACGTACCCAGCACCGGCAAGCTCAAGGCCTTCAAGCTCATGAAGCTGGCGGGTGCCTATTGGCGCGGCGATTCCGACAACGAGATGCTGCAGCGCATCTACGGCACAGCCTGGACCGACAAGAAGGCCCTGAAGGCCTATCTGCATCGTCTGGAAGAGGCCGAGAAGCGCGACCACCGCAAGCTGGGCCGCCAGTTGGATCTGTTCCACGCCCAGGAAGAGGCGCCGGGCATGGTGTTCTGGCACGACAAGGGCTGGCTGGTCTATCAGCAGGTGGAGCAGTACATCCGCCAGACCCTGCGCGCCCACGGCTACCAGGAGGTGCGCACCCCGCATCTGGTGGACCGGGTGCTTTGGGAGCGTTCCGGCCATTGGGACAAGTTCCGCGAGGACATGTTCACGACGGAGTCCGAGAAGCGGACCTTCGCCATCAAGCCCATGAACTGCCCCTGCCACATCCAGATCTTCAACCAGGGGCTGAAGAGCTACCGCGACCTGCCCCTGCGCATGGCCGAGTTCGGTTCCTGCCACCGCAACGAGCCCTCTGGCACCCTCCACGGGCTGATGCGCGTGCGCGGCTTCACCCAGGACGACGCGCATATCTTCTGCACCGAGGACCAGATCCAGCCGGAAGTGTCGTCGTTCATCGACCTGCTGTTCTCCGTGTACCGGGATTTCGGCTTCGAGGACGTCATCATCAAGCTGTCCACCCGGCCCGAGCAGCGGGTGGGGTCGGACGAGGTCTGGGACAAGGCCGAGCACGCCCTGGAAAAGGCCTTGAATGCCAAAGGGTTGGACTGGGACCTGCAGCCGGGGGAGGGGGCCTTCTACGGCCCCAAGATCGAGTTTTCCCTGAAAGACTGCCTGGATCGGGTGTGGCAGTGCGGCACCATTCAGGTGGATTTCTCCATGCCCGGGCGCCTGGGCGCGGAATACGTGGCCGAGGACGGCAGCCGGCAGACGCCGGTCATGCTGCACCGCGCCATTCTCGGTTCCCTGGAGCGTTTCATCGGTATTCTGATCGAACACCATGCCGGAGCCTTCCCTTTGTGGCTGGCACCGGTGCAGGCGGTGGTCATGAATATCACCGATCGCCAGGCCGAGCACGTGCAGCGGGTGGAAGAATTCCTCAAAAACAAGGGGTTCCGGGTCGAATCGGACTTGAGAAATGAGAAGATCGGCTTTAAAATTCGCGAGCATACGATTCAACGCGTCCCGTACCTGCTGGTGGCAGGCGACCGGGAGGTGGAATCTGGCTCTGTAGCCGTGCGCACACGGGGCGGTGAGGATCTAGGCGTAATGACGCTGGAAGAAATCGGCGAACGCCTCACCGCAGAGACCGTGAGCCGCGGCTTAACTGTTTTGGAGGATTGACGCATCGCAACGGACAAGATTAAGACTCGGCTGAACCAGCAGATCACCGTGCCCCAGATACGCTTGATCGGGGCGGACGGCGAACAGGTCGGCGTGGTGCCGACTTCTGAGGCGCTGGAAACCGCAGCCGAGGCGGAACTGGACTTGGTCGAGGTATCTCCCAATGCGGAGCCGCCCGTCTGCCGGATCATGGATTACGGCAAGTTCAAGTTCGAGCAGAGTAAGAAGCTGCAGGCTGCACGTAAGAAGCAGAAGCAGATACAGCTCAAGGAAGTGAAATTTCGTCCCGGGACGGACGAAGGGGATTATCAGGTAAAACTTCGCAACCTGATACGTTTCCTAAGTGAAGGTGATAAGGCGAAGATCACCCTGCGGTTTCGCGGACGCGAAATGGCGCATCAGGAGCTCGGTCTGAAGCTCCTGCAACGGGTGGAAGCGGATCTCGAGGAATTCGGCTTGGTCGAGCAGCGTCCCCGTATGGAAGGGCGTCAAATGGTGATGGTGCTGGGCCCGAAGAAGACCAAGTGAGCGCATTCCCCTGTTGGGGTCACACACAAATGCGGAGTTATTGAAATGCCTAAGATGAAGAGCAACAGAGGTGCGGCGAAGCGTTTCAGTCGTACCGGGTCGGGGGGCTTCAAGCGCAAGCAGTCGCACCACCGGCATATCCTCACCAAGAA
>Ga0315556_1001583_pt1 | contig 13608 bp, 16 predicted proteins | sample SalMarSW160310MG_FD_202112 | JGI IMG/M metagenome (GOLD analysis project Ga0315556, IMG submission 202112) | Salt marsh sediment microbial communities from the Plum Island Ecosystem LTER, Massachusetts, United States - Salt Marsh Sediment SW1603-10 ...
ACTCCTATTTGAAGTATCTTGCCAGTTCCCTATTTACTATAATACAAAAGCCTGTCGATTCCTGACAGACCCTAATCTCCGGTGGCGTCCCCAAGGGGATTTGAACCCCTGTTGCCGGCGTGAAAGAGCGATTTAAAGCGTATTCTGCCTGATTTTATTACTTTTTTTGACCATTAAAAGCCGTTTAGGGGAATTAAATGCTCATTTTGTAAATGACAACTGGGATGAACTGGTGAGCAAATAATATTTAACGTTCGATAAATAGAGATTACACAGAGAGATATACAAGATACTAATTAAAAAATTTATAATATCGATAGAAGGATAACCGATGTCATTAATAAGCTACTTTTCCGGTAATACCTTGGTAGAATTTCTGAGACGTTCAAATTATTGGGCCAAACAAAATAGAAACGCCTATCCCATAAAGATACACAATGCAATTAAGGATCTCTATGAATGGATTGACTGTCCATGCACCAATGACTGTGAATGCAAGAAATTTCAATGCAAAAAGCATTTAGTAAGAAAAACAGAGGTCGCTTTTGATGACTGTTACCGCCATTTTCTGGAATGCTATGTTGATTCTAAGGCACATGATGCAGTTCGCCAAGGCAGAGTTTCTGGCCGTGGTTATCGGGCAGTTGAGGCAATTAAGGAAATTCGCAATAATTGGAAGAAGATTTCAGCCATTTCAAGCAAAACACACTTGCTCTGTAGTAATTGGTGCGAACCATTGCATGAATCTATGGCCCGCAAATTCCGCCCAAACTCTGACACAATTTACCGTGCAAAGTGGTTGTCTATTCTTTGTTTCGATACATTCACTGCTTATGACAATGCCAGCGTTGCTCTTTTTAAACGTGATTTCCAAAATCCGCCTGACTTTCTAAATCTAATGAAACGAATTAGACAAGACATTATTACTCATCTGAAAAATACAGGTGGGACACTACAGGATTTTCGTCAGTATGATAATCCTTCAGAGTTTTTTGACAAAATACCCCAAAATAGTCCCAGACCGCTTGGCAATATCATAGATAAACTGTATTTAACGCTATAACGGCAACTAACCAACTTGATTTGATTCAACAACCAGTACATTCATACCAAATCAAAAATAGACAAAAAAAAATTGCCCCTCCCCATCCAAGAGAGGGGCATCTCATTTACCACTCATCCATCATTCTTAATAACCTCCCCACCCGACATCGTCCAGGCCAGTTCAGCGTAATGAGCAATTTTCTCAAAATCATGGGGTTTTTGTTTCCCATTCCAGATCCGTAAAGAATATCGTAAAATATTCCAGACACAGATCAGGGGATTCCGGGTGATGGACATCAGGTCAAATCCGGCCGACTCACCTGAATTTTTAACCCCGTATTTTTCAACAGTCCGGTCCCGAATATACGCCTCCATGTGCTCAGCGAATTTTTTCCAATTTTCAACTCGATCTTCCATGTTTTAAACCTCCCCGAGTCATTTATGAATTTTTTACGGATACAGTTCCTCCACATCCCGTTCAAGCACCGCCAAAGGAATATCATCCCAATTTTCAGCCCGTGGTGTGGTTTGAAATTTTTCAAGCAGATTGCTCTGAGCCTCCGGTGTTAAATCGTCAAAATATATTTCAACGGTTTCAGTCATGTTATTGGCCTCCTTTATTCAATATTCACGTATTTCATACTGATGGTTAACAAATGGTTATAGTCGCTGGATGTTGCTTCTTTGAGATATTCATCGATGTATTCCTTATCTGCGCCGGCACATTTTAATGCTTGTTTGACATTCCCCATGACCGCAAATGCATTTCCGTCCTGGCCGATCAATTGGACCGTTGGTTTTGTTGGCGGTGCTTTCATTTTTAATGTGTCTCCTTTTATTTTCTGAACCGCTTTTCGTTTTTTGAAATATAATTGCCAGAAAAAACTTCCATAACCCGATGATATTTCATTTAATTTATATATATAGAAATGGGGCGATATCTTGGAGTGGCGGGTTTGAATTGATACAATCTCATATACTTAATTGAATTTTCTAATAATTTTAAAATAAACCGCTTAATTTTTATGTTTTTTGTACCGATATCAATTAAATACGATGATAGAGCGTTTGTGAAGGGACAATTGTGAAACAGTCTAAAAATAAAAAACTACAACCATTAAAGAATATCGATGTAGTTGCCGGGGCTCAATTTATAAAATTTTTAGTATGGCTATTTGGTCCGCTCTGCGTTGTTTGTCTTTTCTATTTTGGCTTAATAGGAGTGGTTATAGCTTTCATTTTAAGTATTGTTATAACGCCTGCAACAATGTTCGCTTTAGATAAATTTAGTGGCGGCACTTCTTCTTTGATATACGGAGGCGGTCATGGGACATGGAGTGATCGAGAACAACTTGAAGGTGATCTGAATACCGTCAAATACTATAAAGTGAACAAAAAATATGATCAGGCCCTTAAAACCGTAAATAATATCCTTAAAAGAGATCCGGAGTTTACAGAAGCGATATTTATCAAAGCTCAGATTTTGTGGGATGGTTTTGAAAACTCGGCAGCTGCAAAGGCAAACCTTAAAAAGATAACAGAGATTAAGATAGATAAGGATGAATCTATTCATCGTTGGGCGTCGAATCTTTACGACGAACTGACTGAAATCGAAATGCATGACCAAAGGTAACAATTGGATATCTGATTATTTTTGAAATGGTCCCGGAAACATCTCCGTTTCAAAGCTAAATTTAATATGAAGACCAAAATCAAAATAGCTCTGATAGCTTCAGCATTTATATTCGCATCCATTATTGGTGGTTTTTTGATCTTATTTGTTACAAAAAATCCTTCTAAACCTCAACTAACTACGAAACAATATAATCGCTTATTTAATCAATTAGATAAAAATAAAAAAGTGGTTGACTGCCTGCTTAGAATTCTTGACGTAAAAAATATTACTATTGAGGACCAGGATAAAACTATCGAAAGATGGATAACAAATTATAGAGAATTAAAGACAGAACTTGCTCAACGATCTATCAAAAAAACACTAATTACAGAAACCAAAGATAAACTTACTATTGGCGATTTAAATGGAGCAGAAAATTTATTAAAAAAATCTTTTGAAAAAAACCTAAAGACTGTTTCTGAAAAAGGTAAAGTGGAAGCAGCATTGGATGCTTTTGATTTAGGGGTTATTAAAGAGCTTCAGATAGATTATTATGGTGCTGTAAAGTTTTTTGAAAAGGCGATCCAACTGGATCCGGAAAATACGGATTATTTAAATAAATATGGCGAATTTTTAGAAACACTTGGCATATACAAGGGAGCGGCTGTGAATTATTATAAGGCGGAGCGCATTGATCGCGAGATCTACGGTAGTAAGCACCCAAAGGTGATAGACGAATACAAAAATCTTATGGAGGCCATGAATAGTTTGTTCAAACCCAAAAAAACCACCAACTTCGATGAAGAGGATTGGGAAGCCATAAAGGAATCCATAAAGGAAGAAAAGCGATGGGAAGCCACTTGGGAAGCCATAAAGTCGGATTTGGACGCCCAAAAAAAAGAAAAGCAGAACACCAAAAATCGGTAACAGAAATTTTAAATCTTTCATGTCTTATGTATAACTTAAAAAAAGAAGTTTATTATGCATAACTTTATTGCCACAACTCCTGAATTGGTAACCATCACCGCTATAGTGCTACTTATGACCTACATCTTAGTAGCCCAATATATAATATCTAAATTCATCATGCACTTGTTCGAAGTCGATAGGATCACCGCTAACTGGTTCTCTTATGTGATAGTGGTAGTACTTGTGCCTGCCATTATGTATTACTACTTTTATTACACTCCTACACCAATTACTTTACTGGTTCTCGGTATCTACTCAGTGCTATTTTTATCTAAACAAGCATATGAAAGACGGCGCATTGTAAGTTCTAAATATAACCTCTCAGACTGCATAGAAGCGTCACATGTGGTCGTTCTATCCTCCTCCTCTACTCAAAGTTCACCTTTTATTATTAAAATACTTAATTTCTTAAAATAATCATCAAACCAAAATGGCTGTATTTTTTATTTTAGATCTATCTAAATCTAAAGCCCAATCTTTATATCTCACCCTATTTTCCTGCTATGAGCGATGATTAACACATAAAAATTTAGCCCGAATTTGATACAATATGTTGTAGTTTCTAAAATAAAATTCCTTTATAGTGTGATCAGGATTAAATTTATCGAAATTTTATAATTAAGCTAACCCATTAATTATTAAACTTTTATCTAACACCTCCCGATATATTTAAAGAACCTTATTTTATACTTTTTTATCAATATGTTGGGCTTTGAATAAAAATTAATTTTAGGAGGAAAAAATGGAAATTCGGAAATATTGTGAAATTTTAGAAATAGAAGAGCAGATGAAATGGCTTAAGCCGTTAACCAGAAAAGAATTTTCTAAAATGGTGGCAGAGGAAAAAAATTACATAAAGGAGATAGAAACCGAATACATTAAAGAATCTCCGGTTTATCGCCCCGCTCCTTTTTAAATTATTTCCAGAGTGAAATATCGAAATAAAAGGCTTGTTTGTAGTATTATACCATGAGAATGAATTATTAGTACTTATCGAAAAGGAAAACAATAATGATTGAAAAAATATTGGACTTAAAAAATCAAAACGTACAAGTTGATAGACTAAAAGAAATGACCTTGGACGAATTGAGAACAATAAAAGAAGAAATACGTTTGATCTCTAATAAGACGCCAGCCTTTAAAGTCGTAGAAGGATCTTTTAAAAATTATTGGGGAGATGATGATAAAAAAGTGATTGGTTTCGATGCACTTTGGGCACATGTTAACATCACCATTGCTAAAAAAGAAAAGGAAGATATTGACGATATCAAAGGTTATCAATTCTCAAATCAAAATCTACCTAAAGTATCAAAACCAAAAAATAGTTGGCTTGGAGCTGAATTTTGAGTGTGTCCTACCATTAAAATATAGTGAAAATGACATGAAGCAATTTGATTATACACCAATATTAGGTTGGTCTGTGAGTCGTTATGATCAATTCAAAACTTGCAAAAGAAAATATTATTATACCTACTATAATCGATATTCTACGGACCAAAAAACAATAGAACGACTTAAAAAACTTACCTCAATACCTCTTTCTATTGGAATCCTCGTTCATAAAACCATTAATGACATTCTTCTACGCCTTTTAAAAAGTGAAGCGGAAATCGATAAGGAACGTCTTTTTGAGTATATTAAAAAAATGGTTGAACAATATCTTCATGAAAACACCTTTGAAGAAGTTTATTATAATAAATTAGATGATGTCTCTTTCGAAAATATCTTCGAATCGGTTGTAAACCATAATTATTATTTCATGGATAGTGAAAGATTTTCTTTTATTAAGAGGAAAGCGCTTCCTGAAAAACAGCGATGGATTATAGAACCTCCCGGCTATGGAGAGGCTCAAATTGAAGGGCTAAAAGCTTATTTTAAAGTTGATTTTCTATTTCCAATACAAAACAAAATCTTCATCATTGATTGGAAAACCGGCAAACCCAATCCAAAGAAACACAAAAAACAGCTTTTGGGGTACGCCTGCTGGGCAGCTTTCCATTTTGATATTCCTGCAAATGAAATAAATCCTGTTATTGTATATCTAAATGAAGACCTTAAAGAATTCCCAATGAACGTAACCCTGGGTTTAGTTAACGACTTTGCCAGTCTTATCAATCGTGAAACACAAGAAATGTATGATCTTTGCCAAGACATAACACAGAACATTCCGAAACCAATAGAGGTATTTCCGAAAACTGAATCTATCGCTTTATGTAATTACTGTAACTTTAAAGAACTCTGCTTTAAGGAATGATAAACATTTAATAAAATTAGGTATTCAATATGGCACACGAACTATTAATGAAACCTGCCTTTTTAAAAGACTGCTTTCTGTTAACCAAAAAGGATCAAAAAAAGCTTACAGCAGCCGTCAAAGTTATAAAAAACGATCCTTTTTCATCTGATGGGCATGTTAAAAAACTGCAAAAATATAAGAATGTTTATAGATATAAAATTCCTCCTATTCGAGTTATTTACGCTACAGACAAAAAATCTGTTTTATTGTTGGGTGTTGGTAATCGAAGTAATATTTATGAACGTTTCAATCCAAACCGAAATAAGATTTCCATTCCAAAGATTGATGAATTCGACGCAGAACCTGTGGTCATTCAGACAGCTCATTTCGACCAGTCGGAGATTAAAAAATTCGAATTCGATTCAAAAGTAGAAATATCAAATGATGATCCCATAGAAGCTTATGATGAACCAAGTATTTATAATGAAGAGTTTTTGGAACGACTTAAAATACCAAATGAGTATTGGTCTTTCCTTCTAAACTGCAAAGACGAGTTAGAAGTTATGGATTTAGATATCCCAGACGAAATAAAAGAAATTGCATTGGGATGGCGACCCTCTAATATTGCACAGATAATTAAGGAATCAGTAGTGCTGGAGCTCCCAGATCCAGAACAGATAGAACTTTACCTCGCCGGAACTTTAAAGGGGTTTTTGCTTAAACTTGACCCGGAACAGGAAAAATTAGCACGCAAGAGTCTTAAAGGTCCAACAATGGTTAAAGGTGGTCCGGGAACCGGTAAAAGCCTGGTAGCACTTTATCGTATACGGAACCTTCTGAAGCCAGATTCCCAGTTGACAATATTTGGGGACTATATTCCGAAGATTCTATTTGTAACTTACACTAAAACACTTATTGAAGCTTCCAAGCAATTGCTGGAACCTTTGATCGGCGAACACAATAAAAAGGTTGAAATCAATAATATTGACAAAATCGTTCGTCAGATTGTTCTTTCATGCGGTTTGCCGTTCAATCCTGCCTCTCCACGGGCCATGACTGAAGCTCTCAACACGGCATCAAAATCACTTCTTGATAAAGAAAGCACTGATAAATTTTTATTGATGAATTTCTTCAACAAACTCGGTACTCATTATTTAATTGATGAATTTAAATGGGTCGTTGAAGGACGTCAAATCTTAACACCTGAGTTGTATCTCCAGGAGGATCGAATAGGTCGTGGGATTCGGCTCGATCAAAAAGAACGAAGTTGGCTATGGGAATTACATAAGCTATATCTACAGGAATTAGAAAAAATTGGCAAACAGACTTGGGGAACATTGAGATTATGGGCACTTAAATCTCTCACAGAGGATAATTATCGTAATGATGTTTTTGATGTCGTTATTGTCGATGAGGCTCAAGACCTAACACCTGTGGCTCTCAGAATATGTTTAGCGCTCTGTAAGGATCCTGAAGGACTCTATATGACCGCCGACTACAGCCAGTCAATCTACCAGCGTGGGTTTTCATGGAATAGAGTTGATAGTGCTATTCAAGTACGCGGAAGGACAACCATATTAAAATATAATTATAGAAGCACCCAGCAGATCTCAGACGGGGCACTTCAATTGCTCAAGCGTTGCACAAGTTCAGATCCGGAAACTGTATCATTAATTCCGGTGAATCAGGGTCCTAGACCACGTTTGATTCAATGTGCATCCCGTAAAGATGAGATTGTAGAGGCAGCAAGATTTATTCGATCAAGTATAAAAGAGCTTGGCCTCCAGCTCGATTCAGCTGCGGTTCTTGTTCGAACAAATAAATTAGCGGAAGATGTTGTGCGCGAGTTTGAGGCACTCAATTTAAATGCGAAACAAGTTATAGGGGATTCCATTCAGTTAGATAGTCAAAAAATAAAGGTAATGACAATTCATTCAGCAAAGGGACTTGAATTTCCTGTTGTGGCCGTTGTTCGAGTCGATAGGGATCAGTTTCCGTTAATGATGAATGCAAGAGATATTGATGAAAGAGAAGCACGTTTAGAAGAAGAACGAAGGCTTTTAGCTGTCGGTATGTCCCGCGCCATGAGGCGATTGGCCGTTATTTATGATCATAACTGGCCATCAATCTTTATTAAAGAGCTTGATTTAACACTATGGAATACAAATGAAGATAGGAACCAACTTAGATATTTGCAATCAGATCTAAGATAGCATGAGTAACGGGCATGTCTATGTTGTTTGACAACTTCAGATGGCGAGAAAAAATATTTTGATATAAAAGACATGTTCTACGGCCAAAACCCAGTGAATGGAGGACAAAATTGTGGATGATTTTGATATCGGTCCTGATGAAATTGCCATGTTCATGGGAATGGCAGAGGAGATGGCTGAAGAGGAAAGAGAGCGCTTTCGAATTGAAAAAGAGTTTGAGCGCTCGGATAAAGAAGAGGAATTTGAACAAGATCATAATCATTCCGAACCAGAATATCAGCATAGTGACACAAGTCGAAGGCCCAAAAGGGACGCTTTTATGCAGTGGGTGTGGGACTTAAGTCACAACATAAAAACTATTGATGATCCTCTATATGGACCTCCAAAGCCACGTAAGGGTAAAAGAGGGAGCAAGGAAGATTACACGAAAGCTATTATTCTCGGGGTCCCTATAATAAACGCTCATCTGGTATCTGAGAATTTTCTACACTTCATACAAATCGCTCTTCATTATTTCCCGAAACATGAAATAGATTCCATTATATTCGATCAGAAAGGTCAGCCAGTTGTCAATGACCGGGAGATATTTGGCATATTCAATGCATCTTCACGTTCTATTGTGATCAATTTGCGCTATCATTTTAATAATGCTGTACACATTGTTGAACATGGCCACACTAATTTTAGCATGCATGCGATAATATGGAATTCTATGATTGAAGTGTTTCTACACGAACTGTGGCATGCTTTAGATACCATCGGTGATCCGGATCTAATATATCTTGAAAATAAAGATATAGATGATATTGCGACCGGGTGGGCACAAGAACTTATGACATTTTTAGCCCAAAATGAAAACATAGAGCCACCCAAATTAACTGAAGATCCCTATTTTGGAGTGCGTATAATAAAATATATAAATAGAATTATTGCCGAAGGGAGACACTTGTGGGCTGAGACGCAGAGGGAAATGATGGCTGGCGGAGTTTACTACCGAAATACCCATGCAGAAATAGAAATTACCTCATTAAAGGAGTTTATCGAGCTTTCTTTACTAGGCTTAACAACGGACGGGACGGGAAGTCGCCTTAATGAGTGTGTTATGAAAGAGCAGAAACTGGAAGCTGAAAGCTTTAAAAATGAAAATGCGTGTGAACTTGCAATAAAGGAAGCTATTGAAAAAGGATATCGTTTGAAGATCGATTATATTAGATCCGACGGTGTCTTAAATAGAGGTCGTATTATTAAACCTATAAGATTTTTTCTCAGAGATGGTTATGGCTATGTTGACGCATTTTGTGAACTGAAAAAGAATGAGCGAACCTTTCGTACAGATCATATTATTAATATTACGTTTTAACTGTTAGATCTTGGTCGATTTTAAAAGCAATTGAGAAAGATTATATTGATAAGGATAAAAAACGAGATGGGTAATAAAATTTATTTTGAAATACTTGAAACTGAACCAGACGCCTCCATAGATGATATAAAACAAGCATATAGAGATTTGGTTAATGTTTGGCATCCAGATAGGTTTTTGCATAATGCTCGGCTGAAACAAAAAGCCGAAGAAAAAATGAAAGAAATTAATAAAGCATATAACATAATATTATCCGACATTGATCTACAAAGAAAAAAATATGAATATTCAGATCAATCACAAAGATCAAACTCTCAATCATATTCAAGTGATTATGAAAGAGAAGAAATTGTTTCCTTCTTAGATTACAAAATGATTTTTTTATCCCCAGGTACTTTTGTAATGGGAAGCGATCCTATGGATGAGGCTATGGAAATGGCATGCTGGTATGCTCAAGATGGAAATTACCCCGGCGGGATATTCAAGCATATTGCCCATCGAGTGACTTTAACAAAAGGCCTCTATATGGGAGAAACCGTGGTAACTCAAAAACAATGGTATACAGTAATGGGAACAAAGCCATGGTATGGGAAAAAGGATATCACAGATGGCGATGAATATCCTGCGGTATATCTATCTTGGGAGGATTGCAACGATTTCATTGATAGATTAAACAAGCTCGAAAAGACTGGAAAGTTTAAGCTTCCAACTGAGGCAGAATGGGAATACGCATGCAGAGCAGGCACCACAACTGATTATTTTTGGGGCGATGATCTTGAGCTGGGTGAGAATTATGTATGGATGCCGAGAGATATTTCTTCAGAAAAATATTCACCACATGAAGTTGGTAAAAAAAATCCAAATCCATGGGGGTTTCATGACATGCTTGGCAATGTTTATGAATGTTGTCAAGATTGGTATGTGGAAGACATATCAAGTTATAATATTGACCCTACTGGACCGATTAATGGTAAAATAATTAATTTTGCAATGGGACCCGTCGGGCCATTCAGAGTTGCTCGCGGTGGGTGTTATAGTGATGGAACCCCTAATCCATCATATTACAGAGAAATGATAGGTTATGACGACATATTAGAAGTTTCAAACAGAGTTGGGTTTCGTCTATCCAAAACAATTTAATCGTCACTATTGATGGCAAAGAGGTCAGGATTTGATCTGACAGAAATATCCACTACACCAGATCAAATCCCAACCCTTCTCATCAATTGAGCATTCCTAAAATATTTCCGCCGACCCTTTGAAGTTGATAAGAACTCTCTGCCGACAATTCCGGAAACTGTGAAGCTCGAGTATATGTGTTCACGATATGAAACATGGTATTTCCAGATTCTTGTGGCCATGCCCATTCAACTGCCTGACGTTCAGATTCCTTAAGTTGAAACTGGCGATTGAAGCTGTTGATTGTTGCTTGAGGATTATCCACTGGCGAGTCCATTGAGATTCTGAGCTGATGCTCTTGTTTTCCCAGTTCATAAGAAACGTCTTCAAGCACTCTGGGAAATTCGCTCAGGATCTTATGGGAAACATGTCGATAAGAAGCGCCGATTTCAGTTTTTCGGATCAGACCGTTCGAGCAAACAAGTCTCAATACAAATGCCGCGATGCCCAGAGATGCAAGACCGACCTCAGAATTTGATATGGACACACCGGGTTTGAATTTATCACCATTAATCTTGAAAGCTTTGTTCCCATCCATGATACTTAGCAGCATAAATTCATGATCCAGCCTGCATTGAACTCGAGTATCAAGACCGTAACCCAGAGAATCCAGTCTTTCCAAAACTTCGAAATTATCCACAGGACGATACTTGGTTGTGAATATTGCCCTCACATCATCACTATCATATCGGAAAAACAGCTCGTCGTTCTTTTCATGTTCGATCCAATAATTCATGTTCAAGGCCTGTATTTCCGGAGGGCATTTTCTCAAATACTGGTATGGAATCCCCAGCCGGTAGGATATGGATCTCTGGGCGATCTCTTTTAAATGATGGGTTTGTGTATCCCCGATCCTCACGGTTTCAAGATTATCAAACGAAACATCCGCCACGGTGATATTCGTATCAAAACAGTTTTTCGACATCTCATTAACTCGATCTGACACTTGTCCGAGTGTGGTTATGTTATCCATATCTATTCTCCTCATAATGTAATTTTATAACGCGTTATGAATTTGAACTTGGGAGATGCACCTTTCACCACCTGGCGCATTATATTTTCCCTGACGATTCTACAGGGTGCGTATCCATACAAGCGGACGGGTGGCTCCCAAGTTTTTAATGAAATTATTTTTAAGATCTTTGATCTTTACGAATTGCCAGTTTGGGGATGATCGCTGGATTGATCTGATGCAGAGCGGATTATTCTTGAAATGATCCTGTCAGAGAGGTCATAATCTTTCCGAAGTCGAAGCGTGTCCACGTCGGATTTGAATTCTTTGATGATGCCGGATAACTCTTTAAGTCTCTCGTTGGTCAATGGTTGGAACGGATATCTGCGCCAGGGCCACCCACCAAAGTTACCAATCAAAAAACACCTAAGTTACCGATCTTTCACCAGATCAAAAAATGATGTTACTTCGGACCCGGAAGGAAGGTAACATCTTGGAAATTCAAAATAACAAACTTGGTCAGGCCCTGAACACCAAACAGGTGTCAGAATACTTAAGCCTTGACCCAAAGACCGTGCGTAAGTATTATCGCGAGCTAGGCGGAATACGCTTGGGTCGCCATTATCGGTTCTTTGAAAAGGAGATTTGCAATGCCGTACAAAAACAAAAATGGAACGAAATGGATTGCCCAAGTGAGGAAGGATGGGGAACGACAGAACAAAGTCTTTCACACGAAGAAAGATGCAATGGACTGGGAAGCCAAAATGCGGCGAAAACCCGTGAGCGACTGGTCAAAGAAGACCGGCACGGCTTGTATCGATGATTGGGCTCAGCTCTATCTTGATTTTGCCAAGTCAAGTTTCTCAGAAAAGACCTATAAAGAAAAAAAGTCTATTTTCAAGCGCTTTCTGAAAGAGTTTGATCCAGTCATGCCTGTCACCCAGCTAAAACTGGCGGATGTTATGGCCTACATCCTAACCCAAAAGGAAAAAAGATCCGGATATGCTGCTAACAAAGACAGAAAAAATTTGGTGGCGGCATGGAACTGGGGCATGAAATATATGAACCCCCCGTTGCCCGGACCGAATCCTTGCCTCGTTGAAAGAATGCCGGAGGTCCGACAACCTCGATATGTTCCTCCTGAAGAGGACTTTTGGAAAATATATGAGGTTGCAGAAGGTCAGGACAAAGTCATGCTACTGTCGTTTTTGCATTTGGCAGCCCGACGCGGCGAAATATTTCGTATCACATGGGAAGATGTGGATTTTGGCAATAACAGAGTGAGGCTCTGGACCAGGAAACGAAAAGGTGGAATTTTTGAGTTTGACTGGCTGCCCATGACAAAGGAACTGCGAAAGTCGCTATTGTGGTGGTGGGAGCACAGGCCCATTAAAGACCAGCCATACGTTTTTCTGTGTCTTGACGAAAATGAATTTTGTCGCGAACATTATGGCCAGCCATTCAAGTACCGTCTTCAATTCATGCGGAGGATCTGTGATCGAGCCAAGGTTAAACGATTTGGATTTCATGCGATACGCCACCATCTCTCTGCATCCATCTTGTACAGCCTTGGATATGAGGTGGCCGTCATCCAAGCCATTCTTCGACACAAAAGCCCCAGCACAACTGAGCGGTACCTAAGACGAATCGGGTTGGAAAGAGTAAGGGAGACATTGGAGGACCTGAAGCCCAAAAGCGCCAAGATATTAAGATTTGAATCAAAGCGAAAGAGCGGCAATAAGGTCCCCAAAAAAGAAAAAGCCGTCCGAGGAGCCGTCATCTCCCCAAACGGCAATGACGAAGGTTTATAACTTATTGATTTTGTTGGCGTCCCCAAGGGGATTTGAACCCCTGTTGCCGGCGTGAAAGGCCGGTGTCCTGGACCTGGCTAGACGATGGGGACGCAAGCTGAATTCTTATACGCTAAAGCACACCTTTATTTATTCAATTCGATGTATTGTTCTCTTACTCCTTCAACCCCTGTTGTCCCGCTTGATAAGCGGGATGTCCCGGACCCCCGCGGAGCGGGATGTCCGCTTC
>Ga0315556_1001588_pt1 | contig 13574 bp, 10 predicted proteins | sample SalMarSW160310MG_FD_202112 | JGI IMG/M metagenome (GOLD analysis project Ga0315556, IMG submission 202112) | Salt marsh sediment microbial communities from the Plum Island Ecosystem LTER, Massachusetts, United States - Salt Marsh Sediment SW1603-10 ...
CGTCTCCTCAGCGACGTCACCACTCGAGAGTGGTGCTCGCTCGGGGTTCAGCTTTCGATAGCCCAACTTCATTCTCAGGGCGGCGACCAGGGCGGGCGAAACGCTCTCACGCCCGCCGAGCTTGCGAAGGCAGGAATTGAAGGTCGCCTCGTTTTCGAGTAGGAGAAAGCGTTTCGAGCCGTCTCGAAGATGACGGGCGAGTCGATCGAGAAGAACAGCCGACCCCGCCGGGAGATCCAGGCTGCGAAGGAGCGATTCGTAGCGCGCCTCGTAGAGCTTCCGGCGTGTCCTGCGGGCTTCTCGCTGTTGTCTGACATAGTAGTAGACGAGCCCGAATATAAAGAGCACGAACACCAAAGTCGTCACGATAGCTTCGGGGAGACTCTCCCGAAAGCCTGTCGAGATGTTGTTCAGAAGTACCTGAACGTCGTTCGGCATTACGTGCTCAACCTCTCACCCCGATACGGCTCGGAGCGCGCTTTACTTTGTCGGCCCGATCATGTTCCTTGGGTCGAGGATTTCGTCCGCTTCCTTTTCTGCGAGCACGCCCTCGTCCAGGATGACCTCTTTCACCTTCCGTTTCTCCTCGAACGCGCGATGTGCGATCTTCGCCGCTCGATCGTAACCGACTTTGAGAGCGAGCGGAGTGACGAGCGCGAGACTCCAGTCGATGAGCGACCGACAATGTTCCGCATCTGCCGTTATCCCGCCTATGCACCGTTCGTCGAAGACGAGCGCCGTCCTCGTCAGCAGATCGAGCGAGGAGAGGGTCTCGTGGGCAAGGAGCGGCTGCATGATATTGAGCTCGAGCGGGGCGTTCTGCCCTGCGATCGTAACCGAAAGGTTCTTGCCCATGACGTGGGCCGCAACCTGTATGACCATCTCAGGAATCACCGGGTTGATCTTTCCGGGCATGATTGAGCTGCCGGGTTGGAGCTCGGGAAGCTGAAGCTCGCCTATCCCCGCGCGGGGCCCACTCGCCAGTAGGCGGAGATCCTGCGCGATCTTCATAAGGCTCACAGCGAGCGAGTTGAGCGCACCCATCAGCTCGACGATAGAGTCGCGAGCCGCCATGGCCTCGAAGTAGTTGTCGGCCTTGCGAAACTTGGCTCCGTACTCTTCGGCCAGCAGGTGTATCGTTTGTGCCGCATGGTTGGGATCGCTGTTCAGACCCGTGCCGACGGCCGTGCCGCCGAGTGCAAGCTCCTCGAGGGAGGAGAACGTTCGCTCGATCCTGCCTCGGGCCTTGCGGATCTGTTGTCGGTATCCGGAAAACTCCTGGCCAAGTGTCATTGGCACCGCGTCCTGGAGATGGGTCCGCCCGAGCTTGACGATATCTTTCATCTCCTCCGATTTCTTCGCGAGCGACGACTCGAGCCGCTGAAGCGCAGCAGTCAGCTTGCCTGCCTCGAGGCGGCATGCAACATTCATCGCCGTCGGGATGACATCGTTCGAGGATTGTCCTTTGTTGACGTGGTCGTTCGGATGAACGGGCTTTCGCGTTCCTTTCTCACTTCCGAGAAGCTCGTTCGCGCGGTTGGCAATAACCTCGTTCATGTTCATGTTCCACGACGTGCCGGAGCCGGTCTGAAACACGTCGACGGGAAATTGGTCGTTCCACTTTTCATTGATTATCTCGTCCGCCGCCTGTACGATAGCGTCTGCCAGCTTTTTGTCGAGCAGGCCGAGGGACAGGTTGGTGAGCGCTGCGGATTTCTTGACTGCAGCCAGCGCCTTCATGAATGGCACGGGAATCCGGAGCGGTGAGACGTCGAAGTTCTGGGCAGCCCGTTGTGCCTGGGCCCCCCAGTAGGCGTCGTCGGGGATCTCCATCGTCCCCATTGAATCTGATTCAGTACGCATTTTTGGTCTATCCTCTGTTGCCATAGTGCACCTCTCCAGCAGATCGTAGCACGGATCGGAATACCGATCAAATCCCTCAGGCTCTCAAGTGGGTCACACCTCCTCCGTTTCGACCAGCCGGTGTCGACCTTGACAGCCGGACCGGCCGGTCGGTATTCTGGTCGCGGCCTGCAACTGCACGCCGTGACCAGCCGAAAAACGAAAGAGTGAACCGAACGTGCGAAACGAACCCTCTCCCAGCGACACCCTCGATGCAAAATACGAAAAGCTTGCCTCAATCCTCGAAGATCTCGAAAGCGTCCTGGTGGCCTTCTCAGGAGGGGTGGACAGCACTCTGCTTCTCCGTGCGGCAGTGGATGCTCTCGGCAATGAGAATGTGCTCGCGGTTACGGCCGATTCGGAGACCTACCCGTCCCGTGAGCTTGCCGAAGCGCGATCGATAGCCGAAGAGTTGGGTGTTCGGCATATGGTGTGCGAGACCTCGGAGCTCGAGATTCCCGGATACGCCGAGAACAATCGAAATCGCTGCTACTTCTGCCGACACAACCTGTTTGAGTACCTCTTTCCGATCCAGCGCGCGGAGGGCATGAGGAACGTCATTTATGGTCTGATAACCGACGACCTAGGTGACTTTCGCCCAGGCATTCGCGCCGCCATCGAGAAGGGAGTCCGCGGGCCGCTTCAGGAAGCCGAGTTGGGCAAGGAAGAGGTGCGGGAGCTGTCGCGGAGGCTCGGGCTGCCAAACTGGAACAAGCCGGCGCTCGCCTGCCTGTCCTCTCGGGTCGCATTCGGTGAAAGGATTACACGGGAGAAACTGAGGATGATTGACGGTGCCGAGGAGTACATTCGAGGACTCGGGGTGAAGCAGGTCCGTGTGCGCACTCACGGCGAGATAGCACGCATCGAAGTGGATCCGGAGGATCTCGGACGCATTCTCGAGTCTCGCGCTCTCATCTCCGAGAGGCTTCGCCGTCTCGGTTACAAGTATGTGACTCTCGATCTCGCCGGCTACGAAACGGGGAGCATGAATCGAGGGATAGAGTAGATGCAGGGAGAGATGTCGGATCTCGAGGAGATCCTTTTGCGAGTTCGAAGCGGCTCTCTTGAACCGCAGGAGGCAAAACGCCTCCTGCTCTCATACGAAGACCTCGGATACGCACGCGTCGACATCGACCGCACGAGAAGAAAAGGCTTCTCGGAGGTCGTGTTCGCCGAAGGAAAGACCGCAGCCCAGGTGGTCGGGATCATCGAGGAGCTGCGGAATCGAGAGAAGCGGGTGCTCGCGACGCGGGTGCCGGCTTCGACCGCCGAAGCGGTCGTCGACAGATGGCCCGACTTCAGCCACAACCTGACGGCGCGCACCCTCTCATGGATCCGCGAAGGAGAATCGCAGAGGAGCTACGACGGCTACGTCGCCATCGTGAGCGGCGGCACGAGTGATATGGCGGTTGCCGAGGAGGCAGCGGTGACGGTAGAGACCCTCGGTGCGGAGGCGCGGCGCGTCTACGATGTGGGAGTGGCCGGCATTCATCGGCTGCTCGCAAACATCGAAGAAGTACGCGCCGCGACTGCCGCGGTGGTGGTTGCGGGTATGGAAGGGGCGCTTGGCAGCGTCGTGACCGGCCTCGTCGCCTGCCCCGTCGTCGCAGTGCCGACGAGCGTCGGTTACGGCGCGAGCTTTGAGGGACTTGCGCCGCTGCTGACGATGCTCAACAGCTGCGCCCCCGGTATCAGCGTCGTAAACATCGACAACGGTTTCGGTGCGGGCTATTTTGCCGCGCTCGTCTGCCGGCAGGCGACGAGGGCGCGAAAGGGAGGCGCCTGGCATGGCGAATAGAATACTCTACTTCGACTGCTTCTCCGGAATCAGCGGGGATATGACCATCGGAGCTCTCCTGGCCGCCGGCGGCGACGGAGCGACCGTGAAGGCAGGGATCGCCTCCCTCGGGCTCGAGGAACCTGTCGAGCTCGGCTGGAGCACGGTCAACCGGGCCGGAATAACGGCAACCAAGTTCGAGGTGAAGGTCCTCGGCCGTGAGGACAGCCGTCGTCACCATCAACACCACCCTCACCACGGCGAAAACACTCACGTTCATCATCGGGCCCACAGAGATATCGTCGCCATGATCGAGGCCTCCGACCTCAGCGCGGCGGTCAAAGAGATCGCCGGCGCGATCTTCGCGAGGATCGCCGAGGCGGAGGCGAAGATCCACGGAGTCGCGGTCAACGAGGTGCACTTCCATGAGGTCGGCGCCGTCGACTCCATCGTCGACGTGGTCGGTACGGCGGTGCTGCTCGACGCGCTGTCACCGGACCTCGTCGTAGCCTCACCGGTAACCCTCGGCTCCGGTCGGGTACGAACGGCGCACGGAGTCTATCCCGTTCCTGCGCCGGCCACTCTCGAGATTCTTACCGGGGCGCCGGTGGAGGCCGGCGATATTCAGGCCGAGCTCACTACCCCGACCGGAGCCGGCATCTTGGCCGCAACTGTGGACCAGTGGGGGGCTCTCCCGGAGATGGAGGTGACGGCAGTCGGGTATGGAGCAGGAAGCGCAGAGTTCCCCGAGCGTCCGAACGTGCTCCGCGTAGTTCTCGGTGCGCCCGCAAGCTCCTTGCTTCACCGAAAACCGTCAAGGGAACACCACCGCCATGAACACTGATTCGGTCGACCGTCCCGAAGAGCTTGATTCCGAAACCGTCAAGGTCGAAGTCAATCTCGACGATGCCAACGGCGAGCTCCTCGGCTACGTCATGGAGCTGCTGCTGGAAGCGGGAGCTCGCGACGTATTCTACACCCCGATCTACATGAAAAAGAATCGCCCGGCGGTCATGCTCACAGTTCTCTGCAAGTTGAGCCGGCTGTCCACGCTCACCGACCTCGTCTTCAGAGAGACGACGACGCTGGGTCTCAGATACTATCCGGTCACCGTCCATCGGCTCGAACGGAGGTTCCGTCCTCTCGCCACTCGTTGGGGCGAGATCCTCGTCAAAGAGGGACTTCGTGACGGAAGGGTCGTCCAACGCTCTCCGGAATACGAGGACTGCAGACGAGCGGCCGAAGAACACGGAGTGCCGCTCAAGGCTGTGTTCCAGGAGGTATGGCGTCTTCTCGAACCGCCTTCCGAGAAATAGGCAGCCAACGCTTCACGATGTCTTTTTTAAGATTTACCTGCGGTCCCGGTGGGTTACAATCGATGGAGGGCCACTCAACGGGGGAAATGACCCGGGTGAAGCGATCGGAACAATAATCGACCAAACGCCGACCAACGACGCGAGGGGGGCGTCTACCTGCTCCTGAGGGTCCGCACGATGTCCGACAGCGACGGGCGACGGCCGTACATCAAGAGATAGATCTCGAGCAGCTTCGCCGCCAAGAGCAACCCCAGGACGATGCATACGACCAGAACCCCCATGCTCGCCGCGAGCTGCCACGCCGGCACCCCGGTTATGCCCATCCTCAGGAGCGTCAGAACGGGTCCACTCAACGGAAAGATGCTGAACACAACCCAGACCGGGTTGTTCGGGAAGAACATGAGAAGAGAGAGGAACCAGAACGGCGCGACGGAGAACAACGTGAAGACCGGCACCAGGGCTTGCGCTTCACGTACGGTGCGGCTGATTGCCGCTACGCTTGCCGAGAAAACCGCGAAGAGGGAATAACCGAGGATGAAGTAGACAACTCCGAGAAGCCAAAAGCCCGCCGAAAGGCGAATAGAGACCAGGAAGCCTCCGAAAGACGATACCGCGAGCATGAGCAGGAGTGGAATCGATATCGCCCATATTGCCACCTGGAGGAGACCGGCGCTCCCATAGCCGAGCAATTTCCCCGCCAGCAACTGTCGAGGCGATACCGAAGAGAGGAGAATCTCGATTAACCGGTCTTCTTTCTCCTCGGCCAGCCCCTGCATCATGTAGCCGGAGGAGAAGTTGAGCGCGAGGGCAAGAAGGAATCCGAACAGGGCCGGGATGATGAAGTTGGCGTATCCTCCCTGTTCTCGCGCAATCTCCCCTGTCGGCGTAAGGGTCGTCGTTACGAGATTGAACGGGCGTTCGATTCGAGCGACGGTCTCCGGAGAGACCTTGTCCCTCAGAAGGTTGCTCGTCACGAAGCTCTTGAGTGCCGCCGCAAGCGCCTCGGGAGGCGCGAGCTCTCGCCGAGCAACGTAGAGATCTATTCTGCCGTCCGACATGAACTGCGGGGGGATGACGAAGTACTGTCTTATCTCCTTTTCCGCCAGCGCCCGCTTCGCCTGGGGCACCGAGTCGAAGGGAATCAGCCTCGTCGTCCCTTGATCGGTGAAGCCGTCGAAGCCGCCGAGCTCGTCGACGTATCCGATCGTCGTGACCTCGACCGCCGGCTTCGGCACGGCGGAGATAACGCGGTAGATCCCGATCCCGAGCAGGGCGAGCACCGGCAGCGACAGGGTAAGTATCGTGAATCCCGTTCGCCGCACAGTCCGCAGGAACTCGTGCCTGAAGATCGTGTAGGTCCTGTTCATCTCACACCCCCAAGTGGTATTCAGCAGGTCTGTCCGTTTTGAAATGAGCTTCTGATTGGCCGTCCTGGCCGGCGGGTCGAGTTTCCGTCGAATGCCGTGAGCACATACATCATAGATGAGGAGAGGAGAAGCTGTCACGCGTTTTTAGTGAAAGTCCCGGCTCTTGACCCTCACGGGCTTCACAGAAAGCTCGGGCCTCCAGAACCGCTCCGCAATGATGTGAATGACCCCATCGCCCGTCTGAATTTTGCCGGTTACACCGAGAAAGGAGACGTTCAAGATGATGCTGCGATAACGTTCGAATGCCTTTGGCCAGACGATCAGGTTTACGAATCCTGTTTCATCCTCCATCGTCACAAAGAGCACTCCTGCTGCATTGTCCGGCATCTGGCGACAGATGATCAGCCCGACGTAGGAGACCTCTTCCCCGTCGCCGAACCGGGACAGTCCGGCGGCATCGGGGAACCCGCGGTCTCGAAGTTGCTCGCGGTAGGGCTCGACCGGGTGCCCGAAGGTCGAGTGTCCCGACGACTCGTAATCCCAACCGATGACCTTGAAGGGATCGAGCCGATCGAACTCGACACGTTGCTCTTCCTCCAGCTCTCCGAGGCTGCGTTCGGCTGCGTCTCGTCGCGAGAGCGCGGAGCGCTCGCCGATCGAGCCGAGCATCTGCCAGAGAACGTCCCTCCGAAAGCGTCCGAAGCCTCGGAAGGCACCGCTCTCGGCCAGGGCAATCAGGGCGTCGCGCGGCAACCGGCTCGTGGAGACGAACGCCCGCAAGGATTCTTCCGGGCGCAGGCGAAGCTCTGCCCCCGGTCGACCGAGCCTCCGCCGCGCCGCGGCAACCTTTCGAAAATCCTCCTCCCCCAACCCTTTGATGTAACGCAGCCCCATGCGTACGGCATAGCGGCCGGTCCGCGTCGTCGTCGCAGGTCCTCGTCGCGCACCGGCCGGCCGTGGATCCTCGAGAGTGCACTCCCACTCACTCGAGAGCACATCCACCGGGAGCACCTGTATTCCGTGGCGCTTTGCGTCGTCGACGATCGTCGAAGGAAGGTAGAATCCCATCGGCCAGGCGTTGAGCAGGGCGCAGGCGAATACGTCCGGATAGTGATGCTTCATCCATGCTGTGGCGTACGCGATGATGGCGAAGCTTGCAGCGTGGCTTTCGGGAAAACCGTACTCCCCGAAACCGCGGATCTGGTCGAAGACCCGCTCGGCGAACTCCGGTGCAATCCCGTTCGCCACCATCCGTGTAATGAGCCTCTCACGGTGGCCCTCGATCTTGCCCGAGCTCCTCCAGGCGGCCATGTCGCGACGGAGCTGATCCGCCTCTCCGGGGGTATAGCTTGCGGCGATGACTGCAAGCTTCATGACCTGCTCCTGGAAGAGCGGAATGCCGAGAGTCTTGCGCAGGACGGGCTCGAGGCTCGGATGGGGGTATTCGATCGCCTCCTCTCCCGCCCGGCGGCGGAGGTAGGGGTGAACCATTCCGCCGGTTATCGGGCCGGGGCGAATGATGCTGATCTGGATGACCAGATCGTAGAAGGTTTCAGGTTTCAGGCGTGGCAACATCGCCATTTGTGCCCGGCTTTCGATCTGGAATACACCGACCGTGTCGGCCCGGCGAATCATGGCGAAGACCGCCGGGTCGTTCGGAGGAATGGTAGCGAGAGCCAGATCGACGCGGAAATGGTGTTTCAAGAACCGGAAGCAGTAGTCGAGGTGGGTCAGAGCCCCGAGACCGAGGAGATCGACCTTGAAGAGGTTCATCGCCTCCACGTCGTACTTGTCCCATTGGATGACTGTCCGATCGGGCATGGTGGCGTTCTCGATCGGCACGATCCCGTCCACCGGCTCACTGCCCAACAAGAAACCGCCTGGATGGATCGAGAGATGGCGTGGAAAGTCGCGGACCTCGTTCGTGATCTCGGCGAGCAGCCGGGTGGTGCGGAGCTCGGGATCGATCCCCGCACCACGGAGGGCCGCTCCGATGTCGGCATCCCATCGGGTGAGGGTCTTCGCACAGCGGTCGAGAGCGACAGAGGAAATACCGAGAACCTTACCCACATCTCGCACCGCGGATTTCGCCCGGTAGCGGATGATGTTGGCTACCATGGCAGCCCGGTCCCGGCCGTACTTCTCGTACATGTGCTGGATGACCTCCTCGCGCCTGCGGTGCTCGATGTCGAGGTCGATGTCCGGCGGCTCGGCACGCTCTTTTGATAGGAAGCGCTCGAAGAGGAGATCCATCCGCACCGGATCGATCGCCGTTATGCCGAGACAAAAACAGACCGCCGAGTTCGCGGCCGAGCCGCGCCCCTGGCAGAGGATTCCATTTCTTCGACAGTATTCAACGATCTCCCACATTGTGAGGAAGTAGCCGCTATAGCCGAGCTCCTCGATAAGGACAAGCTCCTTCTCGAGCTGGGCCCCCACCTCCGGCGGAATCCTCCCTCCCTGTCCCACCCGGTAGCGTGATCGGGCGCCCTCGAAGGTGAGCTTCCACAGCCACTCCTCGGTGGTATACCCCTCGGGCACCCTTTCGGTGGGATAGCGATATTCGAGCATGTCGAGTGAGAAGCTGCAGCGCTCAGCGATCTCGAGGGTTCGGTCGATGAGCCGGGGCTCGTCATGGTAGAGCAGCGCGAGCTCTTGCGCCGATTTTAGGGTGTACTCGGCATTCGGCTCCAAACGCCGGCCCGCCTCCTCGAGGGTGATTCCTTTTCGGATGCAGGTGAGAACATCCTGGACCCTCCGGCGCGAGGGCTCATGATAGAGCACCTCCGGCGCGGCAACGAGCGCCACCTTCCTCCGGGCCGCCGCTGCCCGGAGGAGCCGCTCCCGATCGACTTCGTCGGCTCTGCGGTGGCGCGAGACTGCGACCGAAAGGCGCTCTCCATAGGCCTCAGCGAGCGATTCGAGGACCTCGTCGAGACTGCGTGCCTGCCGGTCCACCCACATCGCAGAGAGCCCGCCTGGATTCGCACAGACCTCTTCGATCGAAACCGAGGAGCTTCCCTTCTCGCTTCGAAGCCGTCCCTTCGAAATCAGCCGACAAAGGTTCCGGTACCCTGTGTGGTCCTCGGCAAGCAGAACGAGGTTCCCCCCCCCTGCAATCGTCAGCTCCGAGCCGACGATCAAATGCACCCCAAGACGGCGGGCTTCCGTGTGGGCGCGGACAATTCCATAGACGCCGTCTCGATCGGTCAAACCGAGCGCCGGCAGCCCAAAGGCATTACAAGTGCGAACGAGCTCTTCGGGATGGCTTGCCCCTTCGAGAAAGGAATAGTTGCTCTTGCACCACAGCGCTGCATAGCTGCCTGTCATAGTCGTCCGTCGCCCCGCTAATCGACCAGACCCTGGAGCGTCCAGCTGCCGGTTCGTGTATCTCGGTAGAGCCAAAGAAACTGCCCGCGGCCGCCATGGGCGAAGTAGTACTCGCGCTGCTCCTCGCTTGCCCACCACTTTCCCGTCAGAACAAAAGGCCCTGCCACGAGACGGAAGGAGGCAGGGACCGGGCCGGGCGGCGGCGGCTTCTTGAGTTGACGTCGGACGACCCGAAAACGGCGCTCCGAGTCCCCATCACCGCCCCTGCTCGAGGTCGGGAAGAGAGGTCCCGTCACCGCTTCCCACTCGTACTGCTCTTCGGGGAGGTGTTCGTCGCGGAGCACGGCGTGATTGACCGAATCGTTGCCGAACCGCGCCCGAATCAGCGCGATGGCGCGCTTTCCTGCCTCGGCCGCCTGCCTTCGCGGGGAGATAAAGAGATCGCCGTCGCGATGAATGGGATCGGTCTCCCCTGCACGCAAGGAGATGCGGTCGACAGCCCCTTCGTAGCGCTGCTCGGCCAGTCGAAGCCGACTCAGGTTCTTCAGCACCGAGCCCTCCCGCGTCGGAGCCGCCGGCCTGATCTCCTCCACGGCCCGTCTTTCCTCTCCCTCGAAGAGCTCTATCGTCATCGCGGCGACGAGCTTCCGCTTTGCGGCAACTTGCTGCATCAGCTCATCGATGAGCTCGTCTAGGTAAGCAGAAAGCACGACGAGATTCGTTATGGGATCGTCGAGACGTCGGTTGGCCTTCGCCTCCTTCTGGACCACAACAGGTTGAATCGGCAGGCGCTCTCGTTGCACCCATCGAAGGATCTCGTGAGCCTCGCGTCCGAAACGCTTTCGCACTCCATTCTCGGGAAGATCGAGAAAGGCCCCCACCGTTTCGATCCCCAAACGATGAAAGAGCGCAAGGGGCTCGGAAGAAAGAGGAAGCACTCGCAGCGGTGACTTGCGCAGGAGCCCCTCCTCCTGCCGTTCCGTCGAGACTACGATCGGCTTCCTGCGCGAACGGGCTATGATGTAGCTGCCGAAGCGGCTGAATCCCACGGCCACGACTGCGAGGAACCCCCTTTCCGCGAGGGCCCGGATCGCCTCGTTCGTCCAGATCGAGAGCGATGGATAGAGCATTGCGAGCCCTGAGGCATTGAGCCAAAAGCTCCCGACCTCCCCAGTTCCGACACGGGCAGGCTCCACCTCCGGTGTGAATGCATAGAGCGTCTCGACTATCTCCCGTTCCGCCTCCTCCATGTGCGCAGGTTCGACCGTCGCGGCCCGAAGGTCCCCTGCGAGCGATAACCCTTGACTGTAGGGGATGCCCGGCCGGACCCCCTTCGCGCGTGCCGCTTCGTTGATCGAAAGGATCCTGCCCGTTGCCTCGTTCCGATCGACGACCGCAGCAGGGAACCCCTTCCATTCCGGCCGGATGCGAAACAACACCTGAAGTGAGAAGAAAGGGATATCAACGCACGCCAACCGGCCCATCGTATACCCTCATAACCTTCCGTCCGGGAGTGCGGCGCTTGTCTTTGACGGTAGTGATCTCACAGACAAAGGATGGCTGCCGGGCACTTCCCTCGGGAAGCGGCCCGCGACGGCGGACCACCCCGCGAAGCGTTACGAGAGAGCTCAACGATGCAAACGAACCCCTCTTGATGGTCAAGAAAAGGAGCGTAGTGTGATGTCGGCGGGAAAGGTGAACCAGCCTCGCCATTGCCGCGTCGGTCAGCCGCTTCCCCTTCTCGAGATCGACGACGATGAACCCGAACGCCCCTGACCGGATGAGCAGATCGCCGGCCCACACGGCTTCCCGCTCGTCAGAGACCGAGACGACGGTAACGGCCGAAACGTCAATGCCGTTCTCGGCCAGGTCGGGGGGATAGAAGATGCTCGGCCGCGTTGAAATCCACCCCACCGGCTCGCCCAGCCGCTGCGCGGCCGCAATGAGCTCGCTCGTAAAGGTGAGCGCACCGAATGGAACTTCTTCTGACAATTCGATAAGCTGCCCTTTGAGATCGGCGAAATCCCACGTCTCTGAGATTTCACGATTCCTCCGCCCGGCGAGGAGCTGGGTGGCTTTTGCAAGGTTTTTTCTGTTGACTCTGAGGGTATTCCCGCCATAATAAATGGAGAAAAGGAGCCAAAAATGACCCCTTCAAGAATCGCGCTCAACCGAATTATCTCGCCGAAGCTTTCACTGAGAGAGTTCTTCGCACTTGCGGCAGCAGTCGGTGCACCTGCCGTCGAGCTCCGAAACGACATGGAGGGCGTCGACACCGTCGATGAAATGAGCCCGACGGAAGTCGCCGATCTCGCCACCAAACACTCTCTGTCGATCCTCACCATCAACGCGCTTCAGCACTTCAACCTCGCCTCTCGGCGCACCGAGCTCGCAAGCGAGTTGCGCTCCCTCGTGAGGCTTGCGGCATCCATCAGCTGCCGCGCGATCGTCCTCGTCCCGCACAATTCGACCGACGACAACCGCGATGCGGAAACCCGTTACCGCGAAACGGTGGCTGCGCTCCGGGCCTTCGCTCCCTACTTCGAAGAAATGGGTGTTCTCGGATTCGTCGAGCCTCTCGGCTTCCCGGAATGCTCGCTCGGCTCGAAGCTCACCGCCCTCAAGGCTATTCGGGAAAGCGGCGGCGGCCCCTACCGCATCATCCACGACACCTTCCACCACGCGATCGGCCCCGACGATAACGATGCCCTCGCGACCACGATCCCGATCGAGGACATCGGGCTCGTTCACATCTCCGGTATGGAAGCAGGGCTGCCCCTGGAGAATGCGAAGGATGAGCACCGCCTTCTGGTGACGGAAGTCGACCGGCTGCAGAACTCGGATCAGATCACAATCCTCGAGAGGCGCGGCTACCGGGGCTACTACTCCTTCGAGCCGTTCTCCCCGGCGGTCCAGCAACTCTCCCGCGCCGATCTCGAGGAAGCCATCAGAGAAAGCGTCGCCACCCTTCCGGAAGGCTAGGGCCGGGAGCGCAGGATCGGGCGTCGGGGTCAGTTGGCCGCTCAATTCACCTGGATGTAGACGTAACCGGGGCCGCTTGCGGTCCCGCACCCAGACGTGGGGCCACCGCCAACCGCGTCACCCGCCGGGAGGACCGGGTCGCCGGCGTTGCCCGGAGTCCGGCCGTTGCCATTGGCGATCGTCGCCCCGTAATTACCGCCGCCGCCGCCGCCGTTCCAGCCTGCCGCGCCTCCGCCCCCCCAAAGCTTCACGACCAACTGTGTTGCGCCGTAGGGAACCGTCAAGGTGCCGTTCGAGGTGAACGGCACGGTCGGGACCGAAATGGCGAATGTGGCGACCGTCACCGTACTCTGCGTGTAGCCGGGAGCCGTCGCCATCGCCTCGAGGGTCTCGACAGTTCCGGAACCTGTGACCGAAATCGGCGTCGTCGATGAGTATACGTTCGAGCTCGTCGTAGGCGTTGTTCCCACGTAACCGGGGGTGGCCGTGTAGTAGATGGTGTTTCCCGAGGGTGGAGAGGGTACCGTGATGGTGATCCCGGTTTGATTGTTCAAGTTGAGACCCGGTGTCGGGCTGAATGACGGCGTGCTCACCTGGCTGTAGTTTATCTCGTAGCTCGCCGACACTACCGGGCTCGAAACGTACCCCGACTCCACCGTCACCGCCCGCACTGTCGTGGTTGATCCGTCAGTATTCGGGATTGGTATCGGTCCCGTGTAGAGCGTCCCGCTCGACGCCGTCGGCGTTGTGCCGTTCGTCGTGTAGTAGATCGACGCCCCGCTCGGCCCGCTCAGGCCCACGCCCCCCGTTGGGGCCGCCATGTACACCCCTGCGCCCGGACTGAAGCTCGGTGAGGCGAGTGCCGGTGTACCCCCGATCGAGTAATTGATCACATAGGTG
>Ga0315556_1001589_pt1 | contig 13568 bp, 11 predicted proteins | sample SalMarSW160310MG_FD_202112 | JGI IMG/M metagenome (GOLD analysis project Ga0315556, IMG submission 202112) | Salt marsh sediment microbial communities from the Plum Island Ecosystem LTER, Massachusetts, United States - Salt Marsh Sediment SW1603-10 ...
CCCTGATGCCGAAGGTCTCCTCCACATCCGCCCGCGTGAGCCCCACCGCAAAGAAACCGCCCCCGGGTAAACGTCGCGCCAGGTGCTCACGCTCCAGCTTGTGAAAGGCCTCCCTCACCGGGGTCCGGCTGATCCCCAGGGCCTCCGCCAGACGGCTTTCCACCATGCGCGTGCCCGGCGCGATATCTCCCGAGACCATGGCGCGTTTCAGGTTGTCGTAGACATACTGGCCCAAGGGCATCCGCTGGGGAGGTAATTGGAATCCCTGGAGGCTTTTGGCGAGGGAGTCGGGCTCCCTGACAGGTGTCATGAATTTTCCTCCCCGATCAGATTCCGAATTGTCTGGCAATCGTCGTCTGGAGGACTTCGTGGGTTCCGCCTCCATAGAGCAAGAATCGACAATCGCGGTAGTACCTCTGAACGGAATATTCCATTGAATAGCCGTAAGCCCCATAGATCCTAGTGGCCTCATCAGCCGCCTTGCATGCGGATTCCACGGTGAAATACTTGGCCATGGAGGCCTCGTTCAGACAGGGAATCTTGTCGTCAATGAGATGGGTGACATTGTAGGTCATCAAATGGCCTGCCTGCAGGTTTACCGCCATGTTGGCGATCTTGGCCTGGATCAACTGGTACTTTCCGATGGGCTTTCCGAACTGTACGCGCTCCTTGCAGTACCTGATGGAATCGTCCATGGCGGCCCGGTGGAGTCCCAGGGCCAGGCAGGCCGTCATAACCCTGATTTCCGACAGGATTGTCAGGAGCACATCCAGTCCCCTCCCCAATTCACCAAGCATGTACTCGGGGGGAACATGACAGTTGTTAAAGTAGATCTCGGACAGGGATGACGTCCTGGTCCCCAGCGTCTCGAACTTCTTGCTGTGAGAAAAACCAGGAGTATCGGCGGGGATGAAGAAAAACATAAGCCCTCTGAGTTTCTTCGCCGGATCTGTCTGGCACAGGACCGTATGAAAATCGCCGTACGGACCGCTTGTGGACCAGGTCTTCATACCGTTGATCAACCAGCCGTCCTCTGCCTTTGTGGCTGAGGTCCGTACATTGCCAAGATCAGATCCGGCCTCCGGTTCGGTCAGCTGAAAGGCGCCGATCTTCTCGCCCCGCAGGGCCGGACGGAGGTACTCATCGTGCATTTCCTTGGTTCCGTAGAGGTAAAGGCCGTTTGTGGCCATCAAACACTGCATGGCGGTTGTTGCCGCCAGACTCAGGAGCCCTCTCGCCAGTTCCTCCATGGCAATACAGTAAAGTGTCGTATTTCCGCCGGAACCGCCCACCTTCTTGGGGTATCGTATCCCGAGAATTCCCATATCAGCAAGTTTCCTGAACAGATGAAAGGGAAATTCGCCCTTTTCATCCAGTTCCCTGGCCATGGGGATAACTTCCTCATCCACAAATCTGGCCATGATCTTCCTGTGGAGCTTCTCTATGTCTGAACGTAGCATCTTGCCCCCTTCTTTTCTTATTTGATGGAATCGTAAAAAGTCCGTCCGTGGACTTTTTACTAACGGGGACCGAAAAGTGTCATTTTCGGTCCCCTTACAAATCAATGGATTGCGAGGCACCCCATCGATTTGCGTGCCCGTCCCTGGGCACGAAGATGACTTTTTACCAAGCCATCTTATTTCTTGCTCGCCTTGATTGCCTTTGCCAGTGCCGGCACAACCTCATGAAGGTCGCCCACGATGCCCCAATCCGCGACCCCGAAAATCGGGGCCCGCTCATCCTTGTTGATGGCGATTACGTACCTGGAACCGAGCATGCCCGCCCTGTGTTGAATCGCCCCCGAGACCCCGCATGCGATATAGATCTCCGGCCTGACGGTCTGCCCTGTCTGACCCACCTGTCTCTCTATGGGCAGCCACCCTTCTTCCACGATGATCCGCGTTCCGGCCACCTCGCCGCCCATGGCATCGGCAAGGGCAAAAAGGGATTTCATTCCTTCCTGAGAACCTACTCCCCGGCCGCCGGCCACAATCACCTTGGCCTGGTCGAGCCTGACGCCCTTCTTTTTCTCCCGCACGATCTCCAGCACCTTGGTAAAGATTTCCTTCTCGGTGAGGGCCACGGTGTGTTTGGTGACCTTTTCCTTTTTTCCGGTTTCCCGGTGGGTCTCCATGACCCCCGGGCGAACCGTGGCCATCTGTGGGCGTGAATAGCGGTTGGCAATGGTGGCCATGACATTTCCGCCGAAGGCCGGCCTGGTCTGGAGCAGAATCTTGTCTTCAGGGTCGACGGCGAGTTCCGTGCAGTCTGCAGTCAGACCCACACCCACCCTCCGGGAAACCCGGGGGGCAAGATCCCTCCCGATGTGGGTGGCGCCCATAAGCAGCACGTTTGGTTTGTGGGCAACCACCAGGTCTTCAATGGCCTTTGTATAGGCAATGGTCCTGTAATCCTTGAGTGCCTTGTGTTCCACCAAGTAGACCCGATCGGCGCCATATTCAGCAAGGGTCTTACAGAGTCCCGACACCTTGTAGCCCAGGAGTATGGCCGAAACGTCCTGGCCCAGCTCACCTGCCAATTCCTGTGCCTTGCCCAGGAGTTCCAGGGAAACCGGCATCAACACACCATCCCTCTGTTCGGCAAAAACCCAGACACCTTTTCTGTCGCTGAAATCCGGAATAGCCTTTGGTTCAACATCCGTGGAAATGGCCTTCTGTTTGCAGACCTGAATGCAGGATCCGCACGAGGTACAGTGCTCCAGGATATGCGCTTTACCGTCTTTCATCTCGGCGGCACCGTAAGGGCACGTTTTTACGCAACGTTTACAACCGTTACAGAGATCAGCTTCAATCCAAACAGTCATGAATTTCTCCTTCTTGAATTCGGAAGTCGGAATGCGGAATGCGGAAAATTAACTGACTTCCGACTTCAAATCAGCATGTTCTCCTTGAGTTTAGCGACCAGCTCTTTCACGACCACCAGTGTATCGCCCTTCAGAATCTCACCTTCTCTCTGGAACTTGGGTGCAAAGGTCTTGGCCACGTTGGTCAGGGACCCTTCCAGCCCCACATCCCGGGTCTGCACACCGATATCAGCGGCATTCCATATCTCTATTTTTGCCTTTTCCTTGCAGGCATCGATCAGGTTCGCCACATGGGAATACCTGGGATGGTTCATATCCCCGATCACGGTCAGAAGGGCGGGAAGTGTGCACTGTACCCTTTCAAAACCATCCTCCATCCGTCTCTTGACCACCATGGATTTCTTGCTTACTTTCTCGATATCATAGACGTAGCTGACCTGTGGCAGGCCAAGATATTCAGCCACCTGGGGCCCGATCTGGGCGGTATCCCCGTCAATGGCCTGCCGTCCACAGAGAATCAGGTCATAGGTGCCCGCCTTTTCAATGGCCTTGCCCAGGGTGGTAGAGGTGGCCCACGTATCGGCGCCTGCGAATGCCCTGTCCGAAAGCAGGATACCCGTATCCGCTCCCATGCCCAGGGCTTCTGAAAGCGCATCGATGGCCTGCGGGGGACCCATGGAAATGGCGGTAATCTTTCCACCATGCTCTTCTTTCAGAGCGACGGCCGCTTCAAGGGCATGCCGGTCATCCGGGTTGATAATGCTCTCGATACCCTCCCTGATCAGATTTCCCGTCTTGGGATCAAGCTTGACTTCCGCCGTATCAGGGACCTGTTTCACCAGTACGATGATATTCATGATGCCTCCTTATTGAATTCGGAATTGGGAATGCGGAATGCGGAAGATTATCCTTCCTCCTTCAAATAAGCCCTTGTTCTTTCAGATTGACGAGTTCGTCCGAGGTTTTTCCCAGTTTCCCGTAGATTTCCTCATTGTGCTCCCCGAAGCGGGGGGGAAAGCTCAATACGCGTTCCCTCGCCTCTAGGTACGGGGTCATGTAAGGGGGTGGGGCCAACGTGATCCGGGTTCCGGAAACCGGGTCCACGGCAGAGAGGAGTCTCTTCTGAACCCGTGGGTCTTCCACCACCTCCGGTATGGTTCTTATTTTGCTGATGGGGACAGAAATGGAATTGAACAGTTCTATCATCTCTTCAGAGGTGTGGCTTTTCGTAATCGCATTGATGAAGCGGTTCAGGTTTTCAACATCCCCGATCCGGCCGGCATTTTTCTCATATTCCGGCATGTCGAGAGACCTGAATGCATCCAGGGAAACGAGGGCCTTCCACTGCCGGTCATTGCCCACAGCCAGGTAGACATAACCGTTTTTTGTCGTGTAGACCGAGACGGGGCAGAAAAAGGCGTGGGTATTGCCCCTTCGCGTTACCTTCTGGTGGAAACTGGTTGAAAGGGTAATGGGTACGGTCAGCCAGGATACGGAGGATTCAAACATGGCCAGATCCATGCGGCTGCCTTCACCGGTCAGCTGCCTCTTGTAGAGGGCCTTCATCAGCATTCCGTAACCGTGCTCGCTGGTACCCATGTCAGGAAGGGGAATGCCCAGGACCTGGGGATCTTCTCCCTTTTCGCCTGTCATTTCCATGAGTCCTGATTTGGCCTGAAGGATGGGATCGTAGGCGGCCTCGTTGCTGTCGGGCCCGAATCCGGTTACACCCAGCCAGATGATGTCCGGCTTCAGGGACTTGAGCGAATCGAAATCAATGCCCAGTTTCTTGTAGTTTCTGGGTAGCTGATTGGTTGCAAAGATATCAATCTTGAGGTCCTCGATGAGACGGCGGAAAATCGCCTGGCCTTCCGGATCGGCCAGATTGAGGGTGAGGGCCTTTTTTCCGGCGTTGATGCACAGAAAATAGGCGTTCATACGCTCTTCGCCCAGGACATTGTCGCCGATGAGCCTGTTGGGGTCGCCGTAGACCGGGTGTTCGAGCCTGATGACCTCCATGCCCTCTTGGGCCAGCCGGAAGGTCAGGTATGGCAATACGGTCGCCTGTTCGAGAGAAAGTACCCTGAGATTCTTGAATAGGTTCATGGAACAACCTCCATCGAAAGGGTATGGGGAGAATGGGACGTTGGATATTCAAATTGTATACGGTATACAACGCTCTCTGTCAAGTATAGATTGTGGGTCGTCTATCCTTCCAGGGGAAAGCTCTTTCAAGCTGGGCAGCTAGTCGAAAAAAGGTGCCTTCACCACCGAAGCGGCCGGCGAACTGAACTCCGATTGGGATATTGTCCTCATTCCAAAACAATGGAACCGACATGGCCGGCTGGCCAGTCATGTTTTGAACCCGGGTGAAAACGACAAAGGAATGGGTGGGATCGAGCCATCTCATGGGTTCCTCATTTGTCGACTGGAAAGATCCAGTGGCAACAGGAGGGATTCTCATCGTGGGAGTCAACAGCAGATCATATCCTCCTTCGTGATACCAGTGTGAGATTTTCCTCGCAAACCGGTGCATGTCCTCCACTGCTTGGAGGTATTTACCAGATGTCAATTTCAGACCTCTTCTATAGCTTGCCCAGGCCAGAGGTTCCACTTGATCCTCAGCTATTTCCCTGCCAAACTCCCTTTGCCCGAATCGATTTCCGAATCCCATGTTCCAGCCGCCTCGCGCGCCTGGTCATATATCTTGTGAATAACTGCGTTGAGCTTCGGATTAAGCCGATCAATACGCTCAACGGCCGCCTCGACAAGTTCAATTGCCCTGACCTGTTTGGTCCGCACAAGGTCTGCCTGGGCAATAGCATCCATATTGGAAAGTTCGTCCGAAATTCTCATGATCATCTCCCCTTTTTCCACTTCCGGCGATAGTTAATCGGATGGAAACCGCGGACTAGCAGGATGGCGATCATTAACGAACAACCCGAAGACGCTCTCTGCGCCGACGGAGATCCGCCCTTCCCTCCTGGGCTTCGATACCCTCTTCTATCAGTTCCAATACACGGGGTTTTTCTTCAGGGAATTTGTATCCTTCGTAGCTCTGGGTAAACAAGAGATGACCGTTTCGATTGACCCAGTAGTTACCGGCGTGATCAAAACAAACCTTGGAAGTGACATACAGCGTTTCTATAAGAAGCTTCAGTTCGATCAACACCTCCCTGGGTGACAGGAGTGTAAGCGTCCCCTTTTCATAATCCTCATGGATCGGCGTACCGGCCCACGGTGAAAAGGGCCGGGAACGGATATAATGAGGGTTGATGCGGTTCAATACCAGTGCCGTGTTCTTTGCATGGTTCTCCCAGTCTTCCTTCCCCCCCAGGCCGGGCATCCAGTATTCAGACAACTGGAAGCCGGCTTTGACGGCCTTTCGGCCACCGTCAACATGTTCATCCCCGGTGACTCCTTTTTTTATTTTTTTCAACAGGGCATCGTCCCCGGTTTCTAAACCCACATGCAGCCGATCCAGACCGGCTTTCCGGATACCGGTCAATTCCTCCTGGGACTTTCTCGATAAGGTCTTTGACCGGGCATAGGTGGTGCACCGTTCCAGGGATGGAAAGGTGCTGCGAAGATACTTGAGCACATCCACCAGTTTGTCACTGGGCATCATCAGGCTGTTGCCGTCCTGCAGAAAGGCGGTTTTCCCCTCGGATGAGAGCCAGTTTAGAATCATACCGAATCCCTGGCTGGTATTGAGTTCCGGTTCTTTTTCGATCATCGCAATGATCACATCTCTATTGATCTGCCCGTCATACCCAAGCTCCCTTGAAAGAGATTGCAGATCTTTGATCAGTCCGGCGACCGAATCGATATCGCCCTTAATCTCCTCAACGGTCCTGAGGGAGAATTTCTCGTGCTTATACATGCCGCAAAACGTGCATTTGTTCCACGGGCAGTTCCGGGTAAAGCGCAATAGCAGAGAGAAACTCCCCCCCTCACTCGGTGGTCTATACATCCCCACTTCAAAAGCATATTTTCCCACTTTCTCAAGTTCCATTATGCATACCCTCAATAACAAAAAAATATCGAAACGTTGTGCTTCCGGGTTTCGATCCTTCTTGAATCTCATAATTATTATATGTCCATTTTTTCTGCATTTTTCCCTCCGAGCCAGTTTCAAAACGTTCAATTTTGTTCGAGGTCAAGTCGAAGATCCCGGACTTTGAGCGGGGAAAGGCGAAAATTTTAACTACAGGAATAAGTTGGATATTTCGAGGATTAAAATTGTCGTCTGCCGCAGAGATCGGGCAAAAAAGGGCGTTTTGAAACTGGCTCCTCCGTTTAATGATAGCTTAATCCAAAATATAGGTTATCAAATTGATCAGAATTATCTTATTGAAAATATAAGCATTAAATGAATTAAACAAAGGGTGCATTTATCAACAGGTTCGTATAAATCCGATATATGCATTTCGTCTGCGCACTCAATAACAACCGGGGCGTCCATTCCCTGATCATAGTCAGACATATCAAAGGTTTTTGATGGGGATGATACTTGCACCTTCCGGATGGATATCTCAGGTTTGAATCAGTGCATCATGAAAAAGGCATAAAATCATAGATGTCCCTCTTTTCACGGGTACGCGACTAGGCAGACGCCAGTTATTAATACACGTATGGCGAAGGTCATGGAATCTGAAATTTTCAATTCCGATCAATCAAATTGTCCCCATGCGAACACTTTTGAACGTTATCAAAATCTTACGAATGTGGTCAGGATAGCCGGTCGGGAAAGCATAGTAACAATAAAATGAGAATGCAAAGGGGCGATCGTATTTTACCTGGAGGAAATAATCCCGGAGATGTTTCGGATCACGTTCTGACTCCGGAACTGAAAACCAGCCCGCCTTCCTCATGGTAGACCAGAAAGTGCTCTCTCGTCTTCGGGTATTTGCAGAGAGAAACATGCCCTGTTGTATGGAACGGGGGTGCGGGTTTGATGCTTTCGTATTCCTCCCCCAATGAGTAAGATCTTCCAAAATGTATCGGGCCAGATTTTTCCATCGACGTTTTTCTCACTTTTCATTCTTTCAGCCGGCCGTTGGCTGTGCTGTTGTGCCGGAGAATGGCTGGTCAAAAAGGAAAAATATATAGTCTGCTTGAAAAGTTTCTTAGGTTCCAATGGATGTCCCGGTCTCTTAAGTCGAAAGCATATTCAGCAACAGTCCTGAGGCGGTGGCCCTCACCAACCAGATAGATAGATTTTTGTCTTGAGATACGGTATATTGTAGGCGACCAAGTAAAAGGAGACGACCTGACGTCCCGCTATTTCACGCGGGAACAGGTAGGCGTTTTCGATTTGAGCATGTGACCGACCGCTCACTGTATGGGCTTTTTCGCATGGTGGAGAGGAAGAGCGTAAGATACGTCAAAACCCGGCAGCCGGGGTGACCGATCTCCTTAAAGAGGTATTCGGGAATAAACGCTGAGCTGTTCTCCTGGAGGTAAACTATGAAAAAGGTGATAAAATGGCTATCTATCATTGTGGGCGGGCTTTTGGTCCTGGTTATCGCAGCCCTCCTTATCGTCCCGAGGTTCGTGGACTTCCAGAAGTATAAGCCTGAAATTGAAAAGAGAGTGGCTGAGGCTACAGGACGGCCCTTCACCTTAGGTGGGGATATCAGTCTCTCCCTTTTTCCGTGGGCAGGAGTATCCTTATCTGACCTTCACCTGGGGAATCCTTCGGATTTCAAGGAAAAGGATTTTATCAGTGTAAAATCATTCGAGGTAAGGGTGAAGCTCCTTCCTCTCCTCCTGAGAGATATCCAGGTCAAGCGTTTTGTATTGAAAGGCCCTCGGATCGTTCTCGAAAGAAACATGAAAGGCCGCGGAAACTGGGAGGGTATAGGAAAGCCATCCGGCGATACTCACGCCAAGCCCTCCAAGAAAAAAGAGAAGCCGGTGGAGGCCGAACCTGGAAAGGGTCTTCCCATTAAGGCCCTTGCAGTGGGAGAATTCGCCATTACGGAAGGGACTATCCTCTGGATTGATCAAGTCAAAGGTGAGCGCAAAGAGATCTCGGATGTGACACTCCGACTTGAGCAGGTTTCCCTGGACCACCCGATTCCCCTCGCCTTTTCGGCTAAAGTTGATGGACTTCCTCTGTCTTTGGATGGTAAAGTGGGCCCCATAGGGAAAGACCCGGGCAAGGGGACCGTTCCTTTCGAACTCAGCCTTAAGGCCCTGAAGCAATTGGACATGAACCTCAAGGGCAAGATAACGGATCCGGCCACTCTTATGCAGTTCGACCTGGCCCTTCAAATCTCTCCCTTTTCTCCAAGAAAGCTGATTGCTGCACTGGGACAGGCTCTACCGGTGAAGACGTCCGACCCGAAGGTCTTGAACCGGTTGTCCCTCAATGCCAAGGTTAAGGGGACTCCCCAGACCGTTTCGATCTCGGATGGCACCTTGGATTTAGATGAATCAAAAGTCAATTTTTCCCTAAAGGCCATGGATTTTTCCAAGCCTGATCTAAGTTTTGATCTGAAGCTGGACCAGATCGACATTGATCGGTACCTCCCACCCACAAGCGAAACATCCTCACAAGAGAAGAAAACGAAGGCCCCTGCGCCCAAGGGAAAGGGACTTGATTACATCCCTCTTCGGCGACTTGTTTTGGACGGGAGTATCCGGGTGGGAAAGCTCAAAGCACGTGGAGCCAAGCTTCAGGATATCTACCTGAAACTCTCCGGGAAAAATGGTCGTTTTCATTTGAATCCCCTTGGCCTCAAGCTTTACGAAGGGAGCATGACGGCTGAAGGAACTCTGGATGTGAGCCAGGATACCCCAAAGAGCAATATGGAACTCCAGGCAACCGGGATACAGGTTCAGCCCTTTCTAAAAGACTTTTTGAAGAAGGATTTTCTGGCGGGAACCGTAAAGGCCGATGTGGCGGTCAGGATGGCAGGGGAGGATGCCGAAGGGATCAAGAGGACTTTAAACGGCAAAGGGAACCTCCTGTTTAATGATGGGGCCATCGTGGGTATCGACCTGGCGGGAATGGTCCGGAATGTGGCATCGACTTTTGGTCTCGCGGAGAAGACAACGGAAAAGCCGCGCACCGACTTCACCGAGTTGCGCGCCCCCTTCACCATAACCAAAGGGGTCCTGAACACCTCTGAGACGTCACTACTGTCTCCCCTTCTCCGAGTTCTAGTGGCGGGGAAAGCCGATCTGGTGAAAGAGACTCTGGACTTCCGCGTTCAGCCCAAGTTCGTGGGGACCCTCAAGGGACAGGGGGACACAAAGCAACGTACTGGAATTATGGTCCCGGTCCTGGTCACCGGGAGCTTCGCCTCTCCCAAGTTTCGGCCGGACCTCAAGGGGATGCTTAAACAAAGGCTCGAAAAAGGGCTCCCTGAACCTTCTGAATTGAAAAAACTCCTGCCAGGGCAGACTGAAGGGAAGGAGGGAACAAAAGGGTTGGAAGAAAAGGCCAAAAGTCTGCTCAAAAGTTTACCTTTTGGCCAATAAGTGGAAAAGGGGGCACGCCTGTTTTATTGGATTCATCGGATCCGCCACTGCGTGGCCCTCACCCCAACATTGTATGGAGAATATCCTGTTCGTGAAGCCACATCATATCACTCTATCGTGATGAGAGTTCCGCAATCTTCGCAGCAGTATACGACTGCACCCTCATCTTTTGTTTTGACTTCCTCAAAGTCCCGACGCCGCACGCCGTAAACCTCCTGGCACTCGGGGCAGCAGCCGCTCCCCAACTCCTTTTCGTCAATTGTGAGGTGGCAGTGACGGCAGCGGACCTTGTTGGACCGTTTTTCCAGGAGGACCAGTTTATTATGTCTGCATGATGTCATAAATATGAGGATACAGGATTGCATTTTTGGTCGCAACCCATCCGACAACAAAAACTTTTGAAGATCCGCCGGCCGGCTCCATACCTTCCCAAATGCCTGGCCCACCCCTGGACGTGAACAATCAAAGGGGTCTTGAAACCTGCTGAATGGCGTTTTTGCGTCGGCGATGCCCTGTGCCGGCAAAAAGGCGGAAGGGCAAATCCATCAGGATGAAAAGCTGAAGAAACAAAAGAATGCAAGATTCAGGACCTGATCCCCATGCCCAGCGATTCATCGGTGTCAATAAAATACGTCTGACCCCTTTTCCACGATCATTGGAAATGGGAGGGGATCGGGGGGACCTATATCTATTCCACCTACTATATCCGCGACACGGTGGGCAGCTTCCCCAATGAAACGGTCATCTCCTACGAACAAACCTACGATGCCCCTTATATAGGCATAGGCTTCCACGCCAATCTGGATCCAGTCACGCTTACCGGACGTTTTATCGGCAGTACCATGGTCAGGGCAAGCGATGAAGACCACCATCTATTGCGTGACCTGGTCATTACTTCAAGTATGGATGACGGCATGATGTATGGGATAGATTTTGCCTGTACCTATAATTTCACCCAGCATATCGCTGCCACCGCGGCCTTTCAATATACGAAATTCGAGGAAATCAAGGGAGAAAAAAATTGGAACTTCTTCAGTGAAAACAACAAGTTTAAATACGGTGGCGGGCTAGATAACGAATCATCCCTGTTCTATCTTTCCTTGCTTTTCACTCTATAAAAAAAGAGCTTTCCAAATAAAAAAGGAGCCACCTAACGGCTCCTTTTTTATTTGATGACCACCGCATCCTGCAATTGACTTCCACCCGAAACCCTGGCCCCATCCCAGAGAACAACCCGCGACAGGCTTCTCTTCTTATTCATGGAATACCTCCTCGATAATTGATATTTCACTTTAGTGGAATACCCATTCTTTTTCTAGCATATCAGATCCCTTAAATGGTGGCAACAGAGACAGTTCGAGAAGTTAAAGCACGGTGCTTTGGACAGACTTCCGGTTATTTTATGGATAGTGCGGGAAAAGGGGTCGTGGGAAAAGGGGTCTTTTATATTGACAACAATGGTAAAGGAGCTGGACAACTTGTCAAAACAAAAGACCCCGGTTTCACTTGAAACATCCACCCCTCTTTCACAAAAGACTTAGCGCCGCGAAAACCGGGAAGAAGGCCCAAAAAAAGGAATAATTAATATACTGTCCCCGGAATTCGACAGAAAGTGGTCTGAGAGTATTGCGGTGGGAAGTGAGTCATTTGTCACGATGACGAAGGGGAAGTTAGGGATCAAGGCGAAAGGGCGTGAGGTGGTTGGGGAAGAGGGAAGCTATGTGCTCCAGGAACCTCCAACTCCTTACAATGGCATTTTTGGGCTTGAAAATGGGGTTCTAAGGGCTCAGAATAAGCATTTTTGGGAAGATACTGTTTGAAAATCAACATGATGGCTTGGTCCGACCCGGCGGGATTCAATCCCTTTTCCAGGTGGTACCCTTTTTCCACTTTTTCCATCAATTCTTAATTCCCTCAAGAAAATTCCGTCTGGTGCCCGACAAATCAATAGTCGTCTCCAGCATCTTACCGCCACGCAGAAATTTCACCGGAATCTTGTCAGTGCTGCCAAAGTGCTTGTTAGCCTCGGCCAGGCAATCGCTATTGCAGGCCTCCTGGGTGCCAAACTCCACGATCAAATCTCCGCCCAGCAAAAAATCTCGACCCAGCATCCGTGACGGGACTGAACCGCCTCTCAAGCCGGCCTTGTCTGCGGGACTCCCCTTTGTAACGCGTTCTATGAGCAGGCCACCTTTCAGGTCACGGTTCATCAGCGTGGAGATCCCCTCTCTGTTCAAATAGATGCCTTCGATGCCCAACCAGACCCGGTCTTTGAGAGACAACAGCTTCTTCGCCGTATTGATGGGCACAACAAATCCGATCCCCTGGAAGCCACCTGAAACACTGAGTATCCGGGAGGCTATCCCGATGACCTGGGCCTTCGAGTTCAAGAGAGGACCACCGCTGTTTCCCATGTTGATCGCAGCATCGGTTTGTATGAATTTGGCCTGAATCGCACCGTCGTAATAGCGCTCGAAGCTGCGAAACCCGCTGATGTGCCCTACTGAGAAAGAATCTTCCAGACCATATGGACTGCCTATGGCATAAACCGATTGCCCAACCACAAGCCGGTCTGAATCTCCCAGTTCGGCGTGCTTTAGCTCGGGGGCAGGCGTGATGAGCTTTAAAAGGGCTATGTCCGCACCCGTCTCGCTGAAAAGAAGCTCTGCCGGCCGCATCTTTCCGTCTTGTGTCTTTACGACGATCTCATCAGCGCCCTTGACCACATGAGCCGCTGTAAGCACATGGCACTCTTTTGAAATCAGGACGCCGCTGCCAATACCTCCTTTCTTTGCAGCCCCTTCCTCCTGAATAACTTCCCGGGAGGTAAAGATTGTCACCACTGCCGGCACGACCGCTTGATAGACCTTTGCCGATTGGAGTTCAGCCCCGGAAAGATAATCAGGCATAACCCCTGCTTGCGCTTGCTCACCCGCATGCACCTGGTGGGAGTATGTGCATGACCAGAGCATAAAGGTAAGACCGGCGAGAAAAACGACCGCCATTTTCATCAGTGCTGCCTTTATCACCTGTCGGCGTCCATTGGTCGAATGGAAACGCGGGGTTTCATATGGCAACGACTCTGTATCTGCATGGGTCTTCTGTCTCATAGTGATAGCGGGACGCTGTGATAGCGGGACGCTGGTAAAAAAGTAAGAAACTAATCGATCAGGCGGTATTCGTTTTCTCGGGCGATGGTCTCTCCCCTTTCAACCGCGTACCCGACTGCAGGGGGACTCATCTCCAACCGCCT
>Ga0315556_1001590_pt1 | contig 13563 bp, 12 predicted proteins | sample SalMarSW160310MG_FD_202112 | JGI IMG/M metagenome (GOLD analysis project Ga0315556, IMG submission 202112) | Salt marsh sediment microbial communities from the Plum Island Ecosystem LTER, Massachusetts, United States - Salt Marsh Sediment SW1603-10 ...
CACCGCCGTGGATGGCGCGCACGGCCTGCCGAGTGTGCCAATGGTTCATGTTTGGTGGTTTAGTGTAGGAATACAAAAACATGTCTCGCGCAAAGCCGCAAAGGCGCCAAGGACAAGAATGCAAGAAGATTGCAGGGGGCGAGCGTGCCGATTGACGCCACGGTGACTAAGTCGCGCTGCTGCAAGTGCCCCTTCAACACTTCGCGCCTTTCTTTGCGGCTTGGCGTCTTTGCGCGAAACGATTTTGACTTTCGCCAGGCGTCAGCTGAACCCGAACTCTCCCTGCCACTCCCCGTTGCGGTAGTCGATGCGCAGCCAGTGGGGGGTGTAGGCCTCGGGTTTGGCGATGGGGAAGTCGGTGAGGGGCGGTGGCGCGCCGTCGGCGTCTTCCATGCTGCAGGCGCGGCTCATGACCGGCCGGAAGCGCACGCGCAGGCGATCATTGACCATCGTGCCGGTGTCTTCGGCGTCGTCATGGAAGCGCACGCGCTTGCGGATGAGGCAGCTGAAGTAGAGTTCCATTTCCGCCAGCAAGGGTGTGTTGCGCGCCGCCAGGGCACGCTCGGCGCCGGAACTGAGTTCCACGCGAACGACCTTGTCCTGCAATCTCACCGTCGTCTCCATTCGGACCGTCTCCTTAGTTTTCCGTGGACCGCTCAGCGGCCCAGCTTGGTCTGCACTACAGCGCGTCTGGCCTGCATGGTGGGCAGGCCGGCGTCCCATGGGACGGCGACGAATGGCTTGCTCATTCAGGACTCTCCGGCTGATGACCGAATATGATTCGCGTCTCGGAAAGATACCGAAGCCCGCGGGCCGTCACAAGCCGGGGCGGCTCAGGAGGCCGCTTCTTCCGACGACGGGTCATCCTCGCGCTCGTAGGGCTCGGCGTAGCCGCATTCCTTCTGCGGGCAGACCTTTTCCGTGCCACGGCGCTTGGTGGTCTTGATGGTCAGGATCGGCCAGCCGCAGCTGGGGCACGGCTCGTTCAGAGGCTCGTTCCACACCGCATAGGTGCAGTCCGGATAGCGCGAGCACGAGTAGAAAATCTTGCCGTAGCGGGACTTGCGCGACAGCATCGTGCCCTGTTTGCACTCGGGGCACTCGACGCCGGTGTCCTTGGGTTTTTCCAGCGGCTCGATGTATTTGCACTTGGGGTAGCTGGAGCAACCGATGAACTTGCCGTAGCGCCCGCGCCGGATGATCAGCTGCGAGTCGCACTTCGGGCAGGTGCGGCCCTCGACGACCTCGGGCGCTTCGGCCTCTTCCTTGCTCTCGTTGAGATCGCGGGTGTAGTCACACTCGGGGTAGGCGGTGCAGCCGATGAAGCGCCCGCGCCGTCCCAGGCGCGTGGCCAGTTTGGAGCCGCACTTCGGACACGTCTCGTCCATCTCTTCCTGGGTGACGTCCTTGCGGCTGACCGACTGCTCCTTGTCCTCCACCAGTTCATGGAACGGGTTCCAGAACTCGCGCATGAGCTTGATCCAGTCGCGCTCGCCGCGGGAGACCTCGTCGAGTTCGTCCTCGAAGCGCGCCGTGAAGTCATAGTCCACGTACTGGGTGAAGTGCTCGGTGAGGAATTTGTTCACCACTCGCCCCACGTCAGTGGGGTAGAAGCGCTTCTTTTCCAGCAGCACGTATTCGCGCTGCTGCAGCGTGGAGATGATGGACGCATAGGTGGAGGGCCGGCCGATGCCGTGCTCTTCCAGCGCCTTCACCAGGCTCGCTTCCGAGTAGCGCGGCGGTGGCTCGGTGAAATGCTGCTCGGGATGGATGCGGATCAGGTCCACGGCCTCGCCCTTGATCAGCGGCGGTAGCAGACGGTTGTCGTCGCCGTCGTCCTTCTTCGCGTCGTCCACACTTTCCTGATACACGGCCATGAAGCCGGGGATGACCACCACCGAACCGGTGGCGCGGAACAGGTTGTCCTCGCTGCCGGCGGACAGGTCCGCGGTCACCGTATCGATGGTGGCGTGGATCATCTGACAGGCGACGGTGCGTTTCCAGATCAGGTCGTAGAGCTTGTGCTGATCCTTGGTCAGATATTCCTTGATGGCGTCGGGCACACGCTCGGCGGAGGTGGGGCGAATGGCCTCGTGCGCTTCCTGGGCGTTCTTCGACTTGGTCTTGAATGTGCGCGGCTCCGCGGGCACGTTGTCGCTGCCGTAGCGGCCGGAAATCACTTCGCGGATCTCGTCCAGCGCCTCCTGGGCCAGGTTCACCGAGTCGGTACGCATATAGCTGATCAGGCCGATGCTTTCGCCGCCGATCTCCACGCCTTCATACAGTTGCTGGGCCACGCGCATGGTGCGCTGGGCGGTGAAGCCGAGCTTGCGCGCGGCCTCCTGCTGCAGGGTGGAGGTGGTGAAGGGCGCGGCCGGATTGCGCTTGCGCTTCTTCTTCTCGATCTTGTGGACCACGAGCTTGCCGGCGGCGGCCTTGAGCAGGGTGCTTTCCGCCTCGTGGGCGCCGTCGCCGTCGTGGATGCTGAACTGGGTGAGCTTCTTGCCCTTGTAGTGGGTCAGGCGCGAGGAGAAGTTCTGCCCCTGGCTGCTCAGATCGGCCTCGATGGACCAGTACTCACGTGCCTTGAACTTTTCGATTTCCTGCTCGCGCTCCACGATCATGCGCAACGCGGGGCTCTGGACGCGGCCCGCGGACAGGCCGCGGCGGATCTTCTTCCACAGCAGCGGCGAGAGGTTGAAGCCCACCAGGTAGTCCAGGGCGCGGCGCGCCTGCTGGGCGTTGATGAGATCCATGGACAGTTCGCGCGGATGGGCGACTGCCTCCTGGATGGCGCGCTTGGTGATCTCGTGAAAGACCACCCGGCCGACCTCCTTGTCCTTGAGCAGCTTCTTGTCCTTGAGCATCTCATAGAGATGCCAGGAGATGGCCTCGCCTTCGCGGTCCGGGTCAGTGGCCAGGTAGAGCGTGTCGGCCTTCTTCATGGCCTTGGAGATTTCGGTGACGTGCTTCTGATTCTTTTCGATGACCTGGTATTTCATGGCGAACTCGTGCGCGGTATCCACCGCGCCCTCCTTCGGCACCAGGTCGCGCACGTGGCCATAGGAGGCCATCACCTCGAAGTCCTTGCCCAGGTACTTCTTGATGGTTTTGGCCTTGGCCGGGGATTCAACGATGACCAGATTTTTCGCCATATCGACTCTTGGGTCCTCTCCCGCACCGCGATGCGCATCCGGCCGCACCGGATCGCCGGGGCCGTGAGGATGAAAACGCGGGTGCCGGGGGTTGGCTTGGCGGGCTCGGCGCGCCGTCGCGCCTGTGCCCGACAGATTCCTATCTATTTAGTGCAGGCTAGCGGAGGAGCCGTCGAATACCATGTCTTCGATCCACTCGTAAGCGCCTTCCTGCCCAGGCTGGTTGAAAAGCACCATCATAATAAGCCACTTGAGGCGCTCGATGTCGATCTCGCTGCTCTCCAGGGCCATGGTGCGTTCGACAATCAGTTCCCGAACGGCCGGAGTGACGATGCCGGCCTGCTCCAGGAACAGCAAGAAGCCGCGGCACTCCACGTCCAGCTTGTGCATCTCTTCTTCCGTGTACAGACGGATGGAGCGGGCGGTCTGCAGGCCCGTTTCCGGGAGTTCGGAGCGCGCCGCCAAGTCGTCCAGCCAGTCGAAGGCCTTATTGACCTCCACCGGGGGAAAGCCCGCTTCCAACAGCTCCACATGCAGCGATTCGCGGTCCGGTTCCGACTCGAACTCGCCATCCATATAGTTCTGGAAGAGGTACATCAGGACATCCAGGACGTTTTCTTTCATTACCACCCCTATCTTGGCGTCCTGCTGTACGCGCCGCCGGGGCACGCACTCACATGGCCGCGCAGCTCTAGGGTCAGGAGGATGGAGCAAACTTCTTCTGCCGTCAATCCGCTGCGCCGCACCACCAGATCCACCGGTGTCGGCTCGAAACCGACCGATTGAATCACCTGCGTATGTCGGGGATCCTCAAAAACTTCATTGTTCTCAGTGGCCTGGATCACGGCCTCGGCGTGGGCGCCGGCCATGGGGCCGAGTTCCGCGAGGATGTCGTCCAGCGACTCGGCCAGCACCGCGCCGTCCCGGATCAGCCGGTGGCAGCCCCGTGCCAGCGGATTGTGGATGGATCCGGGGAGGGCGAACACCTCGCGGCCCTGGTCCAGAGCGTGGCGGGCCGTAATCAACGACCCACTGCGCACTGCCGCCTCCACCACCAGGGTCCCCAGGGCCAGGCCGCTGATGATGCGGTTGCGGCGCGGGAAATGAGCCGGGGCCGGCGCACAGCCGGTGGGCAGCTCGGTGACCACGGCCCCCTGGCCGGCCACTTCCGCCGCCAAGTGCCGGTGGCGTGCCGGATAGACGCGATCCGGGCCGCAGCCGGTCACGGCCACCGTGGCCCCGTCGGCGCTCAACGCACCCCGATGGGCGGCGGCGTCGATGCCCAGGGCGAGGCCGCTGGTGACCACCAGCCCGGCGCGGACCAGACCGGCGGCGAAGGCCTGAGCCGTCTCTGAGCCGCTGCGGCTGGGATTGCGGCTTCCCACCACCGCCAACTGGCGCGCCGCCAGCAGCGTCGGGTCGCCGCGCACGAACAAGATCGGCGGTGGGTCGGGGATCAGGCGCAGCAGCGGCGGGTAGACGGTGTCGGCGAGGGTGACGATGTGGTGGTTGGGGGTCTCGCCCCACTCCAGGTCGCGGTCCACTGCGGCCCAGTCGGGGGCGCGTAGATAGGCCCGCAGGTTCTCCGGCAGATCCAGGTCCTCGGCGTAGTCCGGTTCGAACACCCGCGCCGGGTTGCCCGCGTGCTCGAGCAGGCGCCGGAACGTGACCGGGCCCACGCGTGGTGCGCGCAGCAGGGCGAGCCAATGGGGAAGATCCTGACGGGAAGGCGATTGGGCGTCCATGTCCTTGCCTGGCACCCGCGTCCTGCGGATGCGCCCGGGCCCTGGCGGGCCCGGGTTACTGAGGGTTACTTACGGATTGCGGACCCGATCCAGCACATGCATGGCGGTGGTGGCGCGCATGATCAGGCCGTAGCTGACCTTGTCGAAGGTGCGGAACACCAGCAGTTCACCGGCGCGTTCGTCCGGCAACTGGACCGTGTCGCCACGCTTTTCCGTGACCACGTCCGGAATCACCTCGCCGCGCTGATAGACCGCCAGCACGTCGCCGACTTCCAGGCCGTCACGGGCGCCGCGGTCGATGACCACCACTTGGTTCTGGCCGATCTGCGATACGCCGCCCAGCACGGCGATGATGTCGCCATCGATGGTCTTGCTCGGGGCCTTGGGGAAGAAGTTGGCGGTGAACGCCTCGTCGCTGGCGGGCACCAGCCGGTCGCCGGCCACGACCTCCTTCTCGGTGTGCAGCAGCTTCAGCGTGGCCGGGTCGCCGGTGCGTTGCAGCAGGGCGTCGCCCAGGTACAGCGCCTCGTAGCCCAACACCTCGCCGGTCTTGGGATCCTTGTAGGCCTCGCCCGGGCGCACGACGGTGAAGCGTGACGGCTGGGCGGCGGTGATCTTGCGCACGTAGACGCGTTCATTGGCGCCGACGGCGATGTGTTCACCCGCCGCGGCCACCACGTAGGGCGCCGTTTTCAGGTCGTCCTCGCTGAGCACCAGCGAACGGCTCAGGAACGGACGGATGGCGTTCAGTGGAATGGTGGGGATGGCCTTGGCCAGCGGCTCGACGCGGCCCTGGGGCGTCAGCTTCACCTCCGGGTGGCCGCGCTGGATCACGATGCGCGGCTTGCCCCCCACGTAGACGAGGGTCACCACGTCGCCTGGATAGATAAGGTGGGGATTCTTGATCTGGGGGTTGGCGTACCAGATGTCCGGCCACAGCCAGGGATCCTTCAGAAAGCGCGCCGAAATGTCCCATAGGGTGTCACCCTTTACCACCACATAGCGGTCGGGGTGGTCGGGGCGCAGCTGCACGTCGGCGGCCATACTTGTACCAACGAAGAGCAGCGCGAAAAGCAGCGAGACGATGACGTTCTTCTTATGCATAAACATCCCTTTAACCACCTATCGTGGCACGGTTTCTAGGCAGTCTAGTCGAAAACGAGGGCAACTCAAAGCTATGTGCAGCTGAGCTATAATCCAGTATCATCATTATATTAGCCGCACAAGTGTATCTATACACTAAATTTCCACGGAAATCCTGAACCGATTCACAATGGCCAAGCTTGAGATCCTCCATTACCCGGACCCGCGCCTGCGCACCGAGGCCAAACCCGTCGCCGAGGTCACCGACAGGATCCGCCAGCTGGTGGACGACATGTTCGAGACCATGTACGACGCTCCTGGTATCGGCCTGGCGGCCACACAAGTTAACGTCCATCAGCAAATTATTGTGATCGACATCTCCGAGGAGCACGACCAGCCCCTGTGCCTGATCAATCCCATGATCCTGCGCGCCGAGGGTGACGAGGAGACCGAAGAGGGCTGCCTGTCGGTGCCCGGCGTCTACGACACGGTGCGCCGGGCCGATAAGATCGAGGTCCGTGCCCTGGGGCGTGACGGCAAGCCCTTCGAGCTCCAGGCCGACGGCCTGCTGGCGGTGTGCATCCAGCACGAGATGGATCATCTCAAAGGCAAGCTGTTCGTCGATTACCTGTCCTCGCTGAAAAAGCAGCGCATTCGCAAGAAACTGGAGAAGCGCGCCAAAGTCGCCCTGTGACCGGCGCGCCGCCGCGTCGCACCGCTTGGCGGCCCCCACGCCCGAAAGCCGCCCATGCCCGCACCTTTGAAGATTGTCTTTGCCGGAACGCCGGATTTCTCCGTGCCCGCCCTGGATGCCCTGCTGACCTCCAATCATGAGGTGATCGCGGTCTACACCCAGCCGGACCGTCCCGCCGGCCGCGGCCGCAAGCTTACCGCCAGCCCGGTCAAGGCCCGTGCCCTGGAGCACGGCATTCCCGTCCATCAACCCCTCAGCCTGAAAAGCCCCGAGGAACAGCAGCGCCTGGCCGCCCTGGCCCCGGACGTCATGGTCGTGGTCGCCTACGGGCTGCTGCTGCCGCCGGCGGTACTGGCCATCCCGCGCCTGGGTTGCGTCAACATTCACGCCTCCCTGCTGCCGCGGTGGCGCGGGGCGGCGCCCATCCAGCGCGCCATCCTCGCCGGCGACGCCGAAACCGGCGTCACGCTGATGCAGATGGAAAAGGGCCTGGACACCGGTCCCATGCTGGCCACGGTGCGCTGTCCCATCGGGTCGGACGATACCGCCGAGACCCTGCACGACCGCCTGGCCGCCCTGGGCGCCGAGGCCCTGGTGCCCACCCTGGAATGCCTCCATCGGGGCGAGCTCACCGCCGAGCCCCAGGACGACGCCCAGGCCTGCTATGCCGCCAAGCTGGACAAGGCCGAGGCGGTGCTGGATTGGCAGCGCCCGGCGGTGGAACTGGAACGTCAGGTGCGCGCCTTCAATCCCTGGCCGGTGGCTCAGACGGCGTTTCAGGAGCGGGTGCTGCGCGTCTGGCAGGCGCGCGCCCTGGATGAGGAGCACACCGCCGCGCCCGGCACCGTGCTGCGCGCCGGCAAGGCTGGCATCGACGTGGCCGCCGGCCGTGGCGTGCTGCGCCTGACCAGCGTGCAGCTGCCCGGCAAGCGGCCCATGGATGCGGCCGCCTTCCTCAATGCCCATGCCGTGGACGGCGTGGTCCTCGCCGCCGCCGGGTGAGCGCCCCCTCCCGCAACGCCCGCGCCGCCGCCGCCGGCGTCATCGCCGCGGTGCTGGGCAAGGGCGAGTCCCTCGCCACCGCCCTGGCCCCGGCCCTGGCCCGGGTGCCCGCCGCCGACCGCGCCCTGGTGCAGGAGCTGTGCTACGGCACCCTGCGCTGGCACCTGCGTCTCGACGCCCTCCTGTCCCGGCTACTCAGCCGCGGCCTCAAGCCGGCGGATCTGGATCTGCGTGCCCTGCTGCTCACCGGGCTCTATCAGCTCCTGTACATGCGGGTGCCGTCCTATGCGGCGGTGACCGAAACCGTCGACGCGGTGCGCGCCCTGGGCAAAGGCTGGGCCGCGGGGCTCGCCAACGGTGTGCTGCGCAATGCCCAGCGCCGCGCCGACGAACTTACCGCCCAGGTGGACCGCGACGACAGCGCCGCCCTCGCCCACCCCCGTTGGCTGCTGGACGCACTGCGTGCCGACTGGCCGGAGGACGTCGCCCAGGTGACCGAGGCCAACAACACACGCCCCCCCATGACCCTGCGGGTCAACCTGCGCCGCCAGAGCAGGGACGACTATGCCGCCCGGCTGGCCGCGGCGGAGTTCCCCTGTCGCGCGCTGCCGGAGGTGGCCTCGGCGCTGACCCTGGAACGCCCGGTGGACGTCGCCGCGCTGCCCGGATTCGCCGACGGCTGCGCGTCGGTGCAGGACGCCGCCGCCCAACTCGCCGCGGTCCTGCTCGAACCCGAGACGGGCCAGCGGGTGCTCGATGCCTGCGCCGCACCCGGGGGCAAGACCGCCCACATTCTCGAACACGCACCGGACCTGGCCACCGTGGTGGCGGTGGACATCGACGCTCCACGGCTGGACCGGGTGCGGGAAAATCTGGAGCGACTGGGTTTGCAGGCACAGCTGTGCGCCGGCGATGCCGCCGTGCCGGAGGGTTGGTGGGACGGTGTGCCGTTCGAGCGCATCCTGCTGGATGCGCCCTGTTCGGCCACCGGGGTCATCCGCCGCCATCCGGACATCAAGACCCTGCGCCGTGCCGACGACTTGCAGGCCCTGACCCGGACTCAGGCGCGGCTGCTCGATGCGCTGTGGCCCTTGCTGGCACCAGGGGGTATGCTGTTGTACGCAACCTGTTCGGTGCTCAAGCGCGAAAACACGGACCAGATCGACGCCTTTCTGCGGCGCCAACCCGACGCCGCGGAGCGGGCCGTTGACGTTCCCTGGGCCCGCGCCTGTGAACACGGCAGCCAGATCCTGCCGGGCGATGCGGGCATGGACGGGTTTTACTACGCACGCCTGGTCAAGGCGCAATGAGTCGGCGAGCGCGAGCCTCCGCGATGGCGAACCGACAACAACAACAAGGACACCCCCGCATGCGGCGGCTGCTCCCCTTGTTCGGCTGGGTTCTGGCACTGCCCGTGGCGGCGGTCGTCTGGGCCGCCGGCAGCGGATTCGTCGTCGACCAGGCCGCCACGCGTCTGGTCGACGAGGTCTACCATCTCGAGGCCCATATCAGCCTGCAGTTCACACCGGCGGTGCGCGAAGCGCTGGACAGCGGCGTGCCGCTCACCCTGGAACTGGATATCGAGGCGGTCCATCCCCGGGCATGGCTCTGGAGCGAAACCGTCGCGAGCCTGAACCAGCGCTACCGTCTGCGCTATCACGCCCTCTCCGGCCAATACCTGGTGACCAACCTCAACAGCAACGTGCAGGCCAGCTACGGCACCTTGCGCGCCGCCCTGCGCGCCATCGGCACCGTTGACGATCTCCCCATTCTGGATCGCCGCCTGCTCAAGGTGGGCGAACACTACGATGGGCGCCTGCGTGCCCGCCTCGATCTTGGCGCGCTGCCGTCCCCGCTACGTGTGTGGGCCCAGGTGTCGTCGGACTGGCGCCTGTCCAGTGACTGGTATACATGGTCGTTGCAGTAGTCAAACGCCTGACCACCGGCATGCTGCCGGCAGTGGTGCTGTTCGCGCTGCTGCTGGTGTCGCTGTATCTGCTCAGCTATTCCACCGAGCAGGCGGCGCGCTTCCAGAGCCTGTACGAATGGATGCTGCTGATCAACGCCGTCGGCCTGCTGGTGCTGGTCACGCTCATCAGCATCAACCTGTTCCGGCTGGTGCGCCAATACCGCGGCGGCGTGCCCGGCGCGCGGCTCACGGTGCGCATGTTCGTGATGTTCGTGGTGCTGTCCGTGCTGCCGGTGAGCATCGTGTACTACTTCTCCCTGCAATTCCTGCAGCGCGGTATCGACAGCTGGTTCGACGTCAAGATCGAGCAGGCCCTGCAGAATTCACTGGAACTCAGTCAGGCGGCCCTGGACCTGCGCAAGCGCGAACTGCTCAAACGCACCGAAGAGGCGGCGAGCGAACTCGTCGACTCCAACGAGGACAACGCCGCCCTGATGCTCAACGACCTGCGTACCAAGGTCGATGCCAACGAACTCACACTGTTCGGGCAGAACAACCGCATCATCGCCTTCAGCAGCACCGACCCCACCGCCGTCGTGCCGCACCGGCCCGGCGACCAGCTGCTGCTGCAGCTGCGCCAGGGTCGCACCTACATCGCCCTGGAGCCGCTGCGTGACTCCGGACTGCAGGTGCGCGTCGGTGTGGAACTGCCCAACGATGCCGCCGGCGCGGAACCGCGTTATCTGCAGGCCCTGTTCCCGGTGGAACCGCGCCTGAATGCTCTGGCCGACGCGGTGCAGTCGTCCTTCGCCCAGTACAAGACCCTCGCCTACCAGCGTACGCCCCTGAAGAAGAGCTTCATGCTCAGCCTGTCCCTGGTGCTGATGCTGAGTTTGCTGTCCGCGGTGTGGGCGGCCTTCTTCTCCAGCCGCCGGCTGGTGGCGCCCATCAGGGACCTGGCCGAAGGCACCCGCGCCGTGGCCGAAGGCGACTACGCCAAGCGTCTGCCCGTTGCCGGGCGCGACGAACTCGGCTTCCTGGTGCGTTCGTTCAACGACATGACGCGCAAGATTGCCCAGGCCAGCAACGAAGCCCTGCGCAGCCGCACTCAGGTGGAGGAGCAGCGCGCCTATCTGGAGGCGGTGCTGGGCAATCTGTCATCCGGCGTGCTGACCCTGGATAGCGACAACGTGCTCTATACCGCCAACGCCGCCGCCAGCCAGATCCTCGGCGTGGACCTGAGCGGCTGTCAGGGCCAGCGCCTGGTGAAGCTGGCGGTGGATCACCCGCACGTCAAGCGCTTCGTCGACTCCCTCGCGCCGCATCTCGCCGCCGGCCAGGCGGATTGGCGTGAGGAGGTCATCCTGTTCGCCGTCGGCGGACGCCAGGTGCTCATGTGCCGTGGCACCAACCTGGTCGACGAGAAGGGTGGGCGCGGCGATCACGTCATCGTGTTCGACGACGTCACCGCCCTGATCCAGGCGCAGCGCGACGCGGCCTGGGGTGAGGTTGCCCGGCGCCTGGCCCACGAGATCAAGAATCCGCTCACGCCGATACAGCTCTCCGCCGAACGTCTGCGGCACAAATTCCTCAAGACCATGGCGCCGTCGGACGCCGAAGTATTGGAGCGTTCCACCCACACCATCGTGCAGCAGGTGGAAGCCATGAAGGAAATGGTCAACGCCTTCAGCGAGTATGCCCGCGCGCCGCAGATCAAGCTGCTGCCGCTGGACCTGAATGCGCTGACCAAAGAGGTGCTGGACCTCTACACCGGCGTCGAGGTGCATGCCCACTACGATCCGAGCGCGCCCATGATCGAGGCCGATTCGGGCCGCTTGCGCCAGTTGCTGCACAATCTGGTGAAGAACGCCCTGGAAGCCATGCACGGCATGGAGCGCCCGCGTCTGGATATTCACACCCGCTGCATGGAGGAGAACGGCGGTCGCGGGGTCGAGTTGATGGTGCGCGACTACGGTCCGGGCTTCCCGAACGAGTGCGAGGGCCGCTATTTCGAACCCTATGTCACTACCAAGCCGAAGGGAACCGGACTAGGATTGGCTATCGTGAAGAAGATCGTCGAAGAACACGGTGGCATTGCGGTAGCGGAGAATGAGGCGGGCTGTGGTGCCCGTGTGCTGATCCGGCTGCCGGTCATCACCCGCGAGGAACTCCAGGCGGAAGGCGTCGACGCAGGGGCGTCGAAGGCATGAGCAGCGCAACGACAAACGGCAGGTCATGAGAAATCCCCACATTCTGGTCGTCGACGACGAGCCCGACATCCGCAACCTGGTCCGGGAGATCCTTCAGGACGAAGGCTACGAGGTGGGCATCGCGGAGAATGGCGACACCGCACGCGCCGCGCGCCGGGCCCAGCGCCCCGACCTGGTGCTGCTCGACATCTGGATGCCCGATATCGACGGCATCTCCCTGCTCAAGGAGTGGGCCGAGGCCGACGACGGCCTGCCCTTCCCCGTCATCGTCATGTCGGGCCACGGCACCGTAGAGACCGCGGTGGAGGCCACCCGCCTGGGCGCCTACGACTTCATCGAGAAGCCTCTGTCGCTCGCGAAGCTCCTGGTCACGGTGGAGCGCGCCCTCGAAGCGGACAAACTCAAACGCGAAAACGTGGGACTGCGCCGTCAGGTGCAGCCCATGATCGAACCGGCGGGCCGCAGCCCGGTGATGCAGCACCTGCGCGAGCAGGCCAAACGCATCGCCTCCCACGACACCTGGGTGCTCATCACCGGCGAGCCCGGCGTGGGCAAGCGCACCTTTGCCCGCTACATGCACCAGGCCAGCAGCCGGCGCGACGGCCCCTTCGTGGAAATGGGCGTGGGCGCCATTGCCCGCGAGAACTCCGCCATCCAGCTGTTCGGCAACGAGGAGGAGGGCACGGTCCACTACGGTAAGCTTGAGCAGGCCAACGGCGGCACGCTGTATCTCGACGAAGTGGCCGACATGGACCCCGAAACCCAGGCGCGACTGCTGAGCGCGCTGGAGAGCGGGTCGTTCCTGCGCGTCGGCGGCAGCGAACCGGTGCAGGTGGACGTACGGGTGCTCGCCGCCAGTCACAAGGACATGGAGCGCGAAGTCCGCGAAGACCGCTTCCGCGAGGACCTGTTCTACCGGCTCAACGTGGTGCCCCTGCACGTGCCGCCCCTGCGCGAGCACGTCGAGGACGTGCCGGAGCTGTTGTCCTTCTATGTCGATCAGTTCGTCGAGCACGACAACCTGGCCTATCGCCGCTTCAACGTGGCCGCCCAGAACCGGCTGCGCAATTACGGCTGGCCCGGTAACATTCGCGAGCTGAAGAATCTGGTGCAGCGCCTGCTCATCCTGGGCGCGGGCGAGGAGATCGAGGTCGAGGAGGTCGAGCAGGCCCTGAGCAGCCAGCCGCAGCGCACCACGGCCGGCGGCGTGGCACGGTCCATGTACGACCTGCCCCTGCGCGAAGCGCGCGAACAGTTCGAGCGCGAATACCTGCAGCACCAGCTCACCGCCTGTGGCGGCAGCGTGGGCAAGCTGGCCCAGGTCACCGGCATGGAGCGCACCAATCTCTATCGCAAACTGCGGGCGCTGGGTATCGACGTCAAGCAGAAATAGCCGCGGCCCGCCGAGGCCGCTGGGAAGAGGGGACAATGAAGATCATCATTCTAGGGGCGGGCCAGGTGGGCTCCTCGGTGGCCCACAACTTGGCCAGCGAAGCCAACGACATCACCGTGGTGGACACCAACACCACCACCCTGCGCGAACTCCAGGACCGTCTGGACATCCGCACCGTGGCAGGCGAAGCGTCCTACCCCGACGTGCTGATGCGCGCCGGCGCCGAGGATGCGGACATGATGATCGCCGTGACCAACAGCGACGAGACCAACATGGTCGCCTGCCAGGTGGCCTACACCCTGTTTCACACGCCCACCAAGATCGCCCGCGTGCGTGCCCAGGAGTATCTGGTGCACCCCAAGCTGTTTTCCA
>Ga0315556_1001591_pt1 | contig 13559 bp, 15 predicted proteins | sample SalMarSW160310MG_FD_202112 | JGI IMG/M metagenome (GOLD analysis project Ga0315556, IMG submission 202112) | Salt marsh sediment microbial communities from the Plum Island Ecosystem LTER, Massachusetts, United States - Salt Marsh Sediment SW1603-10 ...
CGCCAGATCGCGGTCCTCACCCGCGAGGGCGCGTCGGATCGGAAGAACGGGATCGTGCTCCTGGACATCCGGATCCCGGCGCACCCGAAGATCATCACGAGCTATACGCAGGACCTCACGGCCGGCGTGCACAACACGTGGATCTCGGGGAACCTCGTGTACGCGGTCAACGACGGCACGCGGGCCATCCACATCATCGACATCTCCGACCCCCTCCATCCGAGGGAGGTCGGCCGCTGGGAGATCGACCGCCCGGGCAAGTACCTGCACGACATCACGATCAAGGACGGGCTCGCCTACGTGAGCTACTGGGACGACGGGCTCATCATCCTGGACGTGGGGGCGGGAATCGCGGGCGGGACGCCCACGAAGCCGGTCGAGGTGAGCCAGCTCAAGTACCGCACCCACTGGGGCGCCGAGACGTACGGCAACACGCACCACGCCATCCGCTACAAGAACTACGTGTTCGTGAGCGACGAGATCTTCGGCTGCTCCGAGTGCGTGAACGGGCCGCGCGGCTACGTGCACGTCATCGACGTGAGCGACATCCGGCACCCGAAGGAGGTGGCCTACTTCCGCGTGCCGGAGGCGGGCTCGCACAACCTGTGGGTACAGGACGACCGGCTCTACGTCGCCTACTACCAGGGCGGACTCCGGGTGGTGGACATCTCCGGCGAGCTGCGCGGCGACCTGTACCGGCAGGGCCGGGAGATCGGCTGGTTCGACACGGCCTCGCCCGACGCATTCGAGCCCAACGCGGCCATGGCCTGGGGACCGCAGCTGTTCCGGGGGCACATCTTCGTCTCCGACATGAACTCGGGGCTGTGGATCGTGAAGTTCGACCGTGGCGACCCGACCACGGGCGCCAACGCTTCCGGCGCCGGCGCGTCCGGCGGCGGCTCCTAGAGGACCCCGCCCTCCCCGTGGCCGTCACGCCGGCTGTCTTCCGCCACGTCCTCGGCCACCTGGCCGGAGGCGTGACCGTCGTCACCACGCGGGACGACGCCGGGCGTCATCACGGTCTCACGGCCACGGCCGTGTGCTCGGTCTCCCTGGACCCCCCGCTCGTCCTCGCCTCCCTGGAGCGGGACGCCAACACGCACGCGATCATCGAGCGTTCGGGCGTGTTCGCCCTGAACTTCCTGGCCGACACCGAGCGCGAGGTGGCGGTCCGCTTCGCCACGACGCCCGACGACAAGTTCCAGGACCTGGCCGTGACCACCGCCCACACGGGCTCCCCCCTCATGGTGGGCGCGGTGGCGTGGTGCGACTGCGTGGTGGTGAAGAGCGTCGAGGCGGGCGACCACACGGTGTTCATCGGCCGCGTCGAGGCGGCCGAGGTACGGCGTCCCGAGGAGCCCCATCCCCTCGTCCACTACGCCGGGCGGTGGGCCACGCTGTGCGACTGACGGCCTTCGAGGAGCGGGCCGAACAGATGTGGGAGGAGATCCCCGGGCCTTTTCGGGAGGGGATCGACGCGCTCCTGGTGGACGACGAGATCGTCGCCCACCCCGACCTCCCGGGCGTCTACACGCTGGGCGAGTGCGTTACCGACCACTGGCCGGACGGGTACTCGGGCCAGGGCGAGGTCCGCTCCAGGGTCCTCCTCCACCACGGCTCCTTCGCGGCCCTGGCCGGGGCCGGCGGGGACTTCGACTGGGACCGGGAGCTGTGGGAGACGATCCTGCACGAGGTCCTCCACCACCGCGAGTTCTCGGCCTCGGAGGAAGGGCTGGAGCGCTACGACGAGGCGGTGGGCCAGAACTTCCGCCGCCACGCGGGCCGTCCCTTCGACCCGGCCTTCTACCGCGATGTGCCCGCCTCGGAGGAGGGCACGGTCCGCCTCGAGTCGGAGATCTTCGTGGAAGCGACCGTCGCCCCCGAGGCCCGCGAGGTGGGGTTCGACTGGCGGGGCCGCCGGTATACGGTCGAGGTTCCCGCTTCGAGGGCGGTCCAGTACGTGCGGGTGAGGAACCTGGCGGGCGGTCGCCTGTGGGTCGTCGTGTGGCGCGAGCGACCCTGGTGGCGGAGGATCCAGCCCGCGGGGACATCGGGCGTCGAGGAGATCGAGCGCCGCGCACAGGGGCGCAGCCCCCAGGGAGAGAGGTAGGTCCATGCCGTTGTTCGGAGGCTTCAGCCTCGGCCGCTGGTTCGGGTTCGAGGTGCGCATCGACTACTCGTGGTTCCTCATCTTCTTCCTGGTGGTGTGGACCCTGAGCGTCCAGGTCTTCCCGCACGACCTGGGGGGCTATCCCGAGACCGTCTACTGGACGATGGGGGTGGTCGCGGCTCTCCTCCTGTTCCTGTCGGTGCTCCTGCACGAGCTGTCGCACTCTGCCGTGGCCCGGAGGCGGGGGATCCACGTCGAGGGGATCACCCTGTTCATCTTCGGCGGGGTGGCCCAGACGAGCATGGAGGCCAGCCGGCCGGTGGACGAGTTCCTGCTCACGGCGGCGGGCCCCCTGGCCAGCGTGGTCCTGGCCGGGATCTTCTATGGGCTCGGCGTGGGGGCGGACTTCGCGGGCTGGGGCGGACCGGTGACCGAGATCGCCGGCTATCTGGCCTTCCTGAACCTGGCCCTGGCCATCTTCAACCTGGTCCCGGGCTTCCCGCTGGACGGAGGGCGTCTCCTCCGCTCCACGGTGTGGCATTTCACCGGGAGCCTCCGCAAGGCCACGCGCCTGGCCACCACGGCGGGCCGCGGCTTCGGTTACCTGATGATGGTGGCGGGGCTGTGGTTCCTGTGGCAGGGCGCCCTCCTCAACGGCATGTGGCTGGCCTTCATCGGCTGGTTCCTGGCCAACGCCGCCTCCAACAGCTGGCGCCAGTTCGTGTCCAGGCAGATCCTGGCGGACGTGCCCGTGGAGCGTGCGCTCCAGCCCCTGCCGCCCCCGGTCGAGGCGGACCGGGTCCTGGCCGACGTGGTCGACGAGCCCTTCCTGAGAGCCGGCGTCGGCGCCGTGCCCGTCCTCCGCGAGGGCCGGCTGGTGGGCGTGCTGTCGGTCGAGGACGTGGCCGAGGTGCCGCCCCCGGAGCGCGCGACCACCCGGGTGGCGGCGGTCATGACGCCCATCGAGGAGGTGTCGGCCGTGCCCCTCCACAGCAGCCTGGACGGCGTGCTCGGCCGGCTCCGGGCCGGCGATGGAACCCGCCTCCTGGTGCTCGACGGGGAGCGCCTCGTGGGGATCCTCACGCCCCACGACGTGGTCGGCTGGCTCGAGCGCGCCCGGCGCCTGGGCCTGGACCGGTCGGAGGCCGAGGGCGCGCGGGGGGAGCCCGGCGCCGGGCACGTGGAGCCATCGGCGCCGGGCGTGTCAGCCGGCGCTCCGACGGAGGTGGGCCCGGGGGGCGAGCCGGGATCTGCCGGCCAGGGCCACGACGAAGGGGGCTGGGCTTGAGCGCCCGCGCCGCCGAGATCGCCCGCCGGCTGGCCGACGAATACCCGGAGACCGACATCTCGCTCGACTGGTCCAACCCCCTCGAGCTGCTCGTGTCCACCATCCTCTCGGCCCAGTGCACGGACGAACGGGTGCGGGAGGTGACGAAGGACCTGTTCCGGGAGTACCGGACGCCCGAGGACTACGCCGACGCGGACCGGGGCGAGCTGGAGGAGGCCATCCGCTCCACCGGCTTCTTCCGGAACAAGGCGAAGCACATCCAGGAGACGGCGAAGAAGATCTGCGAGGAGCACGGCGGGAGGGTCCCGGACACCATGGAGGAGCTCCTCACCCTGCCCGGCGTGGCCCGGAAGACCGCCAACGTGGTGCTCTCGAACGCGTTCGGGAAGAACGAGGGGATCGTGGTCGACACGCACGTCAAACGGGTGAGCCGCCGGCTGGGGCTCGCCTCCTCCTCGAACCCGGAGAAGATCGAGCGCTCGCTCATGGAGGTCCTCCCGAAGAACCAGTGGAGGACGTTCGCCTGGCGGCTCATCCTCCACGGCCGGAACGTGTGCCACGGCCGCAAGGACCCCGAATGCGACCGGTGCGTGCTCTCCGACCTGTGCCCGAGCGCGTTCAGCTTCGGGTGAGATCGTGTCGGAGGCCGCAGGTCGTCTGAAGCGGCGGGCCCTCGATCTCGGCTTCGACGCCGTCGGGATCGCGCCCGCCGAACCGCCGGCGCACGCGGCCTGGTACCGGGAGTGGCTGGAGCGCGGCTGGCACGGGGCGATGGGTTATCTGGCCCGCGAGGATGCCGTGCGGCGCCGCGTGTCGCTCGAGGAGGCGCTGCCCGGCTGTCGTAGCGTGATCGTGGTCGCGCTGAGCTACGCCGCCGGCGAGGAAGGGCGCGTCCCGGATTCGACTCCGGAGACCGCGGGCTCGGACGGACCGGCGGGGCCCGCGCCCACGACCGTCTCCGCCCCGCCTTCCTTCGGCCCGCCCCCCGAGGCCTCCGACCCCCTCGCCCCGGTCATCGCTCGCTATGCCCGCGGGCCCGACTACCATGGTGTGTTCGAGGCGAAGCTCGCCGCGCTGGCCGGGGAGATCGAGGCGATCGAGCCGGCCGCCCGCGCCCTGCCCTACGTGGACTACGGCCCGGTCCTGGAGCGCGACCACGCCCAGCGCGCAGGCCTGGGCTGGATCGGCAAGAACACCCTCCTCATCGACCCGGCGCTCGGCTCGTGGCTCCTGCTCGGCGAGCTCCTCACCACCCTCGAGCTGGAGCCCGACGAACCGTTCGCGGCCGACCGCTGCGGGACGTGCGCGCGCTGCATCGAGGCCTGCCCCACCGGCGCCATCCGGGGAGCGCGCCGGCTCGACGCCCGGCGCTGCATCTCCTACCTGACCATCGAGCTCCGGGGCCCCATTCCCGAGGATCTGCGGCCGGCGATCGGGAACCGCGTGTTCGGCTGCGATATCTGTCAGGAGGTGTGTCCCTGGAACCGGGAAATCCCGGAGGGCTCGTTTCCGGCCCGTGACGGGGTCGTTGGCGGAAGCCCGGACGACGCAGCGCCGGCGTCCGACCGGCCGCCGGCGAGCGGTCCGAGGCGGGCGCGCCCCGGCCGGCCCGTGCCGTTCGACTCGATGATCGCGTGGGCCGAGGAGCTGCTCTCCCTGGACGCGGAGGGCTTCCGGCGGCGCTACCGGCGGACGGCGCTCTACCGGGCCCGGCGCGAGGGCCTGCTCAGGAACCTGTGCGTGGGGCTCGGGAACAGCGGCCGCCGGGAGGCCGTGCCCGTCCTGGAGCGCTGCCTGTCGGAGGGCCCGGAGCTGGCGGCCGAGCACGCGGCGTGGGCGCTGGAGCGGCTCAGGGCCCGGTAGCGGCCGGGCGCCCGGCGCGACGGGCGGCCCGCATCGTCTGATTCCCCAGCGTCAGCGTCACGCCCGTGACCGCACCGGACCCGTCCCGCTGGAAGACCACCTGCACCCCCGCGACCACGCGGACCGTGAAACGGTCGCCGCCGAGCGGCAGGAGCAGGGCGTCGCCCCGGCCCGGGACGTGGATGTAGGGGTCGCCGCGGAAGCGGAAGACGCGCACGGTGCCGCCGGAGGACAGGTCGTAGTCTCCCATGAAGGGTTGGAGGGCGGCGCTGTCCAGGGTGACCGGGTCCGGCCAGCGGTATGCCGGGAGCTGGCTGGCGAAAGGACGCGGATCGAGCGCCACGAGTCGGGGATCGAAGGATGGCTCGCCCCCGCGGGCTTCCGAGATGAGCTCGGCGATCCTCCAGGCGTCGACGCCGTGGATCTCGCGCCCGTGGTCGGTGTCCGCGCGGTGCACGATGACCAGGTCGAGGCCCGGGATCACCCACACGGCCTGGCTTCCGGTCCCGCGCCCCATGTAGATGCGCTGTCCAGAGAGCGTGGGATAGCGGTCCGCGGACAGGGCGCCGGGCGCGTAGGTCCACCACAGATAGGCGTACCCGCTCCCGTGGCCCAGGTCGGAGACCGGGGTGGTGCTGGTCCGGACCCAATCGGCGGGGATCACCTGGCGTCCGTCCCAGCGGCCCTCCTGCAGGTACAGCTGTCCGAAGCGCGCCAGGTCCCGGGCCGACATGCGGAAGGTCTGGGCGGGGTAGGTCGACCGGGTGGGCTCGTAGGCGCGGAAGCCGTCCGACGGGCTCCAGTCCTCCATGCCGATGGGCCGGGCGATGCGCCGCTCGAACGCGCGGTAGAGGTCCTCCCCCGTCTCCCGCTCGAAGATCACGCCCGCGACGTTGAAGTCCCAGTTGTTGTAGAACCAGAAGGTCCCGGGCGGGTGGCTACCGCGCTCGGGCCGCTCCTCGTCCTGGGACTGCGGCGCGTAGGCGGCCGGGAGGTACACTCCGCTCCGGGCCGTCAGGAGGTCCCGTACGGTGGCCCGCCCCTCCGCGGCCGTGAGCTTTCCGCCGTCGTCGATGCCGAGGTCGGCGAGCGAGGCCTCGAGGTCGATCGCGCCCGCGGCCACCGCGGTCCCGTACAGCGCGCTCACCAGGCTCTTGCGGACCGAGTGCAGCTCCAGGTTCCGGTCGACCGCGCCGCAGGCGACGACCGCGTGCCCCCGGAACACGGCCATCACCGCGGCCGAGCCGACGCTGTCCGCATAGTCGCAGGCCCGGTCGAGGCCGGCTCCATCGAAGCCCGCCTCGGCCGGTTCGGCGTACTGGAGCCAGGGCCCCGTGCCGGCCTCGGCGGCCTTCGGCGCCCCGGCCGGCGGACCGCATGCGAGGAGAGTCGCCGAGACGACGGTGATCAGGGAAACGCGGGACGCGGCGGCGGTCGGACGCGGACGAGAGGACATGCCGGGCTCCGGGCTGGGGTCTTCCAGCCCAACGGGAATTCGCGGACCGGGGTTTCAGGGAGCCGGGTCGAACAGGTCGCGCAGCCGACCGAAAGCGCGCTGGACACGGGGCCCGTAGTCGGGGCCGATCGCGTTGGAGAGGAGCACGACCACCACGCCGCTGTCCAGGTCGGCGGCCGTGAAGGCGGCGGCGCCCTCACCCCAGCCGGAGATCTCCAGGATCCGGCGTCCGGAGGGATCCCGGTGGGCGCCCGGGAAGACCATGCGCTGCAGCGTGGTCGGACGGAGGAGGTCTCCCTCGAGGGTGGCGCGGTAGATGCCCAGGAGGTCGGCCGCGGTCGACAGGTAGGCCCCCGCGCCCCACTTGCACGTGTTGTCGACGGCGGGCGCGGGCCGAGGCGCGCCCCGCCCGGGGACCGAATAGAACGCCGCCCGGCCGGGGATGTCGGTCGTCGGATCGTCGATCACCGTATGTACGGCTCCCGCGGGGCCCAGGACCCGTTCCCGGACCAGTAGCGGGAACGGCCGACCCGCCGCCGCCCCCAGCACGCGACTCAGTAGCACGTAGCCCCAGGAGGAGTAGCTCCGGGTGGTGCCCGGGGGATGGAGGAGCGGATCGTCTTCGAAGATCGGGAGGGCGTCGGCGACAGTGGCGCAGTGGCGACGGGAGCTGGCCTCGGAGGCGTTCCGGTAGTGCCGGATTCCGGCCGTGTGGGCCAGGAGCTCGGCCGCCGTGATCGGCGCGCCCTTGTCCGGGAAGCCCGGGAGATAGCGGCGCACGGGGGCCGAGAGGTCCAGCTCTCCCTGCTCGACGAGCGCCGCCGCCGCGAGGGTGGTGATGCCCTTGCTCACGCTGTAGACGCGAAATCGGGTGGATGTCGGGTCCACGGGCGCCCCGGTGCGGAGATCCGCGAAGCCGAGCCCCGCCAGCCACACGGTTCTGCCATCCACCGACACGCCGACGGCGAGCCCCGCCCCATGTTCAGCGATCCCCTCCAGCGACCCCAGCGCGGAGTCGATGGCCGCGGCACGTTCCGGCGACCGGACGGCCGTCGTGACCGGGACCGAGTCGGCCGGGGGGGAGGGCCACCCGGGGGCCGCACGCGCGGCAACCCCGTGGGTGGCTCCGGCCAGGAGCAGCGCCGCCGCCCACGCGCCCGGGGAGCCGCCCGTCACAGCAGGACCACCAGCAGGCCGGCCGCGGCCAGCCCGAGCCCGGTCGCGGCGAGGACCCGGCCGTGCCGCGCCTCGAGCCGCAGCGGGAAGGGGCCCACCGCGCGGCGGACCGCCGCCGTCCACCACGCCGCCGCCGCGCCCGCGAGGAGCCACCACACGCCCGTGGCGAGGGCGCCCACCCCGGCGACGTACACCCAATAGCTCGGCGCGCGCGTCCCGGGAATGGGCGGGGCGCCGGGATTCCGGGCGGCATCCAGGACGCCGCCGATCTGGGCCTGGGACCAGACGAGCACGGCCGGTGCCACGAGCAGGGCCGTGACCAGGGCGGCCGTGGAGGCGACCAGCACGAGTCGCAGGAGCCGGCCCGGCACGTCCTTGGCCCGACCTGCGACCCGCCCGCCCGTGGCGAGGCGGCCGAGCAAGAGGCCCGCGGCGACCAGCACGAACGCGGCCGGGAGCGCGGTGCCTCCGGCGACGAGAAGGGCTCCCACCAAGAGGAGCCCGAGCGCGGCCAACGCCGTCCAGGTCGCTGCAGGCCGGGACTTCGGCCCCGCTCCGGCCGCCTCGACCAGGCTCTCCGGCGCTCCGAGTCGTTCGAGAACGCCGTCCATCTCCGCGGCGGTGACCGGGCCACGCGCGGGCCGGGCCGCGCCGAGCTCGGAGTCCACGTGCTCCCGAAGTCCGCGGAGGACCTCGGCCGCGTCCAGTCCCGGCTCGCCTGCCAGCGAGCGACGTGCGTCGCTCATGTACTCCTCCAGGCGGCGTCTCGCCCTCTCAGTCATCTCCAGCATGGTCCTCGCTCCGGATCGCGTCGATGCCCTCGCCGATGGCGTCCCAGCGGTCGTTCATGTCCGCCAGGACGGAGGCCCCCCGGGGGGTGAGCCGGTAGTACTTGCGCGCGGGTCCCTCCGGCGATGGCTCCAGCGAGGTGGCGGCCAGCCCCTCTCGCTCCAGTCGCCCGAGGATCGGGTAGATCGTGCCCTCGCCGATCACCAGCCCCGGGACCCCGCGCAGCAGCTTCACGATCTCGTAGCCGTAGCGGGCCCGTCCCCGGATGGCGTTCATCACGCCCAGGTCCAGGAGCCCCTTTCGCGTCTGCGTGGTCCAGTTCTCCACGAAATCGTCGGCCATCGATCCACTATATGGCTATCCATGGTAGCTGTCAATACATGGTACCAGGAGGATGGGAGGAGGGTGCGCGGCAGGCGGCATGGAGAAGGCCGTGCACGCTGGCCGGAGGGCGCCGGCCGGAGGTTCAGCTCGGAGCGGGCCCCGGCGAGCTAGCTGGCCGGGGCCAGGATCTCCTTCACCTGGTCGACCGACAGGACGTGTCCCGCCGACCGGACCTGGCCGTCCACCGCCAGGGCGGGCGTCACCATGACGCCCATCCGGGCCAGGTCGACGATCCCCTCGACCTTCTCGATCTCGGCGGCCACGCCCAGCTCCTCGACCGCCTGCCGGGCGTTGTCGATGAGGGCCCTGCACTTGGCGCATCCGGTGCCCAGAATCTGGATCTTCATGGTAGGGTTCCTTCTGGATTGGAGGACCGTGCGGCTCCGTGGAAGCCTCACGCGATCGCCCCGTAGATCATCCCCGCCGTCGTGGCCATGACGACCACCAGCCCGAGGAAGGTGAGGGTCTTCTTCGTTCCGATCATGCTGCGGATCACCAGGAGGCTGGGCAGGGAGAGCGCCGGCCCGGCCAGGAGGAGGGTAAGCGCCGGTCCCCGGCCCATCCCGCTCCCGAGCAGGCCCTGGAGGATGGGCACCTCCGTCAGGGTGGCGAAATACATGAAGGCGCCGGCCACGGAGGCGAACAGGTTCGCTCCCAGGGAGTTGCCTCCGACAGCGCCCGCGATCCACGCGGACGGGATGAGGCCCTCGTGGCCCGGCCTTCCCAGCAGCAGGCCGGCCACCAGGATGCCGACGAGGAGAAGCGGGAAGATCTGCTTCGCGAATCCCCACGTCGCCGCGAACCACTCTCCGGCCTCTCCTCCGCTCGTGCTGGCAGCCAGCGACAGGCCCACGGTGGCGCCGGCGAACGGGACGAGGGGCTCGCCGGGGAAGGTCAGGGCGAGGCCGGCCGTGACGGCCGTGACCGCTCCGACCTCGAGCGCGCTCATCCCGATCCAGCGCACCAGCGCGAAGGCCAGCAGCAGGCCCGAAGCCGCCGTGAGCTTCCACTTGGCCGCGTACACGGCGTGCCACAGCCCCCCGGTCGCGTCGGGCGCGCCCCAGTTGGCGAACACCAGCACGCCCACCAGCGAGGCGAAGAAGAGCGCGGTCTGCCACAGGGGGCGGTCGGCCGGTCCGTCGGTGGAGACGACCGGCACCCGGTCCGCTCGCTCCCGCTCATCCCGGCGGAAGAGGACGTGCATCAGGAGCCCGATCACCAGCGCGAACACCACAGCGCCGGCGGCCCGCGCCACGCCGATCTCGGCCCCCAGTACGTTTGCGGTGAGGACGATGGCCAGCACGTTGATGGCCGGACCCGAGTATAGGAAGGCCGACGCGGGGCCCAGTCCCGCTCCGTTGGCGTAGATGCCGCCGAACAGCGGCAGCACCGTGCACGAGCACACCGCGAGCAGCGTTCCGGACACGGAGGCGACGCCGTAGGCCACCGGCTTCGGAGCCCGCGGTCCCAGGTAGGCGAGGACCGATTCCCGGCGTAGGAACACGGAGATGGCCCCGGCGATGAAGAAGGCGGGAACCAGGCACAGCAGCACGTGCGCCCGGGCGTACCACCTCGTGAGCGCAAGCGCCTCCATCACCGCGCCGTCGAACCGCGCACTCCCCACCGGCAGCAGGTAGAAGGCCAGGAAGAGGGCGGCGATCCAGGCCAGCGGCTTCCACTCGCGGGCCCACGCCGTCGCCGCGCCTCCGTCGCGGCGCGACGCCCACCACTCCATCGTCCGGCCGGAGGCCCTCACACGGCCGCCGGCTGGTCCTCGAGCGCCTCGCTCGCAGCCTTTCCGGCTTCGCGGCCCGCGCGGATCTGGACGAGCACCGGCGTGGCTTCCGGCAGCGGCCGCTCCGCCAGGAGGGCGCGAAGGACGACGAGGACGGCCGCCAGATCAGGACCGGGGGTCCGGGGCAGCCGGTAGTTGACGATGAGCCCGTCCCGCTCGTCCACCAGCAGGCCCGCGTCCCGCAGATAGCGGAGGTGGCGGGAGGCCTTGGACTGGGTGATCCCCATGACGCGCTCCACCTCGCACACGCACAGGGGCCCGTGGTGGAAGACGAGCCCCAGGATCGTGAGCCGCGTCTCGTCCGAGAGCGCCTTGAAGGTCTGCGCGAGAGAGTCCACGTGCGTCCTCCGCTATAATTGGATACCCGAGTATACAGGTAGATTTGGGATAAGGCAAGCGTCAGGTGTCCATACGGTGATCCTGCCGGCGATGAATTCGGGGGAGGAGGCCGGCTGCTAGCCGCCCCCGCTCACCCGGCTCCGGATGAGACGGGCCGCCTCGCCCTCGCCCACCTGGATGTCCCAGCCGAGCTCGCGGCGGCTGGTCTTGTCGATGTAGTGGAGGCCGGCGAGGAGTCCGGCGGGGCGCACCTCGACCACCCACACGCGACGATCCCGGGTGCCCGGCATCGTGGTCTCACCCCGCACCTCGACGTCGATCCATCCGGGCCCGTCAGCGGCGTCGTAGGTGACGATCCGGGCCCGGTAGCCGGGAACCAGCGGGAGGGCCTCGAGGACCAGCTGGGCCACGCTCTGGTCGAACGCGGGCTCGGCGAGCGTGGTGTCGGCGGAGTGCGTTCCGGCCGTGTCGGTCCACGAACCGGTGACCCGTGTCCCCTCCCAGGTCACGTCCATCGTGGTCCCGGCGGCGCGCCCCACGTGTTTGAGGGGAGCCAGGCTGCGGGGCGCGACCCAGATGCTGTCCAGGGAGCGGCCGCCGCTTAGCTCCTCGACGACGAGGAGGGCGTCCCTGCCGCCGAGTCGGACGGGGGTCGTGACGCTCGTGTAGCGGCCCGCCGGGACGACCGTGTCCGGACGCAGGATCGAGAGCACCGAGGAGTCCGTGCGCGAGCCGAGGTCGAAGGCCAGGTCCCCGGGCCGGACCGTGTCCACCGGGAGGCCACCGGTCTCCTGCGCGGCGGCCGGTGCTGCGGTCCGGATGAGCGCCACGAACGCGGCCAGCGCGAGGGCCCGGCCGGCGTGTCTGAGTCGGTCGCGGGTGGCTCCGCCCATCGGACCTCCGTAGGGATGCCTGCCAGCGTTCTGCCTCCACCGGGGAACGCGTCGCGCCCGGGACGAGTTCCCCGGCGCGAGGCCGCGTTACACGCCGACGGCCAGGAGCCTGTCCACCTCCGCGAGGTCGACATCGGTGAGCCGCCAACCGGCCGCCGCGGCGTTGGCCCGGACCTGCTCCGGCCGCGTGGCTCCGGCGATCACCGAGGACACCGGCCGATGCGCGAGCAGCCACGAGAAGGCCAGCTCCAGGAGCGTGTGGCCGCGGTCCTCGGCGAACGCGATGAGCCGCTCGACCCTCTCCATGCTCTCCGCCGAGAGCAGGTCGGCGAGGCGGTCGCTCCCGGTGATCCGGGCGCCCTCGGGGGCGGCCCGACCCTTTCGGTACTTGCCGGTGAGGAGCCCGCTCTTCAACGGAAAGTAGGGGAGGAGGGCGAGGTCGAGCTCGGCGCACGCCCCGAGCACTCCCTCCTCGGGCTCCCGGTGCAGCAGGCTGAACTCGTTCTGGACCGAGACGAAACGCGCGGCACCCGGTCCGACGGCCTCCGCGGCCTCGCGGATCTGCTCGACCGAGAAGTTGGAGCAACCGATCTCGCGCACCTTTCCCTCGCGGACCAGGTCGTCCAGCGCCCCGAGCGTATCGCCGATGGGGACGTCGGGGTCGGGCTCGTGGAGCTGATACAGGTCGATGCGGTCCGTCCCCAGCCGCCGCAGGCTGGCCTCGGCCGCTTTCCTGACGTAGGTGGGGGCCGCGCCGCCGCCCTCTCCCGCCACCTCGAACCCGAACTTGGTGGCGATGAACACGTCCTTCCTGCGGTCGCCCAGCGCCCGTCCCAGGAAAGTCTCGCTCTGCCCGGCGCCGTACACGTCGGCCGTGTCGAAGAAGTCGATACCCGCGTCCAGCGCCGCGCGCACCACCTCGGCTGACGCGTCCGCGTCGATGCGACGCCCGAAGTTGTTGCAGCCCAGTCCCACGGCCGACACTTCGAGCGAGCCGACCCGCCTTCTCTCCACGGTCCTTCCTCCTCGTCCGGATGCCGTCTCCCGCTGGCCGCAGGCCCGCGGGTCTCCCTCTTTCGCAGCGCAAGTCGCGCACCGCACGTCCGGCCGTTGAGCCAGCGATGAGGCGCGCCCGGACCGTTCCGCACCGGTGGAAGCTGAGGTTTCGCCCGAGCAAGGAGGGGACGATGGGACGGTGGGAAGGACTCCGGCGGAAGGGACTGGCGAGCATGCTCGCGCTGACGATGGGGCTGGGCAGCTTCCTGATCCTGCCCTCGCCGCGGCAGGCGCAGGCCGACCTGTGCGGCGCCAACGACGGCAGGCAGTGCGCGCACGCCTCCGTGTGCGTGGGCTTCTGGATCTTCAAGTCGTGCACGGAGACCTGGAAGTACTACCAGAGCGAGAAGCAGGTGGTCGCCTGAGGCGCGTGGCAGCGGTGCGGGGCGGGCCTCGGCCCGCCCCGCCCG
>Ga0315556_1001596_pt1 | contig 13514 bp, 7 predicted proteins | sample SalMarSW160310MG_FD_202112 | JGI IMG/M metagenome (GOLD analysis project Ga0315556, IMG submission 202112) | Salt marsh sediment microbial communities from the Plum Island Ecosystem LTER, Massachusetts, United States - Salt Marsh Sediment SW1603-10 ...
GACCTGCGTGACTTTGTTTGGCTCGACTTCTATGACGGTCACCGGAACGGAGACGCCCTCCTCGGTGAACACGCGGGTCATGCCGGTCTTGCGCCCAATCAATCCGATGCCCATCGTTTATACCTTTGTGCAGCTAAGGTCGCGGCGCCCCTCGCCTTGGCGGTGATCTCTCACCCGCCTGCGTGCGGCACGGTCAGTTCAGCTTGATCTGCACGTCCACGCCTGCGGCCAAGTCGAGCTTCATCAAAGCGTCGACCGTCTTGTCCGTGGGATCCACGATGTCCATGAGCCGCTTGTGGGTGCGCAGCTCGTACTGATCGCGTGCGTCCTTGTTGACGTGGGGAGAGATCAGAACCGCAAACCGCTCCATCTTGGTGGGAAGCGGGATCGGTCCCTTGACTCGGGCGCCGGTGCGCTTGGCGGTCTCCACAATCTCTCGGGCCGACTGATCGATCAGCCGGTGGTCAAAAGCCTTGAGCCTGATTCTAATGCGTTGGTTGGCCATGATAATTTACTCGAGGATCTTGGAGACGACGCCGGCACCCACCGTGCGGCCGCCCTCGCGCACCGCAAAGCGCAGCCCCTCCTCCATTGCAATGGGCGCTATCAGACTCACCGTCATCGCGATGTTGTCCCCGGGCATCACCATCTCCACCCCTTCCGGCAGATCCACCGCGCCCGTCACGTCCGTCGTGCGAAAATAAAACTGCGGCCGATACCCGGTGAAAAACGGCGTGTGCCTCCCACCCTCCTCCTTGGACAGGACATAGACCTCCGCCTGGAACTTCGTGTGCGGCGTGATCGACCCAGGCTTCGCCAGCACCTGACCCCGCTCGACCTCGTCTCGCTTCGTCCCGCGCAGCAGCACTCCGATGTTGTCCCCCGCTCGCCCCTCGTCCAGCAGCTTGCGGAACATCTCCACACCCGTGCAGGTCGTCTTCGTCGTCTCCCGGATCCCAACGATCGCCACCTCGTCTCCCACCTTCACGATCCCGCGCTCCACGCGCCCGGTCACCACCGTCCCGCGACCCGAGATCGAGAACACGTCCTCCACCGGCATCAAGAACGCCCCGTCGATCGCTCGCTCCGGCTCCGGGATGTATGCATCCAGCGCCTCCACCAGCTTGTAGATCGACTGCGTCCCTATCTCCGAGCCATCCCCCTCCAGCGCCTTCAGCGCCGAGCCCACGATGACCGGCGTGTCGTCTCCCGGAAACTCGTAGCTGTCCAGCAGCTCCCGAACCTCCATCTCCACCAGCTCCAGCAGCTCAGGATCGTCCACCATGTCCGCCTTGTTCATGTACACCACGATGTACGGCACTCCCACCTGACGGGCCAGCAGGATGTGCTCCCGAGTCTGCGGCATCGGTCCGTCCGCCGCCGACACCACCAGGATCGCCCCGTCCATCTGCGCCGCCCCAGTGATCATGTTCTTCACGTAGTCAGCGTGTCCCGGACAGTCCACATGCGCGTAGTGCCGATTCTCCGTCTCGTACTCCACATGCGCCGTAGCAATCGTAATGCCACGCGCACGCTCCTCCGGCGCATTGTCAATCTGATCGTAGGCCCTGAACTCACCGCCGTACTTCTCCCCCATTACCTTCGTAATGGCCGCCGTCAGCGTCGTCTTCCCATGGTCTACGTGACCAATCGTGCCTACATTCACATGCGGCTTCTTACGCTCAAACTTTCCCTTGGACACCGGTGTCACCCCTTAGTCTTGGATTCTCGGAAGTTCGGAGAGGCAGGCGCGCTACCTCTTGATGATCGCCTCGGCGATACTCGCAGGCGCCTCGCTGTAGTGGGAAAACTCCATCGAGTAGGTGGCCCTGCCTTGGGTTGCCGACCGCAGGTCGGTGGCGTATCCAAACATTTCCGCCAAGGGCACTTCAGCCCGAATGATCTTGCCCGCGGGGGAATCGTCCATACCCTGCACCATGCCGCGGCGGCGGTTCATATCGCCCATGACGTCACCCATGTACTCTTCCGGCGTCACGACCTCGACCTTCATGATGGGCTCCAGGAGTGCCGGGGAAGCCTTGAGAGCACCTTCCTTGAAGCCCATGGACCCGGCAATCTTGAACGCCATCTCGCTAGAATCCACATCGTGGTAGGAGCCATCGAACAGCGTCACCTTGACGTCCACCACTGGAAAGCCGGCGAGCACGCCATTGCCCATCTGCTCTTCGATTCCCTTGCCGACGGCGGGAATGTATTCCTTGGGAACCACGCCGCCGACGATGCCGTTGACGAACTGGAAGCCTGCGCCCGCCTCTTGGGGCTCGAGTCGCAGCCAGACGTGACCGTACTGACCGCGGCCGCCGCTTTGGCGCACAAACTTGCCTTCGGCTTCCACCGTCTTGCGTATGGTCTCACGGTAGCTCACTTGCGGTGCGCCCACGTTGGCCTCGACCTTGAATTCGCGGCGCATGCGGTCGACGATGATCTCCAAGTGTAGCTCGCCCATGCCTGAGATGATGGTCTGACCGGACTCCTCGTCCGTGTGAACCCGGAAAGAGGGATCTTCCTGCGCCAGCTTGGACAGGGCGATACCCATCTTCTCCTGATCGCCCTTGGTCTTGGGCTCGATGGCCACCGAAATGACCGGCTCGGGGAACTCCATCCGCTCCAACGTCACCACGGCGCGGAGATCGCAGAGGGTGTCGCCGGTGGTAACGTCCTTCAGGCCTACGGCGGCTGCGATGTCGCCGGCGTGCACCTCTTTGATCTCTTCCCGGTGGTTGGCATGCATCTGCAGGATGCGCCCGATCCGCTCACGCTTGCTCTTGATCGGGTTGTAGATGGTGTCACCGGTATGGAGCACCCCCGAGTACACCCGGAAAAAGGCCAGGCTGCCCACGAAGGGATCGGTGGCAATCTTGAATGCCAGCGCCGCGAACGGCTCCTCGTCACTGGACTGGCGGACCACCTCGGTCTGCCCGGCATCGTCGGCGACACCACGGATGGCGGGCACCTCGGTGGGCGAAGGAAGATATTCGATCACCGCATCCAGCAGCGCCTGCACGCCCTTGTTCTTGAACGCCGAGCCGCACAAGCAGGGCACGACCTCGTTGGCGAGGGTGCGCGTTCTCAGACCGCGCTTGATCTCATCCACGCTGAGCTCGACGCCTTCGAGGTACTTCTCCATCAACTCCTCATCCGCCTCCGCGGCGGCCTCGAGCAGCTTCTCGCGCCACTCCTCGCACTGCCCCTGCATCTCAGCGGGAACATCCCGAGCGTCATAGGTTATGCCCATGTCGCTGTCGTTCCAGTAGATGGCCTTCATGCGGATGAGGTCGACCACTCCCTGGAACGTCTCTTCGGCCCCGATAGGCAGCTGCACAGGAATCGGAGTGGCTCTCAGGCGGTCCTGCATCTGCTTGACGACCCGAAGAAAATTGGCGCCTGCCCGATCCATCTTGTTGACGAACGCCATGCGCGGCACACCATATCTGCTTGCCTGGCGCCAGACGGTCTCGGACTGAGGCTCGACGCCTCCGACGGCACAAAACACCGCGCACGCGCCGTCCAGAACCCGCAGGGAGCGCTCCACCTCGATGGTGAAGTCTACATGGCCGGGCGTGTCGATGATGTTGATGCGGTGCTCCGGGAACTGCCGGTCCATACCGATCCAAAAGCATGTGGTGGCAGCAGAGGTGATGGTGATTCCACGCTCCTGCTCCTGGGCCATCCAGTCCATGGTCGCGGCACCGTCGTGCACCTCACCGATCTTGTGGGACCGTCCAGTGTAATACAGGATGCGCTCCGTAGTGGTCGTCTTGCCCGCATCGATGTGGGCCATGATCCCAATGTTGCGGTAGCGCTCGATGGAGGTCTTGCGTGCCACGCCTTCGAATCCTTGTAAATATGCAAGCGGTGAGTGGGCGCTGCGGACGACGTTACCAGCGATAGTGGGAGAAGGCCTTGTTGGCCTCTGCCATCCGGTGGGTATCTTCCCGCTTCTTGACTGCGGTCCCACGGCTTGCGTAAGCATCCAGGATCTCCCCGGCGAGGCGTGCGTCCATGGATTTCTCACCTCGCTTGCGCGCAGCATCGACCAGCCAGCGCATGGCCAGCGCCGTGCGCCGTTGCGGCCGAACCTCGACCGGCACCTGATAGGTCGCGCCCCCGACGCGTCTAGACTTCACCTCGACCATTGGGCGTACGTTGTCCAGCGCCTTATAGAAGACCTCGACGGGATCGCCCGCCTCCGTCTTGTCGGCGATCCGACCCAGTGCGCCGTACACGATGCGCTCCGCCACGGACTTCTTGCCATTGAGCATGATCACGTTCATGAACTTGGCGACAGTCTCGTTGCCGTACTTCGGATCCGGCAGGATCACCCTCTTTCCAACTTCTCTTCTTCGAGGCATGGCGTTTCAGCTTCGTATCGAGGAAACAAGGCGCACGAACAGGTCGCCCGCAGGCGACCGGTCCACCAAAATCGCGGCAGCGAGGGCGGTTACTTGGGACGCTTGGCGCCGTACTTGGAGCGGCTCTGCTTGCGGTCCTTGACGCCGGTGGTATCCAGACTGCCGCGCACGGTGTGGTAGCGCACACCCGGGAGGTCCTTGACGCGACCGCCGCGGATGAGCACCACCGAGTGCTCCTGCAGGTTGTGGCCTTCACCGCCGATATAGGTGGTCACTTCCATGCCGTTGGTCAGACGCACGCGGGCCACCTTGCGCAGTGCCGAGTTCGGCTTCTTGGGCGTGGTAGTGTAGACACGGGTGCAGACGCCACGCTTCTGGGGGCAGGCGTCCAGGGCCGGCACCGTGCTTTTCTTCACCTGCCGCACCCGTGGTTTGCGTACTAACTGATTGATAGTTGCCATGGAATCGCGACTCCCGCCCAAAAACAAAACGACAGGCAGGAGCCATCCAGCCTGTCAAGAGAGGGAGCATTCTATGCATGCCCCCCTGGGTTGTCAAGTCTGGCCCGGGCGTAAGAGGTCGGGGCCTTGGCCAGACTATGGGGCGTTCGGGGCGTTCAGCGCCTCGCTGAGCGCCTCTTCCACTTCGCTCACCGTGGGGGGCGGTGCAACGCCTGGAGCCGCCGGCGGCTCCCCCAAGATTCCGCGCTTGCGACGGCGCTCGGCATGGAACGCCAGGCCGGTGCCCGCAGGGATCAGGCGGCCGACGATGACATTCTCCTTGAGGCCCCGCAGCTCGTCGCGCAAGCCCCGCACCGCAGCCTCCGTGAGCACGCGAGTGGTCTCCTGGAATGACGCGGCGGAGACGAAGGATTCGGTCGACAAGGACGCCTTGGTGATGCCGAGCAACAGCGGAGTATAGATGGCCGGCAGCTTCTCTTGCCTCAGCACGATCTCGTTCTCCTCCAGCACGCGCCCGCGATCCAGCTGCTCGCCCTTCAGCAGATGGGTATCTCCTGGGCTGGTTATCTCCACCTTGCGCAACATCTGGCGGACGATCACCTCGATGTGCTTGTCGTTGATCTTCACGCCCTGCAGCCGATAGACGTCCTGGACCTCGTTGACGGTGTAGCGCGCCAGCTCCTCGACTCCCAGCAGGCGGAGGATGTCATGAGGACTCGGCGGGCCGTCGGCGATCACCTCGCCCCGCTCCACGTGCTCGCCTTCGAAAACCGTGACATGGCGCCACTTGGGAATCAGCTCTTCGTGCGTCTCGCCCTCGGCTGGCGTGATCACCAGACGCTGCTTGCCCTTGGTGTCCTTGCCGAAGCTGACCGTGCCGCTGATCTCGGCAAGCACCGCCGGCTCCTTAGGCTTGCGTGCCTCGAACAGATCGGCGACCCGCGGCAGGCCGCCGGTTATGTCACGGGTCTTGGAGGACTCTTGCGGGATGCGCGCGATGACGTCTCCCACACCTACTGCGGCGCCGTCAACCAGGCTCACCACCGCGCCCGAGGGCAGGAAATAGTGCGCCGGGATATCCGTGCCGGCGATACAGTGATCCTCTCCGGCCTCATCAAGGAGCCTGACCATGGGACGCAGCTCGCGCCCGCCGGGCCCGCGCTGCTTGGGATCGGTGATGACCAGGCTGCTCAGGCCCGTGACATCGTCGGTCTGGCGATTCACCGTCACCCCATCAACGAAATCCAGAAACCTCACCCGGCCTGCCACTTCGGTGATCACCGGATGGGTGTGCGGATCCCAGTTTGCCACGATGTCGCCCGGGTGCACCTTGTCGCCATCCTGCACCTTGATCACCGCACCATAGGGCACCTTGTAGCGCTCGCGCTCGCGGCCGAACTCATCCAAGACGGTGACCTCCCCGGAGCGGGACACCGCCACATGGGCACCGCTGGCATGGCCCACGAGCTTGAGGTTGTGCAGCCGGATGGAGCCGCGGGACTTGATCTCCACATTGTTCACCGCGGCGGCCCGGGATGCGGCGCCCCCGATGTGGAACGTGCGCATGGTCAGCTGAGTGCCCGGCTCGCCGATGGACTGTGCGGCAACGACTCCGACCGACTCACCAATGTTGGCCAGATGACCACGCGCCAGATCGCGCCCGTAGCAGGCGGCACAGATGCCGTAGCGGGTCTCACAGGTGATGGGCGAGCGGACCATGATCTGGTCCACGCCTATCTGCTCCAACATGGCCACCCAGGCCTCGTCGAGCAGGGTGCCTGCCGGAGCGGCGACATCGTCGCTTCCGGGCGCCAGCACGTCCCGGGCCACCACCCGTCCGAGCACCCGCTCGGGCAGGGGCTCGACCACGTCGCCGCCCTCGATCAACGGCGTTATCAACAGGCCGTCCTCGGTGCCGCAGTCCTCCTCCGTCACCACCAGGTCCTGGGCCACGTCAACCAGGCGCCGTGTGAGGTAGCCGGAATTGGCGGTCTTCAGCGCCGTGTCCGCCAGACCCTTGCGCGCGCCGTGGGTGGAAATGAAGTACTGCAGAACGTCCAGGCCTTCCCGAAAGTTGGCGGTGATGGGCGTCTCGATGATGGAGCCGTCGGGCTTGGCCATCAGACCGCGCATGCCGGCGAGCTGCCGTATTTGCGCCGCCGAGCCGCGGGCGCCGGAGTCCGCCATCATATAGATGGGGTTGAAGGAGGGCTGCTTGGCCGGCTGCCCGTCCGCGGTGGTCACCGCCTCGTGGCCCAGCCGCTCCATCATGGCCTTCGCCACCTGGTCGTTGGTATGTGACCAAATGTCGACGACCTTGTTGTAGCGCTCGCCATTGGTGACCAGGCCGGAGGCGTACTGGAGCTGGATCTCCTTCACCTGCTCCTCGGCGTGGCTGATGATCTGCTGCTTCTCATCGGGAATCACCATGTCGTCGACACCGATGGATGAGCCCGACTGCGTGGCATAGGCAAAGCCGGTGTACATCAGCTGGTCGGCGAATATCACGGTCTCCTTGAGACCGACCTGGCGGTAGCAGGCGTTGATGAGCCGGGAGACCGCCTTCTTGGTCATATCCTGATTCACCAGCTCGAAGGGCAGCCCATCGGGCAGGATCTCCGAGAGCAGGGCGCGGCCCGCCGTGGTGGACACCAGGCGCGTACGCTGGCGTTTGCTGCCGTCTTCCTCCACCGTGACTTCCCGGATCCGGACCTTGACCCGCGCCTGCAGATCCACATGGCGGCTCTGCAGCGCGCGATGAACCTCGGCCACGTCCGCGAGCACCATCCCTTCGCCCGGGGCATTGATGCGCTCGCGGGTCATGAAATAAAGTCCCAGGATAACGTCCTGGGATGGGACGATGATGGGCTCCCCGTTGGCGGGCGACAGGATGTTGTTGGTGGACATCATCAGGCTGCGCGCCTCGAGCTGAGCTTCCAGCGCCAGCGGAACGTGCACCGCCATCTGGTCGCCGTCGAAGTCCGCGTTGAATGCGGTACAGACCAGGGGATGGAGCTGAATGGCCTTGCCCTCGATGAGCACGGGCTCGAAGGCCTGGATGCCTAGACGGTGCAGCGTCGGTGCCCGGTTGAGCAGCACCGGGTGCTCGCGAATCACCTCCTCGAGGATGTCCCACACCTCGGCACCTTCGCGCTCCACCATTTTCTTGGCCGCCTTGATGGTGGTGGCCAATCCGCGGCGCTCCAGCTTGCTGAAGATGAAGGGCTTGAACAACTCCAAGGCCATCTTCTTGGGCAGACCGCACTGGTGCAGCTTGAGTGTGGGGCCCACCACGATGACGGAGCGGCCCGAATAGTCCACGCGCTTGCCCAGCAGGTTTTGGCGGAAACGACCTTGCTTGCCCTTGATCATGTCGGCCAGCGACTTGAGCGGCCGCTTGTTGGAGCCGGTGATCGCCCTGCCCCGACGGCCGTTGTCCAGCAGCGCGTCCACGGCCTCCTGCAGCATGCGCTTCTCGTTGCGCACGATGATGTCGGGCGCGTTGAGCTCTAGCAGGCGTTTCAGGCGGTTGTTGCGATTGATGACCCGGCGGTAGAGATCATTCAGATCCGAGGTCGCGAATCGGCCGCCATCCAGCGGCACCAGGGGGCGCAGCTCCGACGGCAGCACCGGCAGCACGTCCAGTACCATCCACTCGGGCCGGTTGCCGGACTCGAGAAAGGCCTCTACGAGCTTCAGCCGCTTGGTGAGCTTCTTGATCTTGGTCTCGGAGCCGGCCACCGGAATCCCTTCGCGCAGGGCGGTGCCTTCCGACTTGAGATCGATGGTGCCGAGCAGCTTCTGGATCGCCTCGGCGCCCATGCGGGCATCGAACTCATCGCCGTATTCCTCGATGGCGTCCAAATAGGCCTCGTCGGAGAGCAGCTGGCCGCGCTCCAGCTTGGTCAGGCCAGGGTCCACGACCACAAAGGCCTCGAAGTACAGCACTCGCTCGATGTCCCGTAGGCTCATGTCCAGCAGGATGCCCATGCGCGAGGGCAGGGACTTCAGGAACCAGATATGCGCCACCGGGCTCGCCAGCTCGATATGGCCCATGCGCTCCCGGCGCACCTTGGCGAGCGTCACCTCGACGCCGCACTTCTCGCAGATGACACCGCGGTGCTTGAGACGCTTGTACTTGCCGCACAGGCACTCATAGTCCTTCACCGGACCGAAGATCTTGGCGCAGAACAGCCCGTCGCGCTCGGGCTTGAAGGTACGATAGTTGATGGTCTCCGGCTTCTTCACCTCGCCGTAGGACCATGCGCGGATCATCTCAGGCGATGCCAGCCCGATGCGAATGGCATCGAAATCCTCTGGCTGCCCTTGTTGCCTAAAGAGATTCAGTAGGTCTTTCAAAGTCGTCTCTCCCGCCTCGCGGTTTCGGGACGGCCCCCGAAGGGGCGCCCCCCAACTGCTCTTGGCCTCCGTCCACGTGCTGCCGTCAGCTCTGCTCCAGCTCGATATCGATGCCCAGTGAGCGGATCTCCTTGAACAGAACGTTGAACGACTCAGGCATGCCGGCGTCCATACGGTGGTCGCCGTCCACGATGTTCTTGTACATCTTGGTGCGCCCCGTCACGTCGTCAGACTTCACGGTGAGCATCTCCTGCAGGGTATAGGCCGCTCCATAGGCCTCCAGCGCCCACACCTCCATCTCACCGAAGCGCTGGCCGCCGAACTGCGCCTTGCCCCCGAGCGGCTGCTGAGTCACTAGGCTGTAGGGTCCGGTGGAGCGCGCATGCATCTTGTCGTCCACCAGGTGATTGAGCTTGAGCATGTACATATAGCCCACGGTGACCGGCCGATGAAATTGGTTGCCGGTGCGGCCGTCATAGAGGATGGTCTGGCCCGACTCCGGCAGCCCGGCCAGCGCCAGCATGGCCTTAATCTCGGCCTCGCTGGCACCGTCGAACACCGGGGTGGCGGTCGGCAGACCGGCGCGCAGGTTGCGGCTGAGCTCCACTATCTCCTCGTCGCCGAGCTCCGAGACGTCCGCCGGCCGCCCGCCTTGCTTGTAGACCTCGGCCAGCAGGGCGCGCAGCTCCTCGGTCTGGCGTTTGGCATCCAGCAGATCACCGATCCTGCGGCCGATGCCCTTGGCCGCCCACCCCAGGTGGGTTTCCAGGACCTGGCCGACGTTCATGCGTGAAGGCACGCCCAGGGGATTCAGCACGATGTCCACCGGCGTGCCGTCCTCCATGTAGGGCATGTCCTCCACCGGGACGATCATGGAGATGACGCCCTTGTTGCCGTGACGCCCCGCCATCTTGTCGCCAGGCTGTACCCGACGCTTGACCGCCAGGTGCACCTTGACCATCTTCAGCACCCCGGGTGCGAGGTCGTCGCCGCAGGTGATCTTCTTGCGTTTCTCGTCAAATCTACGGTCCAAAGCGTCCCGCTCCTGCTTGAGCTGCTCGTCCAGGCGCTCGAGCTGAGCATTGGCATCCTCCTCGCGCAAGCGAATCTCGAACCACTTCTCCCGTGGCACGCCGGCCAGGTACTCGCCGCTGACTGCCGCACCGGCCCTGAGCTTGTTGGGACCGCCGTCGGCGACCTTGCCGGTGAGCATTTTCTCCACGCGCAGATAGATGTCGCCTTCGAGGATGCGGAACTGATCCTCCAGGTCCTTCTTTACCTTGGCGAGCTCGGCCTCCTCGATCTGGCGTGCCCGAGCATCCTTCTCCACGCCGTCGCGGGTGAATACCTGCACGTCGATGACCGTGCCGTTCATCCCGGAGGGCACCCGCAGCGAGGTATCTTTTACATCCGAGGCCTTCTCGCCGAAGATTGCCCGCAGCAGCTTCTCCTCGGGCGAGAGCTGCGTCTCCCCCTTGGGCGTGACCTTGCCTACGAGTATGTCGCCGGGCTTAACCTCTGCACCGATATAGACGATGCCCGACTCGTCGAGCTTCGACAGGGCACTCTCGCTGACGTTGGGGATGTCCGCCGTGATCTCCTCCGGCCCCAGCTTGGTGTCGCGCGACACACAGGTCAGCTCCTCGATGTGGATAGTGGTGAAGCGGTCTTCCTCCACCACCCGCTCGGAGATAAGGATCGAGTCTTCGAAGTTGTAGCCGTTCCACGGCATGAAGGCGACCAGCATGTTCTGGCCCAGGGCCAGCTCGCCCAGGTCCGTGGAAGGTCCATCGGCCAGCACGTCGCCGCGCGCAATGACGTCACCCGGCCTCACCAGCGGCCGCTGGTTGATGCAGGTGTTTTGGTTGGAGCGCAGGTATTTGATGAGGTTGTAGATGTCCACACCGGCCTCACCCGGCTCGGTCTCCTCGTCGTTCACCCGCACCACGAACCGCGCGGCGTCCACCGAGTCCACCACGCCGCCGCGGCGGGCCACCACGGTGACGCCCGAGTCGATGGCGACGGTGCGCTCCATGCCGGTGCCAACCAGCGGCTTCTCGGTGCGCAGCGTCGGCACCGCCTGGCGCTGCATATTGGAGCCCATCAGGGCACGGTTGGCATCATCGTGCTCCAGGAACGGAATCAGCGATGCGGCGACCGATACGATCTGCTTGGGCGAGACGTCAACGTAGTCCACCTTGTCCGGTGTGGACAAGGCGAACTCGTTTTGATGACGGCAGGAGACCAAGTCGTCGGTCAGCCTCCCCGACTCGTCCAGGGTGGCATTCGCCTGGGCGATCACGTACTGCCCTTCTTCGATGGCCGAGAGGTAGTCGACCTGGTTCGTGACCCGCTCCTCCACCACCTTGCGATAGGGTGTCTCCAGCAGTCCGTACTCGTTGGTGCGAGCATACACCGCGAGCGAATTGATGAGGCCGATGTTGGGACCTTCTGGGGTCTCGATGGGACAGACCCGGCCGTAGTGAGTTGGATGCACGTCGCGCACCTCGAAGCCGGCGCGCTCCCGGGTCAGGCCACCGGGGCCCAGGGCGGAAACGCGTCGTTTGTGTGTCACCTCCGAGAGCGGATTGTTCTGATCCATGAACTGCGACAGCTGGCTGGAGCCGAAGAACTCCTTGATAGCGGCCGACACGGGCTTGGCATTGATCAGTTCCTGCGGCATCAAGGCTTCTGACTCGGCCAGGCTCAGGCGCTCCTTGACGGCACGCTCCACGCGCACCAGTCCGACCCGGAACTGATTCTCGGCCATCTCACCGACGCTGCGGATGCGCCGGTTGCCGAGGTGGTCGATGTCGTCCACGCTACCCTTGCCGTTGCGGATGTCGATGAGCACCTTGAGCACCGCGATGATGTCGTCCTTCGACAGGGTACCCGGACCAACCGGGGTCTCCCGTCCCACCCGCCGGTTGAACTTCATGCGGCCGACCGCGGAGAGATCGTAGCGCTCCGCATTGAAGAACAGATTGTTGAACAGGTTCTCGGCCGCCTCACGAGTGGGCGGCTCGCCCGGGCGCATCATCCGATAAATCTCCACCAGCGCCTCGAGCTCCGTGCGGGTGGTATCGAGGCGCAGCGTATCGGACATGAACGGACCGCAATCCAAATCGTTGGTGTAGATGGTCCTCAGGGTCGTGACACCCGCATCGAGCAGCTTCTCCAGCAGCTCCGCAGTCACCTCGTCGTTGGCCTGCGCAAGCACCTCGCCGGTATCGAGGTCGACCACGTCGCTTGCCAGCACCTTGCCCAGCACGTAGTCTGGCGGCACGGTGGCCTGGGAGAGCCCATCCTGCTCCATGAGCCGGACGTGGCGGGCGGTGATACGCCGCCCTTCCTCGACGATCACATTGCCGTCCCTGTCCTTCAGCTCGAAGGACAGGCGCTCGCCCCGCAACCGCTCCGGCACCAGGTGCAGGATGGTCCCGCTTCGGCTGATGGTGAACTCCGTGCCGTCGAAGAACGCCGCCAGGATCTCGCTATTGCTGTAGCTCAGTGCCCGCAGCAGGATCGTTGCCGGCAGCTTGCGGCGCCGGTCAATGCGCACGAACAGGCAATCCTTGGGATCGAACTCGAAATCCAGCCAGGAGCCGCGGTAAGGGATCACCCGAGCCTGGTAAAGCAGCTTGCCGGAGGAGTGGGTCTTGCCCTTGTCGTGGTCGAAGAACACCCCGGGCGAGCGGTGCAGCTGGGAGACGATGACGCGCTCGGTGCCGTTGATGACGAAGGTGCCAGTGTCCGTCATGAGCGGAATCTCGCCCATGTAGACGTCCTGCTCCTTGACGTCCTTCGGCATTTGGCTACCGGCCTGGGCGTCCTTGTCATAGGTGACCAGCCTGACCTTGACGCGCAGCGGCGCGGCATAGGTCATTCCCCGCATCTGGCACTCCTTGACGTCGAATACGGGCGTGCCTAGCGCGTAGCTGACGTATTGCAGCTCGGCGTTCTCGGAGTAACTCTTGATGGGGAATACCGAGTTAAAGGCGGCGTGCAGCCCCGTGACCGAGCGTTTCTCTGCCGGGACCTCAGCCTGGAGGAATCCTCGATAAGAATCCAGCTGAGTCGCCAGGAGGTAAGGCACGTCAAGCACCACGGGCAGCTTGCCAAAGTCCTTGCGTATGCGTTTCTTTTCAGTGAACGAGTAGGCCATTAGAGTCCCTCATTCTGCACCGACACGGAGATGTAGCGACGGACAGCCGGTTGCACGGCGTCACTCAATCGACCTTGGCCTCAAGCCACGCCGATCGACTATCGGCGTGGCTGCAGCGCCATCCGCATTCCCGCCTGAGACTTGGCAGCGGAAAAA
>Ga0315556_1001597_pt1 | contig 13512 bp, 14 predicted proteins | sample SalMarSW160310MG_FD_202112 | JGI IMG/M metagenome (GOLD analysis project Ga0315556, IMG submission 202112) | Salt marsh sediment microbial communities from the Plum Island Ecosystem LTER, Massachusetts, United States - Salt Marsh Sediment SW1603-10 ...
AGGCAGGTTAAGATCTTCGGCATGAATGATTTCTCCTTCTGCAAAGATTAAAGCTCTTTCTATAATGTGGTCAAGTTCTCTAACGTTACCTGGAAAGTTGTAGCCCAAGAGAGCTTCCTCAGCTTCGGGAGATAGTTTTTTGGGTGATCTTATTGGCGACTTTACTTCTAAAAAATGTTTTGCTAATAAAAGAATATCTCCCTTTCTATCCCTCATCGGGGGGATAGTTAAGGTAATCACATTTAATCTGAAAAGTAAATCACGTCTGAAGTTTTTATTATCTGCTTCTTCAAGTAAATTTCTATTGGTTGCTCCAATAACTCTTACATTTGATGTTAAGTTGGTAACACCGCCAATTCTTCTATATTCTCCATTTTCTAAGAAGCGCAAAAGTTTTGGCTGAAGAGTTAGGCTTAATTCACCGATTTCATCCAGAAAAAGAGTTCCACCATGAGCTATTTCAACCAGACCTTGCTTTGTTGCTTTCGCGTCTGTAAAAGCTCCTTTCTCATGACCAAATAGTTCACTCTCAATTAGTTGGTCGGGGAGAGAAGCACAATTAATTACAACAAATGGTTTATCATTTCTTGCAGAGTGTCTATGAATATAGTCAGCGAATAATTCTTTTCCGGTTCCGGTTTCTCCTTCAACCAGAATATTAGAATCCGACTGAGCAGATTTGTTTGCCAGATTAATAATTTTCTGAAGTTCGGGACTTTCGCCAATAATGGAGTTTGATAGATTTTTATGCGCCTGGCTTGCAAGGATTGTGGTTTTTACAAGAAGTTCTTTGTGCTCAAGAGCACGGTTAATAGTTATAAGTAATTCATCGAAGTTATATGGTTTGCTTATAAAATCGTAGGCTCCTATTTTTATACATTCAATTGCCTTTTTAACATCAGATTGCGCAGTCAAGACGATTACCTGCAGTGATGAGCTATAATCATTAACAAATTTTAAAACATCCTCACCTGAAATCTCTCCCATATTAAGGTCAAGAAGAAGCAGATCGTAATTTTTACCCTTAATAGCATCAATCGCGAGGCCTCCATCATAAACAGTATCAACAACAAAACCTTCTTCTAAAAGCTGTTCCTTCAGAAGATAACATAGAGTTTCGTCATCGTCACAAACTAGAACCTTAGCGTTTTTTATCATATATCAATAAAAATACTTTATTTTTTTTATTATATAGCCCAATACTACAGGGAAGTTAGCGTCACCAGCAGTAAAAAGTTTGGAATAAAAATCTTGAATTCTTATATTAGATACTCTCATTTTTTTAGGGCGCGTAGCTCAGGGGTAGAGCATCTGCCTTTTAAGCAGAGGGTCGGTGGTTCGAAACCACCCGCGCTCACGTAAATAATTCAATTATAAACCTCGCATTGACGAGGTTTTTTTATGCCCCGTAAATATGTGAAAGCTAAGTAAAATTTTATGTATCAATATAATAATTATTATTTATAAAATAAGCTTTTAGATTCCTTGTAAATAGCTACATTCGGGTTATTTTTAATGCTTATTTATACCTTTCTTATATAGCATAAAATTAATAGTTTCTATTTTTAATTAACAAGATAGGGTTACATACTTGGGAGAATTGGTATTCTGGGTAATTGTAAGAACAGCAATAGTTATACCCCTTATATGGATATTGAAGGGTTATCTGGATTACCAACTTTGGTGGGGAGTGAGCCTGGTAGCATTTTATGGAGCGATCATTCACCCTGCAATAATTCATTACAGGCTTTTCACTGAAAGAAATAAAGAAATTATTGAAGATACTTTGTGCTCAAGCTGTGATTACTTTGATAAATCCGCAGTTCTCTGTTTGAAGCATGATAAACACCCGACCAAAGATTATGTGCCGTGCGATGGAATTGATTGGTCTCCCAGGTCAACAGATGATAAAAACGAAATTGTCTATTAGTTCTTACAAAATGCCGAACTTTAAATTCAAAGATTCTTTAACTAACTTCAAAGCTTAATAAGTAATTTTTTCACCAATATTCTTAATAAAGCAGGGGAAAGATTCCTCTAAATTTTATGTACAGACAAGCTAAGACCGGCAAACTAATGATCGAGATATTGCCTAACAAATGTGACTTTTGCGGTTGCTGCGTTGGGGTCTGTCCAGAAGATGCAATTGAGCTGAAGGAAGCAGAGATTTTTATAATAGATCCACGATGTACAAATTGTGCAAAATGTATATGGAGTTGTCCAATTGAAGTTATCAAGTTTAACAGGGATGGAGTACCTGCTAAATAATAATGTAATGTTAACCCACACATAAAGATTAATTTTGATTTCCCGTGTTAAACGACATCAGTTATTAGTTTTGCGGGATGAAATGTAGAAATAGTCTATTAAAAAAGTATATATAATAACATTAAGCAATTAAAAATCTCCCACTTAAGTCTATGGCAAAAAAAGCGAGTGCCCTTTTAGCTAAAAAGAAAAAAAAGCCGGTACTAAAGTTTAAAACAAAAGCGGTAAAAAAAGCCGTTCCAAAATTAAGTAATTCCTATCCTGCCGAATTAGCTTCACTTGTGAATCAACTGGACGCCTTAAGCGATTTATCTTTGATCACAGACTCAGACGGTAAAATTATTACATGCGGTAATCCCGCGCGTCATCTTAAATGTAACAAAAAAATATTTATTGATAAAAGTTTCTTTCTTTTTATCCTTTCTGATTTTGATAAAGAGAGAATATTAAAAGAAGTATCCTCCCAAAAGCACTCCTCTTTTAGCTTTACACTTGAATATTCGAAAAATAAAACAATACCCGTATTAAGCAGGTGGTCATCGTTTGTTGATAAACACTCAGGCCGCAGGTTTTATTTGGTGTTGAACCATACAGTGAATAACATTCATCAATTGGAGGGGAAAGAACTGATAAGGGATACTACCGGTGAATTTACCTGGTTTTCCACTTCCGGCTTGAAAGACAGATCGTCTATTTATTCTAATAACTTAAGTACAATTACAGGATATTCTCAAACTGAAATAAAAAGAAGGCCGGAAGGAATTTTATCTATTGTATATGAGGAAGACTACCCAGCAGTTATAAAGTCTTACAATGATTTTGTCTCTGCCCAGGAGCAGGAAAATATAAGGATGATTTATAGAATAGAAAAAAAAAATAAAACAATCATATGGGTGAAAGAAGTCATGGTTGTAGAAAGAAATAAATCGGGGAAACCGAAAAAGGCAACAGGAGTAATATCTGATGTAACGGATCTTATGAAAGCGGATGAGGCCTTGATAAAAACAATTGAAAACCTAAAAAAGCAAAATGCATCGAAGGATAAGTTCATATCGGTGCTTTCACACGACTTAAGAGCGCCTTTTACAAGTATTTTGGGCTTTGCTGAAATCTTAATAAACGAGGATGAGTTATCACAGAAGGAAAGATTAGAATATTTATTATACATTCACGAATCTTCCCAAAATCAGCTTCAGCTTATTAATTATTTATTAGATTGGTCACGTTTACAGACCGGCCGTATAAGATTTGAACCACAGAGACTGCATGCTCAATCTATTGTGTTTAATTGTGTTTCATCTTTAACCGGCAATACAATAAGAAAAAGCATTGATATTAAAGTAAATGTAAACGATAAAATTTATGTGCAGGCAGACGAGAAATTATTAATTCAGATTGTTAGTAATTTATTAAGCAATTCAATTAAGTTTTCGGCTACCGAAAAGAAGATTGAAATAAAAGCGGATATATTCAATGATGAATTTATTGAGTTTGTTATAAAAGATGAAGGAATCGGAATAACCGAGGAGAACAAAACAAAACTCTTTAAGTTTGAGGAAATGTTTTCAACAGAAGGAACAAAAGGAGAAAAGGGAACAGGACTTGGACTTTCATTAGTGAAAGAAATTGTAGAAAAACATAAGGGTAATATCTGGTTTTACTCAGAATACGAAAAGGGTAGTGAATTTCATTTTACGATTCCACGATCTGCCAATATTATTTTATTGGTTGACAATAATGAAAATGATAAAAAACTTTATGAAAAATTAATAAAAGAAATTTTTCCTAGCTATAAGATTATCAGTGTGTCAAACGGGTATGAGGCAATGAATATAGTTCTTGACAAGCTTCCTTCTCTTGTAGTAACAGAAAATGAAATGCCATTGATGAATGGTGTACAATTAATTGAAGCTATCAGACGGGAAGAGAAAAATTTTTCCATTCCAATTATACTAGCAACAGGGGTATTATCTGACCCACTTAGGAATTCTTATAATAACCTGAATGTTCTGGCGATTTTAGAGAAGCCTATAGAACATGAACTGTTTGTTGAGAAACTTGAAAGCGCACTTGACATTTAGAAATATCACTTGAAAAGTCTATAAGCTTTTTTATTTCATATAATTAGCCAACGAAACCTTCCAAGTCTATTAGGGAATAGTTATATTTCAAAACCAAAAATTTTGGAGGATATGTGAACTTAGCTGTAATTGGCACTGGTTATGTCGGGCTTGTAACCGGAACCTGTTTTGCTGAAACTGGCAACAATGTTACCTGTGTTGACATTGATCTTAAGAAGTTGGAAAAGTTAAAAAAAGGAATTATTCCAATTTATGAACCGGGGTTGCAGGCGATATTTGAGAGGAACATTAAGAATGAAAGATTAAACTTCACTTCAGACTTAAAGAAGGCGGTTAGAAATTCCGAAGTGATTTTTCTTTGTCTCCCTACGCCTCAGGGTGGAGACGGAAGTGCGGATCTGAAATATGTTTTGGGAGTTTCCGATGAACTTGGAAAATTCTTTAAAAAAGAACCTGGCATTGGATTTAAAATTATAGTTGATAAAAGCACGGTACCGGTAGGAACAAGTGACAAAGTAAGAGCAGCTATTAAAAAGAATGCCCCGGAATTTGATTTTGATGTTGCATCAAACCCTGAATTTCTCCGCGAAGGAATGGCTGTTGAAGATTTTATGAAACCGGAGCGTGTTATTGTCGGGACAAGCAACGAAAAGTCCAGAAAAATTCTCGATCAACTTTACGAACCATTTGTCAGATCGGGAAACCCGATTTATTTTATGGATGAAAGATCAGCTGAAATGACTAAATATGCGGCTAATTCTTTTCTTGCAGCAAAAATTTCTTTTATGAATGAAATAGCAAACCTTTGTGAGTTAACAGGTGCGGAAGTAGATAAAGTCAGGGTAGGGATTGGATCTGATTCGAGAATTGGAAAGAGATTTCTATTTCCCGGTGTAGGATACGGCGGTTCCTGTTTTCCCAAAGATGTAGTTGCATTAATAAATACTGCAAACGAAAATAATTACGATTTTAAAATCCTGAAATCTGTTGTAGAAGTTAATAAAAAGCAAGTTGAGCTTTTTTTTAACAAAATATTAAACCACTATAATGGCAACATAAAGGGAAAGCATTTTGGAATGTGGGGACTTGCTTTTAAGCCCAACACAGACGATGTAAGAGAAGCCCCTGCTTTGACATTAATTAAAAAGTTAATTGATAAGGGAGCAAAAATCAAAGCTTTTGACCCGGAAGCTATAGAAACTACGAAAGCACAGTTAGGCAAAAAAATTGAGTACGTGGCCACAGCTTATGACGCTATTAAAAATGGCGATGCTCTGATCATTGTGACCGAATGGAATGAATTTAGAAATCCTGATCTTGATAAAGTTAAAGGCTTGCTTAAAGAACCTGTGATTTTTGATGGAAGAAATTTATATGATCTTGAAACCATGGGGGAAAAGAAGTTTACATATTATTCAATAGGCAGAGCCGTAATTAGCAATAAATAAAAACCACCTTTCTATGTACGAAAACGATATTCAAGAAGGAACGAAAAATGATTCTCCAGGCGAGAAATTTTGGTTCGCGTTATATACCAAACCTAAGTCCGAATTTAAAGCAGAGGAACAGCTAAAAACAATCGGAGTCGATCATTATTTACCTGCTATAATAAAAGAAAAACAATGGAGCGACAGAAAGAAAAAAATTACAGAACCGGTCATTAGAGGTTACATATTTATTTTTGCTGACGAAAAAGAAAGGTTGCTTGCACTTGAACAGTATTCTGTAGTGCGTTGTGTTTTTGACAGAGGCAGAGCAGCAAAAATCCCTGCATGGCAAATTGAAAACCTAAAAAAAATGTTAAATGCAAAATCGGAAATATTTTTACACGATGGACTTATGCCCGGGAAAAAAGTAATGATTAAAAATGGACCTTTCGAAGGTATTATTGGGGTTGTGCAGGAGTACGAAGATGGTAAAAAATCAATAGCTGTATCAATTGATTTGTTGAACCGCTCAATCATTACTCATATTCCTAAGGATAGCAATTTTCAAATAGTGAAGGGAGATGGTAATGCTTTCTCAAACTGACCTTTCGAAATTAAACAAGAACGATCCGGTAGACCATTTTTTAGTAATAAGAAATATAGAAGTAAGAACTTCAAAAAAGGGGATTGACTATCTTAGCTTAGAAATAGGAGATCGTTCGTTATCGGTTAATTCAAACGTTTGGGATAACTTTGAATCCATTTATAAAAATTTTAAGGTTGGCGATGTTGTAAAAATAAAAGGATCAATGGATGATTACAGGGGCGTTCCCCAGATCAACATTTCATCAATTAAACCTGTCGCAGAATCCGAAAATATTTCTATTTCTGATTTCCTTCCAAAATCAAAACGTGATCCGGACAAAATGAAAAAGGAATTCTTCGACAGAATTGAAAAGATTTCCGATTCAAATCTTAAATTATTAATAAAAACGATTTTCGACGAAAATAATTTTAGTAAGTTTTCTAAATCACCTGCAGGTAAGTCGTGGCACCATGCTTATGTTCACGGGTTAATGGAACACACTCTTGAAATAATTAGGATATGTGATTTGATGTGTGATATTCATTCCGAGATAAACAGGGATTTACTAATTTCCGGAGCGATGATGCACGACTTTGGTAAAACGGAGGAATTGTCAGTAGATGCATCATTTAATTATACTGATAAGGGGAAATTATTGGGCCATATCGTTATTTCTGCAATGATAATTAATGAGACTACAAAAAAAATGCTTAATTTTCCGAAAGAGCTAAAAAATAATTTACTTCATATCGTTTTAAGCCATCAGGGCAAATTGGAATTTGCTTCCCCTGTTGTGCCTAAAACGCTGGAGGCAATTACACTCTACCAGGCAGATGAATTAAGCGCTAAAGTTAATGCGTACAAAAATGCTTTATCTTTCGAAATTAAGGGCGACAATAAATGGACGAGATTCATCACCCTCGCCGCAACAGATCTTCATAAGCATAATTTATTTTCTGACACAAACATAGATCCCAACAAAACTTTATTTGATTAGCTGATCATAATTTCTGGCTTAGATTATCATGGCTATGCTTGATACACAAATGCTTAAAAAATTTTCCAAGGCAAAAACTGTTGTTTTTTTTACAGGGGCGGGTGTTTCTGCGGAAAGCGGGATTCCTACGTTTAGAGGAAAAGATGGGATATGGAGCAAGTTAAAACCAGAAGAGCTAGCTAACTTTAATGCCTTCTTGAAGAATCCTGAAATGGTTTGGGAATGGTATAAACATAGAAAACAAATTGTACATGAATCAAACCCAAACTCTGCGCATGTAAGTATTTCCGACTTTCAGGATATTTTTCCTAAAGTAGTCGTGATCACTCAGAACATTGATAACCTGCACAAAAGAGCCGGAAGTAAAATTGTTTATGAATTACATGGAAATATAGAGCGTAATTATTGTATTAATTGTAAAACATTTTACAATGATGAAATTATTTTTTCTAATGAGGTACCCAAATGCAAATGTGGCGGATTAATCCGACCGGATGTTGTGTGGTTTGGTGAGTACCTCCCACAGGATGAATTTTTAGAAAGCGAAAAGGCCTCAAGCAATGCAGATATCTTTATTGTTGTGGGTACATCGGGGATTGTGTATCCGGCTGCTTCTATGATTCATCTTGCAAAAGAAAGGGGGGCATATATAATAGAGATTAATTTAGAAAAAACAGAAATATCATCTGTTGTTGACCAATCCTTTTGGGGAAAGGCCGGCGAAATTCTTCCAACTATTTATGATGAACTAAGGAACATTAAAACAAATACTTAAGTTTCTTTTTTCCCGATCTTTTTACATAGATTTTGCAATGCCTCCGATTCTTCCTGGCTTAATATTCCAAGTTGATCTTTTATAACCTTAACATATCCTGGTAAAATTTTTGTAATTAATTTTTCGCCCTTTTTCGTCAGATGTATTTCAAAATTTCTTCGATCATTTTTTCCACGGTGCCTTTTTACAAGAGCTCTTTTTTCGAGATTGTCTACTACATGAGTAATATTTCCGCCACTTTTTAAGATCTTTTCACCAAGAGTCTTTTGGGTTAACGGGCCAAGATGGTAAACAGCGTCAAGTATTCCGAATTGACTGATGGTAATATTATTTCCTGATAAGTTTAAACTTGCTTTAGCCATTAGGGATTCTGCCGCTCGTACTAATTTAATTGCTGTGTCGAGAGCAGAAACCTCCTCTTTGCTTCCTTTATATTTTGTTCCCATAGTAATTAAGCCGGATACTAAAAAGTAAAAATAAAATTATCTTCTTTTCCCTTTAAAAAATAAACTAACAAAGCCTGTAAAAACAACCGAACCCAAGATGGACCATACTACCGGGAAGTTAGAGCCACCGACATTTAATACAAAGAAATCTGGCAGTGATAATTTTCTTGCTATCCATTCGCCCAGCAAAGCACCAATAAATCCGACGGCTATTGAAAGAATACAACCCCCGTGAGAATATCCCACAAGAGATTGTCCTATTGATCCGCAAATTCCTGCAATTAATAGAAGCAGCAGTAAATCGATTATTGACATATGGCACCTTAATTGTTTATTAATTTCTGAGGTATAATAATAAATTAATGGTATTCTTTCACTATATTTTGTAACATTAATTATGTCAATTATTATTCAGCATAAGTGAAATAGATTGAATTTCAATGAAAGGAGCTAAATGAAAGTTGCATTCGGAGCCGATCATGGCGGATTTGAGCTAAAAAAATATCTTGTGGAAATATTCAGAAAAAGTGGTTACGAAGTAATTGATGTAGGAAATCTCAATTTTGATCCTCAAGACGACTACCCTGATTATGCAATAAAAGTAGCCGAGATCGTTGCTTCGGGTCAGGCAGAAAGAGGGGTTATTATTTGCGGAAGCGGGGTCGGCGCCTGTGTTGCTGCCAACAAAATTAAAGGGATCAGGGCATGCTTATGTCACGACACTTACTCTGCTCACCAGGGAGTTGAGCATGATGCGATGAATATTTTATCACTTGGAGCAAGAATAATTGGCCAGGAACTTGCAAAAGAACTTGTTTTTTCTTTCTTAAATGCTAAGTTTATTAACGAAGAAAGATTTATAAGAAGGCTTGAAAAAGTAAATAATATAGATAAATAGCGATAAAGGAGTTAATTATGATGAACCAATTAAAAGAATTGGAAAAATTTGGACAAAGCGTATGGATTGATAATATCAGTCGTGGTATGCTAAAAAAGGGCGAATTAAAAAGATTGGTTGATGAAGATGGAATAACCGGAGTGACCTCAAACCCAAGTATTTTTCAAAAGGCAGTAAGCAAAAGCAGTGATTATGATGAACAACTAACAGCACTGCTTTCTGAAAAGTCCGAATTAAGTGCAGCCGAATTATTTGAAAAACTGGCTGTTAAAGATATTCAGGATGGTACAGATGTTCTTGTGGGTGTTTATGAAAGAACAAAAGGCAACGATGGCCTTGTCAGTCTCGAAGTATCTCCGAATCTGGCATATAATACGGAAAAGACAATTGAAGAGGCAAGGAAATTATATAAGGAGGTAAACAGAAAAAATGTGATGATAAAAATTCCCGCAACACAGGAAGGTTTGCCGGCAATTCGTCAAATGATTTCCGAAGGAGTAAATATTAATGTTACACTTATATTTGCTCAGTCAGTTTATGAACAGGTTGTTGAAGCATATCTCAGCGGATTAGAGGACAGAGCAAAGGAAGGAAAGGATATTGGTAATATCACTTCAGTTGCCAGTTTCTTTATCAGTAGAATAGATACCGCTGTTGATGATGAGCTCTCCAAAGTAAAAAATGATGATCTGAAAGGGAAAATTGCTATCGCAAATGGAAAAATGGTCTATGAAAAATTTCAGGAATTATTTTCAGGTGACAGATTTAAAAAACTGGAAGCAAAAGGTGCAAAAGTTCAGAAAGTTCTGTGGGCAAGCACCAGCACAAAAAATCCTAGTTACCCGGATGTACTTTATATTGAAGAGTTAATCGGACCTAAAACTGTTAACACAGTACCCCCTGCCACAATTACGGCTTATAAAGATCACGGTAAACCAGCCGAAAGATTAACTAAAAGTGTTGATGAAGCCAGAGCACAAATGAAAAAGCTCGCAGAATTAAATATTGACTTTAGTGTGATAACAAGGCAGTTAACGGAAAAAGGCGTTGTTTTGTTTGCCGATTCTTTTAAAGAGCTATTGGCAGAAATCGATAAGAAAAAGAACGAAATATTAAATAATGTTCTTTCTGCATAATTCTATTTTAATCTTATTGTCCCCTCTAAAAGAGGGGACAATTTTTTATATCCCACTACAGTTATACTAAATATTCCAATCTCATCATTTTTAAATTCTCTCAATTCATTTTCATTCAGGTATTCTTTCAGTATTTCGTCAGGTAAATTTATACTTTTTGATTTTTTAATTTCAATATTTTCAAAGCCGGTATTTTTTATTATGTCTAGATATTCTTCTTCCTGTAGTGCGCCAGAAACACATCCTGCATACATTTCTGCAGATTTTCTCAGGGCATCCGGAAGTTTTCCCTTCAACACAATATCGGAAACGCAAAAATGCGCGCCGGATTTTAATATTCTATTTACCTCCATAAAAGCTTTTTCTTTTTCGGGAGATAAATTTAGCACACAATTGCTAACCACAACATCAATGCTGTTTTCATTCAGCGGGGTGGATTCGATTTCTGCAAGGTGGAACTCAATATTTTTATATCCAAGCTTCTCTCTATTCCTGTTTGCTTTTTCGATCATTTCGGGAGTCATATCAATTCCAATGACTTTTCCGGTTTCACCGACTAATGATCTGGCTACAAATACATCATTACCTGCGCCAGAACCAAGATCTACTACCGTATCACCCTTTTTTATTCCTGCAAAATCAGTAGGCAAACCACATCCCAGGCCCAAGTCTGCTTCAGTGACATATCCTTCTTTTTTAGAATAATCATCCGAGAAAATGGAATAATCTATTTCGGCTTCACCGCAACAGGAGTTGCTTGCAGAGGGCTTGCTTCCACAACAAGAAGATTTATTTTCGCCAGAACTTTGTTTTGCAATTTTCCCATACTTTTCTTTTACCATTTCTTTTATGCTTTTTGAATTATCCATTTGCCCTACCTCTTTTAACATTTACAAACGTTATTTAAAAACATGGTTAATTGTTTTGTTACGTTTTCCAACAGAGATTCGTTTATACAATAACAGGTTTTTGATCCCTCAATTTCTCCTTTAATCAGCCCAACCCGCTTAAGCTCCTTTAAGTGTTGAGAAACTGTAGCCTGAGAAAGAGGAAGCAGATCCACAATTTCACCACAAAAACAAGCGTTGTATTCGGAAAGAATTTTAAGAATTTTAATTCTTGCCGGGTGAGACATTGCTTTTGCCACATCAGCAAGCAGTAACTCATCTGAATTAAATTTGTCAAGTTTAGCTTTTGCCATAAGTATCTACTGTATATCGTAAATATACGATAGATCGATAATAATATCAATCTTTATTGAAAATTTTTATAGTGATGTTAAGTTTCTTGAAGTTTGCGAAATGTTGAAAGCCGGCTAAAATAATTAGGTCTATAAATTAATTTTTCTTGAAAAGCCTGATATTTGTAATTAATAATCCCGCAGCAAAAAAGGTAATGAGTAATAAAGTGCTGATTATGATTGTTAGAGTTTGTGAAATAATAATCATTTAACTACAACCCCATAGTTTGTAAAATTAATCTTTTAGCATCATATAATAACCAAATCCCAGAGCGATGAACATTAAAGATGCTGCTCCGACTATTATTAATATTTCTGTACCAGATAACAGTTCCATATTGCCCTCTATGAAATAGTTTTACATTTCATTATCCAAAAGGAAAAATTGTGCCACTCTTGTAGAGGCCATAAGTTCTTAAATTACAACGGATATAGATTTACTTTAGTTTGTATTGGTGTTTCATTCTCAGAATGATCAGACTCCCCCAACGGTTTTTATAGGCTAAAGTTACAGAAAATAAATTTTGATGTAAAAAATTATTACACGTTAAATAGAAAATGCATTATATCGCCATCCTGTACAATATAATCTTTGCCTTCAATACGCATAACACCAGCGCTTTTGCAAGCGGCTTCGGAACCATGTTTTATATAATCTGCATAGCTTATGACCTCAGCCCTGATAAAACCTTTTTCAAAGTCTGTATGAATAACTCCCGCAGCTTGAGGTGCTTTCCATCCTTTATGAATTGTCCACGCGCGAACCTCTTTTGGCCCGGCAGTAAAAAAACTGCTTAAGCCAAGAGTATGAAACCCTGTTCTGATTATTTTTTCGAGCCCGCTTTCGTTAACACCGTATGAAGCTAAAAATTCTGTCCGCTCATTCTCTTCCAGTCCTACAAGTTCTTCTTCAACCTTTGCTGAAATATTTACAGAGTCAGCTCCCTTTTTATCAGCATATTCTTTTACCTTGTTTACATAATCATTATCGCCTGTTAAGCCATTCTCATCAACATTTGCACAATATATTGTTTTTTTGCCAGTCATTAATCGTAATTCATTCAGGAGTTGTTTTACTGTTTCCTTTTCATTATCAGGAAATAAAATAGCAGGATTTCCTTCATTCATATATTTCAAAAGCGTTTCAGCATCATCAAGCGTTGCCTTAGCGGCTTTATCTCCCTTAGCCATTTTTTGAAGCTTTTCAATTTTCTTCTCCAGCGTCTGAACATCAGCAAGAAGAAGCTCTGTTTCAATTACTTCAATATCTCTTACCGGATCAACGTTTCCGTCAACATGAACCACATCATCATTATCAAAACATCTGATTACCTGTAGTATTGCTTCTGTTTCACGAATATTTGTCAGGAACTGATTTCCTAATCCCTCGCCCTTGCTTGCGCCCTTTACAAGGCCGGCAATGTCTACGAAATCTACGGTGGAATTAACAACTCTTGCGGGATTTACGAGCTTTGATAATTTTTCTATTCGCTCGTCAGGGACGGGAACAACAGCTTTGTTCGGTTCAATTGTGCAAAATGGATAATTAGCTGCTTCTGCATTTTGTGCTTTGGTTAGTGCGTTAAATAAGGTTGATTTCCCTACATTTGGTAGGCCGACAATTCCTATGCTTAAACCCATTTGCTTTTCCTGTAAAA
>Ga0315556_1001599_pt1 | contig 13497 bp, 9 predicted proteins | sample SalMarSW160310MG_FD_202112 | JGI IMG/M metagenome (GOLD analysis project Ga0315556, IMG submission 202112) | Salt marsh sediment microbial communities from the Plum Island Ecosystem LTER, Massachusetts, United States - Salt Marsh Sediment SW1603-10 ...
TTCTTGATCCCCCATGGCCAATAAACGTAACCCACGCACCTCTCCATAAAGGTTCTCGTAATTGCCGTAACGTTGTTGAAATTGACCGGGGCACCGATCACCAGGCCGTGCGCAGTGTCGATAGCATGGAGCAGAGCCTCCATATCGTCGTCATGTATGCACTTGCCACGTTCAGTACCCGGCGCCTGCATGCATTCCCGGCAATTCGTGCAGAACTTGATATGCTTGTCTACAAGATAAATCTTTTCAACTTCAGCGCCGTTTTGGCTTGCCGCACTAAGTATTTCTGAAATCGCTTTATCGACGACGCCATCCTTTCGATAGCTTCCGACAATACCAACAACTTTTTTATTGTTTTTCATAATCGCATCGCACCGCCCTACTTACGTGTGTACGGCAACACCTGGATTTATGGTTCAGTCGGCAGGTTACACATAAAATATCAATATGTATGTATCTATCTCACACCGCCTGTAAACGTCAGCTCTGGCTCGATACGCCCAATAGCGCTTTCTGATCCTGTCAAAGCGGTGCGCTTCGTATTGGGGTGAATACCATCATCAAGTCATCGCTTACATTGTAGCTGACGAATGGACTGGAGCGGGGCGACTTTCCCCATTTGGCGGTACTTAATATAAGCAGCAGCTAAAGGACCGGTCAGGGCCTATTACCCACCGGATAGCGAAGTAATAAGTTTAGAGGTAACGCACTATGCGAACGCGGCGTTCACAATTTCATAGTATTGACGGCTTATTGTCAGCGTGCGGCTCAACAAGAATTGCGCGAGCACGTATGCATACTGTGCATGCCGGCACCGCATTGGTGCCCATCGGCATTATGTGGCGTTGCTTCGCCTTGCGGTTCCTGAAACAATACTGATCGTTATGACATAATCCACAACGGCATGGCGTTTGCTTCATCTGGTCTGGATGCCTTTATGTCTGATACCTCCGGTCGCCTACCTGCAGAAATGCGGCGTCATGGACCTTTCCTGGACACCCATGCGCACGTAATGTATGAATGTGCCGGCGACCGCTTCCGTTCGTCCTTCAACCGATTGGTTCGGTTCAGAACGTACCGAGGAATCGAAGCTGTGACCGAGAGGACAGCGCCATGATACCCCACACAGTCGAACACCCTTATATTCACTTCAACGGTACCAGTGGCTACTCTCGGCATGGGGACACGGTTTCCCTGTTTGCTGAGCGTATCGATAACCTGAATAACGCGGGCGTCACCAGTGGTAACCTGTCCTTGCAGCTATGGGCGTGTCAGTCACCCTATACCGGGGGGAGTCTGACAGGTCGGAAACTGGCCGAGTTCCCCCTGGGCGTGTTACGCCCCGGCCACTCCCTGGCACCGGTTAATGCAGACGTACCAGCCAGCTTTCCCGAATCCGGCGATTTTGCGATTGCACTGGTGATTGCAGAATGGGATGGCGAAGGGTTTAACCTTATCCATGACTTTCATAACTATCCCTGCCGTGATCTATTTCTCCATCCGCGCCTTGAAGGAGCGGTCGGATACCGCTGCGTAGATGACAAACGCCTTGTTGTCGACGTTGAGCGTATCCACAATCCACGTGATCCGAATAACATGAGCGGCACCCTCTCTCTTGAGTTATGGGCATTACCCGAACCCTACATTGCGGGGGACTTCTGGGGTCACGCATTGGGGGCAATTACTCTGGGGTCCATAGCGGGGGGCACGAGTTGGCAGAATTGCGCATATGATATGGAGATGGTTGCACCGCCGGCCGACACTTACACCCTGGTGTTGATGTTAAGGGAGTGGACTGGCAACAGTTATGTCACGCGTGACCATTGCAATTTTAGCCATCGGGTAACATTTCCGATTGCTATCGCGGCGACTCAGGCAACCGAAACCTTGATCGCAGACGAGCCCCTTGGGCAGGTTGCGCAACCGGCCAAATCCTTTGAACAAACCGGTGAAGTGGCCCACGCTGGACCTGTCGGAAACCCCGCTAACGAAGTCGGTCCGCTTGCACCGCAAGACATCGAGAAAACGCGTGCGTCCCAGAAAGGCGAAAGCGCTGCCGCACAGATTCCATTCGACAACTTGAAACGGTTCGCCCAACGGCTCTGGGAGTGGCTGCGGGAGCATTGGTAACTTTCAGACAAGCGGTCGTCTTTGAGAGTAATGAATGTCCGTTTCTGCTCAGACCGGATATTACTAGAAACAGAGGACTCGGGTGTTGCGTCGATCGGTTGAAGTCGCAGGAGTTAACTGGCAGAAAGCAGTAGAACGATAAAAATCTAGCTGTTGGTCTTGGGCTCATCAGCGACATGAACTGCAATCCGATTCTTTCCCAGATGTTTGGCACGATACAGCGCTTCATCGGCTGCCTGGATCCACTGCTCGGGGGTCTTGATCGGCATGTTCGCCGACGTTTTATAACAGGACAGGCCGATACTCGCGGTGATGCTGCACTTGCGTTCGCCTTGTCCGCAGGACAACAGGCGTATCTGTTCCTGAATACGGACCGCCACCTGGGAAGCACCGCCACAATCGGAATCCTGTAAGGCAACGATGAATTCCTCGCCACCGAAGCGGGCAAGAATATCCGCGCCCCTGGCGCAGTGCTTGAGAATGCTGGCAATCGCTTTCAGGATCCGGTCGCCCTCCAGGTGTCCATGGGTGTCATTGATCTGCTTGAAGTTATCGACATCGATCATGAGGAGCGCCAGCTTGTGCCGGTAGCGCGCACATTGCTCGATCAGTGTGCTGAAGTTGCTGACGGTGTGTGTTTGAAGCGGGGGTCGACCGAGCAATCTCGACAGTGCTGCAGTTGACCGGTACTGGCTGCCAGTCCGATCAGACCTTCACCGAATTTAAAGCGCTGCGTGTTTACCGGCACCAGCGGTTTTTGCGCACTGCCAGCATGGTGTTCCGACCAGCTCAGTCCGGCGGCATTCAGCAGTTCATCGCCCTGAACCAGGAAAATCGAGCAGCGCTGCATGTCCTGGTTTGCCATCAGTACCTTCAGTGCCCCGCGCAACACGCCCTCTTCGGTTCGCTCCTGGATGTCAAGTTCGGTGAGGGCACTCAGTGAAGACAGCGATTCGATCGTATCGATCAGCCGGTCTTTCAATTCGACGGCGGCATCGGCAATAGCGTCTGGCTCGCAGAGTACGGGCTTTCCGCCACTAATCGTTTTGGCCAAGTCCGAAAAGCTGTCAAACTGGTCCGGGCAGGCGCCTACCGTCTCAATATCATCGGGCATAATGCCCAGGAGACTCCGTTCCTGTGGGTCAAACGTATTAGTCCAGTCCTGGCGAATGACGCGATCAGCCCAGTCATGCGCCATCGCAATGATGCGACAAGCCAACCAACCGGATTCCTGATAATCGGGGTTGGCATAGTGTTCTGTCGTACAAGCAAACAGATCCGGAAGATGCCAGCGCCTCAAGAGCGCCACCCCGACCATTAGGCGCTGCTGGCAATTCCGACGAGTTTGGCCGCCAGTGAGGGACATTGCTCAAGAATCGCAGCCAGCCGTTGTCTGTCGATCGCATCGTCCGACAACGCCGCGATCAACTGAGAGATGGCGGCGGGCAATGGCGGTAATTCATGCAGCAACGCCAGCGCGCCTGACACGGAATCCGTGCCTGTTTCAGAGAACTGTTTGTCCGAATCCGTTCCCATGCTCGCCTGATCTATCGTCCTGATCCATGCATGCTCGGCTACGTAGAAACACGTACTTGCCAAGGAAAAAAACTTCATTCTGAGCAAGGCATTATCACAGTGCTACCTTAACGGCAGTACGACAGGAAGGCGGAGATCTTACTGATCAACAGGCGGTCTCGGTCACGAGGCGATTATTCAGGTCATAGGGTAACTCGTGAGAAAAACAGGGACAGCCTCGATTGTATTGTGAGGCATGGGAGTTGATCGAAGATCAATGCGAATAACTATTCCATTGGTGGCGTCAGTATTGATAGGCACACACTTGGATACTGCCTGTGCCGATCATCAGTAGGGAGTTCCTGGACTCTGATGTTCAGGATCTGGCCACTGGCCATTAAATGGAAACCCCGCCAAGATGGCGGGGGAAAGCACAGGCTTTTTTAGGAGGAGCGTCCCACCGCAAGCCTTTACAGGAAACGCGGAGGAACAAAGTTCATATTAGCAGACTCCGTGCCAATTCGCGGCAGACTGACCAACTTGTTGACTTGCATTGAGGGCCTTGCTGAATAGTGAACAATAGAAATGACTGTGCACGTGTTTTGGGCGCAAGTGTGGAGCATATTTGATAGCCGCGGCTCCATTACAGGGCGTACCGCTCGCTGATAAATCTGCCACCGTTTGCTTTATGGGCGTACCCGATTGACCGCGCCCTATATGCGAATATACGTACGTATTTTCCGCAGACAGGAATGCCAACAACATTGCTGGTCAGCATCTATTCAGGGTATTCACCGGATGCCGCTGTTTGATGCATCAACCCACTGGTTGTCGTGGTGCTATGCGGACAGGTAGATCCGCTTGCCGGGTATTGTGGGAACATTTTTCATGATATAGGATAAGGCATATGTCGCCGTTCCAGGTAATGATATCCGTCATGCTGAAACCTGTTATGACATCGGGCCTATGAGCCTATTGATCCAAACAGGATAGGACATTCACACGTCCGCGTGCGCAGCATCAGTAACAGAGCAGGAGGAATCAATCTACTGTTCAGAAGTAAAGATTGCGTTAAGGCGCGGAGCGGTAAAGGGAAGCTTGATTCCGCCAAAATCTATTAGCGGTTCCGAGCACGTTGGCGAGGCATGCGCCCGGCCAGGTCCAGGGTCCCAAGTTGCACGTTAGGAAATCAGTATCCCAAGAGGGACGAGACATTGGACAGTCCGCAGTATTCCGTCTTGGTCGTCGACGACAATGAGCTGAACCGGAATATGTTGTCGCGGCGCCTCGCCTCGCAGGGCTATGAGGTTGCAACCGCAACCGATGGTTTTGCTGCGATCGAGTTCGTGCGGCGGCAGAGCTTCGGCGCCATCCTGCTCGATATTATGATGCCGCGCATGGATGGCTACCATGTTCTCAATATTCTGAAGTCCGACGCCTCCCTCAAACACATACCGGTGATTATGATTACCGCGGTCGACGATGTCGACAGTATCGTAAAGTGTATCGAGATGGGCGCGGAAGACTACCTGCCGAAGCCATTCAATCCGGTCATCCTGCGCGCACGCGTCGGTGCCTGCCTGGTCAGGAAGCGGCTGCATGATCAGGAAGAGCGCCACCGTGCCGTGCTCAAAGTGCACAATGATCAGCTGGAGAGGCGCGTACAGGACCAGGTTCGGGAGATCTCAGCCGGCCAACTTGCCACGATCTTTGCGATGTCCAAGTTGGCGGAATCCAAGGACCCGGAAACCGGTGCCCATCTTGAACGAATGCGCGAGTACTGTCGGACGATCTCCCAGCATCTGGCTGCGAAGAAAAAGTACCGTGAGATCATCGACGCAGGCTTTGTCGAAATGATCTATGCCGCAAGCCCCTTGCACGATATCGGCAAAGTCGGTATTCCGGACAATATTCTTCTCAAGCGCGGAAAGCTGTCTGCTGACGAATGGCAGACCATGAAGACCCACTGCCAGCTCGGTGCACAAACCCTGCGTGCTGTACACGCTCAGCACCCGGGCAATGCATTTATCCGCATGGGGATTGATATCGCCCAGAGCCATCACGAGAAATGGGACGGCAGCGGGTATCCGCTCGGGCTCAAAGGCGACGCCATTCCGCTCGCGGCGCGCATCCTCGCGCTCGGTGACGTCTACGACGCGCTTACCTCGAAGCGTTGCTACAAGGACGCATTCTCCCACGAAAAAAGCGCGGCGATCATACGGGAAGGCCGGGGCAGCCATTTCGATCCGGCCGTCGTGGATGCGTTTCTCGAAGCCGAGGAGGTGTTCGTGCGCACGCGATGCCGCTTCCAGGAACCAGAGGACCTGCCTGACCAGGGTGAGGCGACGGGACCGCTACAGTCGACGACAGTATGAATGCGTGCGTGGAAGAGCAAGGCAATGCGCGTTGCCTGTTGCTTGAAGACAACGGGATGAAGCGCGATCTGCGTTCACGCCGGCGCGAGCGTACACCTGTCCGCGACCCAAACCGGGTGCTGGAAGCGGGCTGCGATGGATTTGACAGTGATCCGGCCGTGTCGGCGCGAGCGCATGAAAAACTTCAGCAGTGCCTGGCAGAGGGTGGCGTATGAGTCAGGGGCAGGCAACAATACTGCTCGTAGAGGACAACGAGCCGACCCGGAACATGCTCTCGCGCAGACTGGGCCAGGAGGGCTATGTGGTGTCGGCCGCGGAGAATGGTCGTGTGGCACTCGAACTCATGCAGGTGGAACGATACGACCTGGTGCTGTTGGATCTCATGATGCCGGAGATGGACGGGTTGGCAATGCTGAGACATTTGGCAGCTACATCGTCGCTGCAATCGACGCCCACGATTGTTGTCACGGCGGTCAATAGTCGTGATGCGGTTTCAGAGTGCGTACAGCTCGGCGCCGCCGATTATGTCGTAAAACCGATTGATCTGGTCACACTCAAAACGCGCATGTGGCGCTGCCTGGAGCGTCGTCGGCTGACTCAGGGGTTGAGTACGTCGACGAAATCGACGGGGGCCGTCGCCGGGCGTGTCCTGATCGTCGATGACAACTCGTTGAATCGTGAACTGTTGAGTCTGCGAGTCGGGCAGATTGGCTGCCAGTGTGTGTGCGCCAACGACGGGCAGGCGGCATTGGTCGAGCTCGAGTCGGCGAAATACGATCTGGTGTTGCTGGACATCATGATGCCGGGGCTGGACGGCTATCAGGTACTGGAAAATATCCGAAACCGGAGCGCTATGCGAAGTCTGCCAGTGGTCATGCTGTCCGCTGTCACAGATCAGGAAGCGATCAGGCGTTGTTTCGAGCTTGGGGCCGACGATTACATCAATAAGCCGTTCAGTGCCGCGGAACTGCGTGTGCGTATAACGTCCTGTATCGAGCTGAAGAAACTCCAGGACAAGGAAGCAACCATGCGCGTGCGCATGGACGAACTGGCGCAACTGGGTGCGGAGATTACGCGGAAGTCCTGAGTCGGGCGGTGACAGGTGCGGCTCCACCTCCTTTCAATTCAGACATGCACGGCTATCGCTCCGATAGTCTGCAGTTCGTATTGTCCACAATGCTCATGACTCTTGAAATCGATTAGAGTGGAAACAAGGACCGGGTCGACAAGTATCAATTCGGTCAGGCGTTGTGTTTCGACTTAAATCAAATACTGAGTCCAGTTGTATTCTGAGGAGATGAAGCAATGCTCAAGGTGGCTTCGGATCGCTCACAGAAGCCGACATCTGAACGCGAAGTGATGGTGGCAAGGCAACCCATCTACAACGATCGCATGGGTGTCTATGGCTATGAGCTTCTGTTTCGCGCCGCAAGCAACAATGCAGGGGATGTGGCTCCTGCGAAAGCAACCGCCCAGGTGCTGGGTACTACGCTTCTCAATTTTGGCCTGGAAGAGCTGGTGCTTCATCGCAGGGCAGTGATTAACGTCACCCGCGCGTTTCTTGATGTCATGTCAGACATCCAGCTTCCGACAGAGCAGTTGATCCTGGATATCCCCGATGATATTACCGTTGACGAAGGGCTTGTCGAAAAGCTGAAGGAGCTTGGTGAGCGGGGCTATGGCCTATGTGCGGGAGGCTTGGCAAACCTGAGAGCCCTGCAGCAGGTTCTGCCGTATATCGATATGTTTCGACTTGATGTTCGCCAAATCAATGATAAACAGCTGGATCTGCTTATCGGGTTCTTGCGGCAACACGAAAACCTGTCGTTGCGGGCAATCAAAATCGAAACCATGGAGGAATATCGTTTCTACCGTGAACGGGGTTTTGATTATCTGCAGGGGTTTTTCATGAGCAGGCCTCGTGAGTACGTCAGTAGTGACCTTCCAGCAAACAAGTTGGCGATACTCCAGTTACTGACGGTTATTCACAACCCCGATACATCGACCAATGAACTGGAACAACATATTATTCGCGATGTCACCTTAAGCTATAAGTTATTGAAGCTGGTTAATGCACCGTTCTTTGGCGTTGCGCGCAAAGTGGACTCAATCAAGCATGCCATTGTATTGCTGGGGCGCGATGAAATACGCAAGTTGGTGTCCCTGCTTGCGCTGGGCGGGCTTAACGATGTACCCATGGCGGTGATGGAAATCGCCATGCTCAGAGCGAAGACGTGCGAGTTACTGGCACAAGAGGCAAACCTGCCACAGGACAGCCATTTTACAGTGGGTATGCTATCTGTGCTGGATATACTGTTGCAGCAGAGTATCGGCAATATCCTGACCAAATTACCCCTCAGCGACTCGGTGAAAAATGCAATCCTAAAGCACGAAGGGTCAATGGGGAGAGCGCTATCATGTGCGATTGCACTGGATAAAGGAGACTGGCGTGACACAGAGTTTGAAGGTCTCGGCTCCAAAGCGATGCAAGATGCTTACAGAGGCGCAATTCAATGGACGTATCAGCTTATCCAGACCCTGTGAATTATCCTGTTTCGAGAGGTATTCCACGAGTTATCGTGTACCAGCTTCAAAGCTATTAATCTGTACTGAATATTGAGCCACCTTTGCGCCGACAATTGTTTCGCTCTTTCAACTCTATTTGTCTGAATATTGGAACTAATTCTGGACGTGAGCCGGTGCGTGTAAAAACGCAAATCACGATCAGACGAGGATGCAAATCAACATGCTGATTCTGAAACCGACACAAAGAGGTCACCAGTGGCGCGGCTCTCACAGTCTCTGACCGGCCAGGGTGAGGCCGTGTGACCTGACATTCTGGCGTATTCCACCGTTCACGCCTGTTTGACCGGTATGCCAACTCCGACCGGACGCGGCTTCCGCCGTGTTGCCGTTTACATCATCAGCCACGTGCGGGGTATTGGAGCGCTCTGTCACGATGGTGTACTGATTGCAGACGCACGGTTTGTGATCTAGCCTTTGTGAGTGGGCAGTGATGGCAGGAGAGAAGGACTGCCCGGAAGCGAGCCCCATTAGGAGGCGAGCCCCATAAAGGAGGAGAGCCAATGGATAAGCGAATACACCGTTCGACGCGGGTTGGCATCGATTTGTTGATTGTCAGCAGTCTGGCTTTACCGGCCGCGGCCCAGGCCCAGACAGGCCCTGGCTACGCCGGGGCTGGAGCCTACCCCCCAGCCCAATACTCCCAGCCGGGTACACAAGGTTACCCCATCCCGGGGCCCTACGGAGCGGGATCAACACGAGGTCCGGGGCCCTACGGGATGGGACCCGGGCAAGGTCCCGAGAGTTATGGAATGGGTGGCCCCCGTGGTCGCCCGGGCATGATGGGCGGTCCCCAGGGTGGTCCGGGACAGATGGGTGCTCCAGGCATGATGGGCGGTCCCCAGGGTGGTCCGGGACAGATGGGTGGTCCGGGGATGATGGGGGGTCCCCGGGGCGGTCCGGGACAGATGGGTGCTCCAGGCATGATGGGCGGTCCCCGGGGTGGTGCGGCTGAGATGGGTGGCCCCGGTCAGATGAGCGGTCCGGGCATGATGGGCGGTCCCCAGGGCGGTCCGGGACAGATGGGTGCTCCAGGCATGATGGGCGGTCCCCAGGGTGGTGCGGCTGAGATGGGTGGCCCCGGTCAGATGAGCGGTCCGGGCATGATGGGCGGTCCCCAGGGCGGTCCGGAGCAGATGGGTGGTCCCGGCATGATGGCAGGTCCCCAGGGTGGTCCGACCGAGATGGGCGGTCCGGGGCAGATGCCTGGCCCGGCTTTGATGGAGGGAGCCCAGGCTGCTGGTCCGGCTAAGATAGGTGGTCCTGCGGCAGGGGGGCCCGCCATGGCCATGCTGGATGCCGTCGGGCGTCTGGATCTGACCGATGAGCAGCGGGCAAAGCTGAACGCCGTTCAGGCGGATTTGAAGCGCCGTCAGCAGGAACTCCTGGAAAAGATCGCTGCGGCATCATCGAAGCTGCGAATGGTCTCTCATGAGCAAGCCCTGGCGGGTCAAAGTCTGAGTGACCTTAGAGGTCATTTGATGTTCGCTAACATGGATGCCGCGAATCGGGCGGAGGAAATGCTCACAAAGGAACAGCGCCAGGCACTGGTGAGAAACTCCGCGCATGTCATGACACCGGAGCGGCCACACTAGGGAAGGGGACCTTCGGGAGCAACATGGGGGCAGCGTACTTCAACGCTGCCCAAGGGGGCTTTTGTGCCTGTTGGCAAGGCGCCGGGGTACGCCTCGGCAACATTAAGCGGATGTAGTCCTCCGGCGGTTTTAATCAAGACATCAATAATATAGTTCAGCGACTCACGTCGCTACGCCGGGCGGTGCGTTGTTGGGTGATGGTGCCAGCGCGTGGTGCAGCAGGATCGCGATCAGGCTTTCACAGGAATACTCGTGTACCTGTTCGCCGCAGGCAGGGCCGTCTCCCTGGCGCGCAGTTGCGCGGCGTCAAGAAATCCGCTGATATATTCCATCAGCCCTGTTGTCCGGGTTAGAATTTTCCAGGCAGATTTACGGGGGAAAAATACCAGAAATCATGGCAGCCAGATCGAAATCCATTGGCGACCCCCAAACAGCTGCACCCGCGGTCGTCAGCCCGGGGCTGCGGCGACTGCTGATTTTTGCGCTCGCGCTGTTCGGGCTGCTGGCAGTCAATTCCCTGTATCTGGTCGTCATCCATGTGGCCGGCGAACTCGGCTCCCGGAACTACGAGAACTATTTTTACCTCCTGATGTTCCTCGCGCATCTCGGCCTGGGGTTGCTGCTGCTGGTGCCTGCGTTGCTGTTCGGTGCCCTGCACATGCGCCGCGCCTGGGGGCGCGACAACCGCTACGCAGTGAGGGCGGGGCTGGCGCTCTACATTACGGTCATTGTGCTGTTTGTCTCGGGTATTCTGCTGACCCGCTTCGGCTTCTTCGAGATCGACGACCCGCGGGTGCGGGAGCCGACCTACTGGTTGCACCTGCTGTCCCCGCTGGTGCTTATGTGGCTGTTTGTTCTGCACCGCCTCGCGGGACCGCGCCTGCACTGGAGAAGCGGAGCCTGGTGGGCCGCGGCGGCCGGTGTCTTCGCCGTGGCGGCCCTGGGGCTGCACCTGTGGGTTCAACCACCGGCGCCGCCGTTGACCCGGCCGTTTCTGCCGGCGCTGGTGCAGAACACGGCTGGCCAACGGATTCCGGCGGGGCATCTGGCCACCGATCAGACCTGTGGCGAATGCCACCCGGACATCCTGCGCCAGGCCGAGGGCGCGGTGCACCGCATGAGTTCGTTCAACAACCCCGTCTACCGCCTGAGCGTCGACGAGGCACGCCAGGTGGTACTCAAGCGCGACGGCGACGTGCGGGCCTCGCAGTTCTGTGCCGGTTGCCACGACCCGGTGCCGCTGATGTCCGGCCGCTTCAGTGACGTGAACTACGATCCCGACAAAGACCCGGCTGCCAGCGCGGGCATCACCTGTATAACCTGTCACGCCATCACCCAAATAAACAGTCCGCGCGGCAACGCCGACTACACGCTGATCGACCCGCTGCGCTATCCGTTTGCATTCAGTGACAATCCGCTGTTGCGCGCGGTCAATCGCCAGCTGATCAAGGCCAAACCCGCGCTGCATAAGCAATCCATGCTGAAACCCCTGCACAGGAGCGCGGAATTCTGTTCCAGCTGCCACAAGGTGCACCTGCCCTACGCGCTGAACCACTACCGCTGGCTGCGCGGGCAGGATCACTATGACAGCTTTCTGTTGAGCGGTGTCTCGGGTCACCGGGTGGACAGTTTCTATTACCCGTCCAGGGCGAAAGAGCGCTGCGCAGAGTGTCATATGCCGCTGACCGCCTCCGACGACCCGGCCGCGCGCGACTTCGACGGCCAGGGCGAGCGCAAGGTGCACGACCATCGCTTTGCGGCCGGCAACACCGCGGTGCCGCTGATGCTGGGGCGGCCCGAGGAGGAGAACCAGGCGCGGCGGGAAATGCTGTCGAAAGCGGCCCGGGTGGATATATTCGGCATCCGCGAAGACGCGGCCGTCGATGGCGCGCTGCATGCGCCGCTGCGCCCGCAACAGCCCGTGCTGCAGCCGGGCCGCAGTTACCTGGTCGAAACGGTGGTGCGCACACTGGGCATGGGGCACGCGCTGACCCAGGGCACTTCCGATTCCAACGAACTCTGGCTGGACGTGACCATCCGAAGCGGTGACCGGGTGATCGGTCGTTCCGGCGCACTGGGCGCCGAGGGCGACGTCGACCCCTGGGCCTACTTTCTGAATGCCTACCTGCTGGACCGCGACGGCAACCGCATCGACCGGCGCAATGCACAGGACATATTCGTGACGCTGTACAACCACCAGATACCGCCAGGCGCGGCGGCCGTGGTCCATTATGCGGTGACCATCCCGCCGGATGCTGTCGAACCTGTGACCATCGAGGCGAAACTGCAGTACCGCAAGTTCGATACCCGGATCATGCGCCATGTCCAGAAAGCCGACTTCAGGCGCAACGACCTGCCCATCACCACGCTGGCGGTCGACCAGGTAACGCTGCCGGTGACAGAAGACGCCGGCGTGCCGGTGGAGCCGGTTTCAATCGCTGCCTGGGAACGCTGGAACGACTACGGCATTGGTCTCTTGCGCGAGGGCAACAGCGGGGGCAACAAGGGCGAGCTGCGTGCGGCCACCGCGGCCTTCGAACAGGTCGAGCACCTGGGGCGGGCCGACGGTCCCCTGAATCTGGCCCGCGTCTATTACAAGGAGGGCAGGGTGGAAGACGCAGCCGCCGCGCTGCGCCGGGCCGCCGGCTTCGATCCACCGCCGCCACCCTGGACCCTGACGTGGTTCTCCGCGCTGGTGGAGCGGCAACAGGGTAACCTCGATCAGGCTATCGAAGACCTTACCGCCCTCGCCGATACCGGCTTCCAGTCCGCACGTGAACGAGGCTTTGATTTCAGCCGCGACTACAACATGCTGAACGAACTTGGCCGCACCTTGTTCGAACGCGCGCGCAAGGAGCGCGGTGCGGCCCGCAAGGCGGCGCGCACGGCCCTGCTGGACAAGGCGCGCACGCGCTTCGACCAGGTACTGGCGCTGGACCCGGAAAACGCCACCGCCCATTTCAATCTGGCGCTGGTGTATGCAGAACTGGGTCAGCCGCAACAGGCGGCGCTGCACCGCGAGTTGCACGAGCGATACCGCACCGATGACCAGGCCATCGAACGTGCGGTTTCCCGCCACCGCCGCAGCAACCCGGCCGCCAATCATGCCGCCGAGGCGGTGGCGATCTACGATCTGCGCCAGGCCGAACCGCCGGCACGTGCCCCGACCACCGTGGCTGCCGAAACAACGCATGGGATGACAGGCAAACATGACTATCCGTAAAGTTACCAATGGGCGTGCGCCCGCTGCTTTCAGCATGCGGCGCTGTCCGGCGCGGCGGCCGTTGCGCGCATGAAAC
>Ga0315556_1001602_pt1 | contig 13490 bp, 9 predicted proteins | sample SalMarSW160310MG_FD_202112 | JGI IMG/M metagenome (GOLD analysis project Ga0315556, IMG submission 202112) | Salt marsh sediment microbial communities from the Plum Island Ecosystem LTER, Massachusetts, United States - Salt Marsh Sediment SW1603-10 ...
CGCTCTTCCCTTTCCCAACCCTGTGCGCGACAGCGTTGCTCGAGTGATTCCCGGAGATTTCGGTCCACACCGGCCAAGCGGCCCGCATCCAATGCTTCGCAGCGCGCCTGCTCCAGTGCCGCAAAGGCCGTCCGGGCAGGCTCGGGCAGGGACCTTCCCACAGCGCTCAGGTGCGCGTCCCGGTGCTTGTAGCGCAATGCCAAGGCGTCGGCTTGGCCGCGTACGCGCAGCCTCTCATGACGGTCGGGTCTCGGCGAAGACGGCGGAATCCGGGCCACGCCATCCTCAAGACTCATGGGACCAGGGCCCAGCTCCAGCTCCAAGTCCCACCGGCCCGCCACGGCCCGCGCGGCAGCGGCGGTGATGCGCACCATGGGCACACCGGCGGATCCGGCAGTACCTTCTGCTCGCCGCTCTTTGCGCAGCGGCGGAGCCCCTCTCGTGCCTGTCATGTAAACCCTACCGGCGACATGCCCGATTCGGGCAGCTCCCTGGCGAAGCAGCGCTGGTAATACTCGGCAATGATCGGTCGCTCGAGCTCATCGCACTTGTTCAGAAAGGTGACTCGGAACGAGAATTCCAGATCGTTGAAGATCCGGTTGTTCTCCGCCCAGGTGATGAGCGTCCTGGGACTCAGGACCGTCGAGATATCGCCGTTCATGAAGCCGGCACGAGAAAGCTCGGCAAGCCTCACCATGGCCCGCACCAGCTTGCGCCCTTCCACAGTGTCGTAGCCCGGAGCCTTGGCCAGCACGATGGCCAGCTCCGCGTCCTGTTCCAGGTAGTTCAGGGAGACGACGATATTCCATCGGTCCATCTGCCCTTGATTGATCGGTTGGGTCCCATGATACAGACCCGTGGCATCGCCCAGCCCCAGGGTGTTGGCGGTCGCGAAGAGACGGAATGCCGGATGCGGACGCAGCACCCGGGATTGATCGAGCAGGGTCATGCGACTCTCCGCTTCCAGTACGCGCTGGATGACGAACATGACATCGGGCCGCCCCGCGTCGTATTCGTCGAAAACAAGGGCGGTAGCGTTCTGAAATGCCCAAGGCAGGATCCCCTCCTGGAACTCCGTGACCTGCTTGCCGTCGCGAACGACGATGGCGTCCTTGCCGATCAGATCGATGCGACTGATATGGCTGTCCAGGTTCACCCGCACGCAGGGCCAGTTGAGCCGTGCCGCCACCTGCTCGATATGGGTCGACTTGCCCGTACCGTGGTAGCCTTGGATCAACACGCGCCGGTTGTAGGCGAAGCCGGCGAGCAGGGCCAGCGTGGTGTCCGGGTCGAAGCGATACCCCTCGTCAACCTCCGGGACATGCTCCACCGGCTGGCTGAACGCGGGCACCTCCAAATCGGTGTCGATGCCGAACAGCTCGCGAGCCTTGATCAGCCTGTCCGGCGTATTGTCGACAGGCCGCTCGGTGTGCAGCTTCAAGTGGCTTTGCACGAATGATCGTCCTCTCGGCGACCGAGCCGCCGGTGAAAAACAACACGGATTGTACTTGCATTTCAACCGGCGCAGCAAAAGCGTACCTCCCTCTGCAATACGCCGGATCCGGCGCGATCCTCTCGCCCTGCACAGGCTATAATCGCGTCGGCTAATCACCTCGGGGGGGGGACACTTGTTGTACGCTTGCGGTATCGCCCGTGCCCTGGCGGTCCCTGGACCGCTCTTCGCATACCGGCCTTCTTGCCGGTGCCCTGTGAGGGGTAAACGTACCGGGCCAAAACCCCCTGTGGACGGCATAGTAGGAGCCAATCACCGACAATGAAGTATTTGTTTCTTGCGCTTTCCTTCGCCTCCATTGCCGCTTGCCAGGATTCCGGAACCGATACCGACACCGGGCTGAAGACGGGATACGTTGCCGGATACCAGCTCACTTGCGGCTTCTCCTGGAAGCCGGGCAACGGGATCGTCGTCGAGAAGGAGTTCGCCCGCGATTTTCTGGACGGTGCGATCATGTGCGCCCGAAAGCACCCGAAGCGCGCACGCCGGGTCCTCGGTCTCCCGATTGCCGAGAAAACTGTTGTAGCGAGGGAGCCTGGTCATCAACCGGAGGCATCGTCGGAAGCTACGGAGGCAAAGCCCGTCCACGAGGCGACCGGTACGCCTCAGAAATCGGCGGCTCACGCGGAAAAACCGAGTAGTACTCCAGCCAAGACGGCCAAGAAGCCCGCCAGTCGTCCCGAGCCGCCAAAAAAGACCGCCAAGGCTCCGAGCAAAGCCAAAGCTTCCTCCACCACCGCACAAGCCCCTAAGCAGCCCCCCGAGAGAAAGGCAAAGGCGCCAGTCAAGCCCAAGGAAGCGCCTGTTGCAGCAAGCGCCGCCCCGGCCAAAGCCAAGGCGCCCGTGAAGACCGCAACACCTCGCCCCCCCGCCGTGACTTCGGCCCCGAAGACAAAAGCCACACCGCCGGCAGCCGAGAGTACGCCCCGGAGGCAAGAACGCCAGCGCAAGCCGATCAGTGACTACCAGCGATTCATGGGCCAGTGATGCAGTTTGTTGCCGCATCCGAGCACGCCAAATCAGCCCCTCCATCCCCGTAGCGTGCTGTCCGACCCTGAAGGCGCTACCCGCAAGGCGAGCTCATCCGCATCCCGTCCAGCGCCAACCGGTCATTTCTCGAAGTAGGTATAGCCGCGCAGGCTCGCCGCGAACTGGTCCAGGATCTGCGCCCGCTCCGCGGGAGTGATGCGTCCGGACCTCACCGCCTGCTCGGCCGTATCCCGGAAGCGCACCTGCAAGCGACCGGGATCGTACTCCACATAGGTTAGAACGTCGGCGATGCTGTCGCCGTTCATCTCCTTGACGAAATCGAAGCTGCCGTCGGCGTTGATGCGGACGCTGACAACGTTGGTGTCCCCCATCAGGTTGTGCAGGTCCCCGAGCGTCTCCTGGTAAGCCCCGACCAGAAAAACACCGAGGTAGTACTCCTCGCCCTCTTCCAGCACATGGACCGGCAGGGTGCGGCTCGCCTGCTGCGGGCCGATGAAGCGGTCGATCTTGCCGTCACTGTCACAGGTGATATCCGCGATGATGGCCCGTCGGGTCGGGGCCTCCCGATGGCGATGAATGGGCATGATGGGAAACAGCTGGTCGATAGCCCAAGCATCCGGCAAGGATTGGAAAACACTGAAGTTCCCGTAGTAGATATCGGCGATCTTCTCCGGCAGCTGTGACAGCTCCGGCGGCATGGGCGCACCCGCCTCCAGTTGTCGAGCGATGCGGTGCATGATGCGCAGGAAGATGTCCTCGGCCAGGGCCTCGGAGCGCATTCCGATCTGTCCGCGACGAAAGAGGTCGCGGATCTCGTCCAAATAATAGATGGCATCGTTGTAGCACTCCTGCACTCCCCGGCTGCAGACAGCGGTCTGCACCTCCGCGAGACCGTGCAGCAGCTCGTGCTCGTCCTCCCCGATAGACATCGGCTCTCCGGAGGGCTCGAAACTGGTCACATCCAGGGCATTGAACAGCAGCACCGAGGCATAGGCCACGACCGCCCGTCCCGACTCGGTCACCAGCACCGGATGAGCGATCCCGGCCGGGTCCAGCACCCCCATGATGGCCTCGACCACATCGACCGTGTACTCGTCCAGGGAATAGTTCCTGCTGTGTGGCGTATTGGCGCTGGCCCCCTCGTAGTCCACCGCCAGACCGCCCCCCAGGTCCAGATAGCCCATGGCGGCGCCTTCGTTGACCAGGTCCACGTAGTAGCGGCAGGCCTCGAGCACGCCACGGCGGATGTCGCGGATATTGGGAATCTGCGAGCCCAGGTGGTAGTGCAGCAGCTCGAGGCAGTCGAGCATGCCCCGCTCCCTGAGCTTATCCACCAGCTCCACCAACTGGTTGGTGGTCAGGCCGAAGATGCTGCGGTCACCGCTGGTCTCGTTCCAAAGCCCGCCGACCCGGGAGGACAGCTTGACCCGCACCCCGATGCTGGGACGCACCCCCAGGGCGTCACTCCGGCTCAGGATGATGGGCAGCTCCGCAGGGCTCTCGATGACGAAGACGCAGTTGTAGCCGATCTTGCGCGCCAACAGACCGAGGTCGGCGAACTCCTCGTCCTTGTAGCCGTTGCACACGACCATCCCCTGTCCGGGCCGCAGCATGGCGAGGGCCACGATCAGCTCCGCCTTGCTTCCGGCCTCCAGGCCGTGACCATAGCGGGCGCCGAAGGCGGCGATCTCCTCGATCACCTGCCGCTGTTGGTTGACCTTGATCGGGAACACCCCCCGGTAGGCCCCACGGTAGCCCAGGGACTCCATGGCCGTGCGAAAGCTCTCGTTCAGACGCGCGATCTGAGCATCGAGCAGATTCTCCACCCGCAGCAGGACCGGCATCTGCAGCCCGCGCTCACCCAAGCCCCGAACCATGTCCATGAGGGGCACCGAGACCCGGCCCTCGGGAAAATCCAGAGTAACGGTGACCAGCCCCTCCGCGGACAAATCGAAGTAGCCGGCGCTCCAGTCGCGGACCCGGTAGAGCGCAGCCGCCTGCTCGGGGGACCAATCTGAAAGAACTGCCATCGAGATGCTTGCCTCTGACCAGTCGGTGTTGGGTAATCGTGCGATATTGCGTGAGTGTGCCGGACGGCGCACAAGCTACCACGGAACATCGGTAGACAGCAGCAACAAGGCCGCCTCGATCAGTAGCGCCGCTCCCTGTCCACCCAGGTCCAGACGACGAGCCAGCCCAGCCCCGCCGCCAGGGCGGACAAGCCGAAGGTGGCCCCCGGGCCCAGGCGAGTCCAGAGCACCCCTCCGAGCAGGCTGCCGGCGGCACCGCCCGCCCCGAAGCTCACACTGCTGTACAGGGCCTGCCCGCGGCCCTGGGTGCGGCCTCTGAAATAATGGTGAATCAGGTGGATCGCGGAAGCATGAAAGCTACCAAAGGTGGCCGCGTGCAGGGACTGGGCGAAGATCTGCGCACCCGGGCTGCTCGGAAAGCCGCCCGTCAACAGCCAGCGCAGTACCGCCAGGGCCAGACTGATGAGCAGCAAGCTACGGGCACCGAAACGCTCCAACAGCCGGTGCATGCGCAGGAACAGGACGACTTCGAGGATCACCCCCCAGGCCCAGAGGCCCCCCACCTCGGCACTGGAGTAGCCCGCATCCGTCAGAAAAATCGAATAGAAGGCATAGTAGGCGCCATGGCTCGCCTGCATGAGAAAACAAGCGGCGAGCAGAGCGGCAACCTCCGGCCTCCGCAAGAGGTTGGTCACGGATCCCGACGACTGCTCCGCTTGCACATGACCGATGTCGGGCACGGCCAGGGTGCTGAGCCAGATACCAACGTAGAGCACCAGGGCTACCCAGGGAACGATTCCCGTACCGGCCCGTTCCACAGCGGCCCCGAGGGCGAGCACGGCAATGATGAAACCGACCGAGCCCCACAGCCGGACAGTGGCATAGCGGCGAATCCTGGGACCGAGGTGATTGAAGGTAACCGCCTCCATCTGGGGCAGGGACGCGTTCCAGAAGAAGCTGAACAGCGACATGACCGAGGCCATACCCCAGAAACCCGTCACGGCAAAGATGCCGGCGAAGACGAGCGATGACAGCAGCGAGGCCAGGCGCACGATGGGCATACGCGCACCTCGGCGGTCCGCGATCCACCCCCAGAGATTCGGGGCGATGATCTTGGTAGCCATGAGGATCGCCATCAGCTCTCCGATGGCGAGCGGCGAAAAGCCGCGATCCTGGAGATACAGGCCCAAAAAGGGAAGCAGCGCCCCGATGGAGGCGAAATAGAAGAAGTAAAAGGAAGACAGGCGCCAATAGGGCATGGGGCAGTTGTTGTCGAGCTTGTTCGAGCGTACCTGTACCAACCGCCACTAGCCGTATCGAAACGGCAGCAAACCCCGAGCACTCCGTCCCTGTCATGATCATGTTGCCGCGAAAAAGATCGACAGACACCTTTTTCGAGGACCCGAGAGCACCGCCCCGACCTTGCCATCCGCAAACATCGGGAATAATCTTGCGGAAGATTTCATCCGAGGCGATCGGATTCCGCATCCACCTGCCACCCCTTATGCGGTGGCCAGTCGCACAATCCTACACACCAAAGGGCTTGTGCGCTCGGAAACAGGCTCATGGCGACCACCGTCGAGAATCTGCTGGAGGATCCACTTCTCGGTCTCGATCTCGCGACCGGCAGCCCCGGCTTGGACAGACACGTCCTCACTGCGGAGCTCAACCGCCCCTGTCTGGAGCTGACCGGGTACTTCGACGAATTCAGAGGAGAGCGCATACAGGTCTTCGGCAAGGGAGAGGTCACCTACATCGCCCTGCACGAGTCGTTACCCGAGCTCGGTGACCATGTTGCCAGAATCCTCTCCGGCGACGTCCCCTGCGCCATCGTCACAAACGGACGCGTGCCTCCGCGGCTGCTCATCGAGCGAGCGCAGGAGGCTGCCATCCCCGTCCTGACCTGCCGCCACAGCACCACCAAGCTCTACAAGCGCCTCTGGGAGCACCTCGACGGGGAGTTCGCCCCCCAGGTGAGCCTGCACGGGGAGCTCATGGACGTCCACGACATCGGCGTGCTCATGCTCGGGGACTCCTCCGTGGGCAAGAGCGAGTGCGCGCTGGAGCTGATCCGGCGCGGATTCCACCTGATCGCCGACGACATGGTGGCGATCAAGTGCCTGAACGATACCCAGCTCATGGGTCGAGCGACCGAGATGCTGCCCTATCACATGGAGGCGCGCGGGATCGGCATCATCGATATCCGACTCTTGTTCGGTGTTGCCGCCGTGCGGCCGGACAAACGGATCGGCCTGGCCATCACCCTGATGGACTGGAACGAGGTCGCGGAGGCGGATCGTATCGGACTCAATGAAACCAGCATGGAGATCCTGGGTGTTGCCATCCCCCATGTGACCATCCCCGTGCGTCCGGGCCGCAATGTCGGAACCCTGGTAGAAGTCGCCGCCCTGAACCAGAAGCTCAAGAATCTCGGGATCAACACGGCCCTGCAGATGCAGGAGCAGCTTCGCGAGAGGATGGCAGACCCCGGCGATATCGATGCGACCTGAGTATGAGTTTTTGGCCAAAACCGCAGAAATATACACTAGTGCACCGCTGTAAAAATCCTGATACATTTTCTCATGTAGATTTGGCATGATACTGATATATATAACTTTTTCTGTCTTAAACTGCCATGACCCGCTGCACTGCTGCCCCTGTGAATGTCTGCACGGAACACCGCGAGTGACTTGAAGCCATCGTGCTGCAACCCAGTGCGCCACAAAGCCTGGTGATGCGAGCGTGCATCATTCTGCTGGCGAGCGTGGGTGTGGGCGTGCGCGAGACGGCACAAGTGCTGCAAATCGGACGCACAACGGTGCAGCGCTGGCGGGCGCGTTGGTGCGCCAGCAACGAAAAGCCATTCACGCAGCGCCTGTGCGATGAACCGCGCCCGGGTACCCCGCCGACCTTCCAGCCCGAGCAGATTTGCCAGATCATTGCCTTGGCCTGTGAACCGCCGGGCCAGAGTGGGCGGCCCTTCACCCATTGGACCCATGAGGGGCTGACCACAGCGGCCCGAGAAGAGGGCATCGTTGAGCGCATCTCGTCCGATTCGGTCGGGCGTTTCCTGCGCGAGGTGGACCTCGAGCCCCACCGCATCCGCGGCTGGATCAACACGCCTCGCGATGGCGAGTTTGCGGCCAAATGCGCCGATGTTTGCCGGACCTATCTCGCGACGCTGTTTGCCACGCGCCCGCCCGAAACCCCTTGGCATCTGGTGATGGATAACCTCAACCCCCATTGTTCGGAAACGCTCGTGCGCTTGGTCGCCGAGACCATCGGCTTTGACAGCGACCTCGGGGTCAAAGGCAAGTGCGACATCCTCGAATCGATGGCCACGCGCGAGAAGTTTCTGCGCGACCTCAGCCACCGCATCGTCCTTCACTTCAGGCCCAAGCATGCTTCGTGGCTCAATCAGATCAGGATGCAGCGGCTCGATGCCGGTGCGCATGAGGCTGGTGACGGATACGCGATGGAACAGGCGATCCAGCTACCCATGTGCGCGGGTCTCAGGGTCAGACGATCACCGGCGCCCGCAACAGGATCATACCGACCAGGACCGATAGCAGGACGACCCAGAGCGTGATATAGGCAATCATCGATTGCCTTGCGCGGTTTCGCTCGATCCAGGTCCGCGGCTTGACGCCCTTGACCAGGAAGACGACCTTCGCGGCGAGCAGGACGCAAACCACGTTGACCGCCAGCAGTAGAGCGGCCCCAGCCGCCGACCCGACTTGGTTGCTGCCGAGCAGCATTCCCGCAGTTGCCGTGGGCGGAAGGAGAGCCACGGCTACCATCACGCCGACCAGGGCCGAGGAGAGCCCCGCGGTCAGCGATAGCACCGCGGCAGCACCCGAGGCCAACGCCAGGGCGACGCCGTCCAAGCCCACTTCGGTGCGCGCGATGATCTCGTGACTCGTCAGGTCTACGGGCCAGAGAAAACCGATGATCAGGGACACGCCGAAGGCGAGAGACAAGCCCGCCAAGTCGGTCTTGAAGGCCGACCACATGAGTGACCGGTCCCCCAACGAGGTGCCAAAAGCCAGAGCGATGTTGGGTCCGAGCAGGGGCGCGATCACCATGGCCCCGACCACCACGGCAACGTTGTCCTCCGCCAGTCCGATGGCTGCCACGAGGGTGGAGAGGAACGTCAGCAGCAGGAAGGTGCTGTCCAGACGTGCCCCTTTCTCGATCTCTCCATAGAGCTCCTCCCGGGTGGCGATCACCGCCCGCTGTTGCGCGTTTTCCGGGTCCTCCTCATCCTGTGGGCGTGGCAGCGTCGCATCGACCCGCAGGATGACGATCCGGGACCCTTCATCGGCATCGAGCAGATTCTGCAGCGCGTCCACCACACCTTGCCGGGAATCGTCCTCGACCAGCATGCGGAAGCTGCGACGGCCGTTCCCCGGCTCGCTGTCCCACCAGAAATCCGTGACTTGGTGGTATTCGGCTATGGCCACCAGGGTCTCCCGATTCCGTGCGTCGGTGACGATTTCGACAATGCGCATGTTCGGTTCTTCGAGTAGCGTCCGCGCCCGCGGATATCGGCAAAGCTCTCCAACGAGAGACTACCCCACTTCCGCAGATGATGAGTCACCTCGTGCGCCGGGAGCCGGAGCGTTCGGGCTCCCGATCCACTTTCGTCGCACAGGGCTGTGACGTAATTGTGACGGCTGCTTCAGAAACCAGCCGCTGCCGAGGGCGTGCAGGTTTACGTGGCCTCGGACCGAATCGGGACACCCCTGGGCGGCGACTGGATTTCTGGCGTCGGATTTTCCGAGATCGCAATCGGCTCCGCCGTCGCGCCGCAACGGCGGGCAATCCAGTCGGCGACCTTTGCGACATTCCCCCGGCATTCCGCGCTGAGTTGTCGAGCGGGTCCGGTCAGGGAGGGGGTGCAAACAAGGGCCGCACCACGTATTGCCAGTTTCAGGGACAATTCTACCGACTCGACCCCATCCGCCGACTGGAGTCCGGCACGCAGCTCGATCCCCTGGCTTGCGATGCGTGGCTCAGCCATGGTCACCAACCCGTTGGGACAGGCATCCCGCAACGGACCCGCGAGCTCCTGCTCCCCGAAGCGGCGGATCATCGTATCGATCTGGGCCAGTGGGGCCAGAGCCCGACGCAGCTGCCGAGGCTCGGGGGTCTCGCGCCGGATCTGGTCGTCAAGGACCTCTCGCAGTCGATCGAAGGCCTTGGGAATGGTGCCGCTGTGGAAACCGCGGCGCAGCATCCCGTTCAGGGTTTCGCCGTGGCTGTCGAGACGGGCTTGGGGGACCGGCTCGACCCGGTTATTTCCGTAGAGTCCCCAGTTCTCCTTGAGCTCCCAGAACAGGAATCCGAAGACCCCGGGCAGCAGCAGAATCGTGGCGGCTTCGAGCGGAAGCACGATTACCTCCGGCAGAACGGAGGCGAGCTCTGCATGGAGTCTTGCGCTCAATGAGGGCAGAAAGGGAAGCATCAGCTTGTGGCCCAGGGTGACGGCCGGGAAGTGCTTCACGGGGTTGACCTGCGGCTCGATCAAGACCACCGCGCAGAATTGGATCAGCGCCTCACAGGCCGCCCACAGGGGGGCGGCCAGGGCTTTGATGAAGATGACCTGTGGGGGCTCGCCGAGGCGTGGACTCAGGCGGGTGCGGATACGATGCAGGATCTCGGCGAACGTCCGTAAGATTCCCCTGAAGAGCTCCATGATTGGAGTGATCAAGTTGAGAAAACGTTCATGATGCAGACTATGGCGGAGGCGATGCCAGCCGGTCGTCCAATCGTCCAACCGGCGTCGGCCCTCCGGAGTTTCCCGCAACAGGGTGCCGAGCGCGAAGGCGATCGCCGATGTTGCGATCCAGGCCGCGGTGCCGGGTCCTTCGGGCATGGCCAAGAGCCAGAGTGCGGTTACCGGCAGCAGCAACAGCATGCCCAACCCGAGGGGAAGCAAGAGCCGATCGAGAAAATCCCGCACCAGACCAAGCCCGAGGAGCCAGGCTACCGGTTGCCAATGGAGGAATCGCTCGGGGGCGGTAACGAACAGTAAACGGATCAACGCGACCGGCGCTCGCCACAGAAGGCGGACCGCGCGCCGACCGGAGTGCGTGTTGGCGGCGGCACTCAGGGTGCCGCCCAGGAGCAGGATCGCCGTGGGGTTGGTCAGGACCGGATGTCCGCCTGCGGGGGTGAAGAGGCCCCAAACCAGGTCCGTGATCTGAAGGAGCACCCAGGCGGCGAGGGCAGGGAGCAACGCGAGGCGTAGGGCCCGACGACCGATCCGGGTTCCGAACAGGGGTGCGCTGAGGCGTTGGAGGCCCTTCACGTAGAGCTCCCCACGCTGATAGACGCCGGGAAGGGCCTGCGCGGCGGTGCGATCGAAGCGTCCGAGCCGATCCCCGCGCCACAGCTCTGCAAGGCGCAGGTCGGGCAGGCTCAGCACATCCCGGTTGATCAGGTCGCGAACATCGGCGAGCTTCAGGTGCCCTCGTCGCCGGATGATGCCTGCCAGAGAATCCTTCAGGCGTGTCGCTGCCAATCGTCCTCGGGGGGAATCGGAGGCGAAATCCGCCGCCTCCAGGGCCTCCTGAATCCGAGGTCGAAGGGTCTCTTCCAGGCGCTCGCCGATATGCTCGGCGAGCGAGGCGAGAGGTGCGGCGAAACGGTCCTGGTCCTCGATGAGCCAGGGAAGCTCGTCCAGCAGGTGGCGGGCGGCCTCGAGGGCCGCGAGACTCTTCAGCGTTCCCTGGAAGGGTAGGACTTGGCGCCATCTTCTCCCAGATTTGCCCTTGGCGAGCCAGGTCCGAACACTGATCCGGTAGTAGGTGGCACGTCCCTCCAGGAGCACCGTCTCCAAGTGACCGAGCAGGGCCTGGGCCTTTCGCGCTGCAGGTCCGTGCTATGCGACCAGGCGCCGGATGAGCTCGCTCAGATCCCCGGTGGCGGCGTGGGACAGGCGCCAGTTGACCGCCAGGAAGTCGGCAAAGGACTCGGCTGCCGCCCGCTGGCGTTGATCGAGGGTCCTGTCCACCGGGTCATTGGGAAGGCGTTCGGTGACAAGCCTCCGATAGCACCTTCTGGCATTCGAGAGGTGTCCCAGGGCGGTGGCAAACCGGCTGTTCCACTCGGCTCGCTGGGCTGCCGCCGACGCGTACTGCAATTGTGTCAGTCGAGTCCACAAGCCCCACTTGGATATCGACAATCGCAAAATGGCGCCCACCGCATCGGAAACCGACACCCACGATTGCAGCAAACCTCTGATCAGGGGAAAGGTAACGACATCCAGGCTCTCCCGGATGCGGGAGAGTGGGCCCACCGAGCGACGAACGAATGCACCCCGACGCAAGGCTTGCAGGCACAGTGCCTGGATTTCCGACGGTATCCCGTCACCCGCTTCTTCGGACACGGTCGGCGTTTCTTTCGGTGGGGTCGTCGAGGCCGGAACCTGAAAATCGCTCATTGCCGGTGCAGGCCCGAAAGCGGTTGCCGCGTGTTGGTCGGGATCGGAGCGACCGAAAGGCAGAGTCGGAGGGAAGGGGAGGAGCACGGGCGGTGCACCGCAGGTGATCGTCGGGCGGCCACGCTCCAAGGCCAGGGGTAACCGGCTGCCGGACAGGGGTGCCGGTAGATCCAGGCCACTCGCCTCCAGCCAGCGATCCACCGCGGCCCAGTCCCCGACGGCGGGAAAGTAGCAACCCCGAGCCCCGGGGGCGAAGTAGCGAAGACGTACCACCCGAGCGACGAACGCCCGGCACAGCTCCGACGGGCCCTCGGCAGCACCGGATATGCCTCCTTGGATCAGGATCTCCCGCGCCTCGTCAACAGCCCCGCGACCGATCGAGGTCTCGAGGGCCACGGGGCCGAAATCCGCCAGATCCTGGTTGTCGTCTCGGGCCATCTGCCAGGCACGGGCGATCTCACCCTCGAAACGCCGGCCCCAGTAGTCCCGCAGAAGCGTACGCTCCGGTGTGGACCGCAGAACCGGTGCCGCAGGCATGGGAAGGAGGATGATCCAGTCCGGTAAGCGCAGCCCCTCGATAACCGATAGGGCCTCCGGATTCTCGGGCTCCAGGTGTTCCAGGAAGATGCGCCGTGCCATCAAGTGGTAGCACAGACCCGCTGCAGGTCGTGCCGTTTCGAGGCGAGTGGGAGACTGCAGCCGCTGGATTGCACGTTGGTGAAACAGAAAGATCCCTTCGGCAGGCCGCAAGATCCACCGGCGGAAGGCCTTCGCGGTGACGGGACGTAATGTCGTTTCAACACTCGGCGGGTCGATATGCGATGTTTGGTGCAACGGATGGCTCTCGGGTTAGGCGGCAAAGGTTGCTGGGGCGTGCGATGGCTCCGCGCGGAGGGCAGGTGCCATTTTCCACGCTGCATGCCTGACCGGTTGGCACCCCGGCTGCTATCTGGGGCTGACCGCAAAATCCTACGCTTTGTATACTGGTATTGGTGGCGCCTGATTGGCCGACCTTCATCATTGTTGCAATACGAGACAGGCCTCGTGAGAGGGACCTCGACCTTCGGCGGCGAATTGCTGAAAGTCTATATGGAGGACCAGCTCCGTCCGACGCCGCCATGGCGCTATCGCAATCGTGTGTTCGGCGTCGATTGGAACTGACGGCCTATGAGAGGAGGGGCAGGAAAGCGATGCGCATCCCGCCGATTTCAAGGAGTTTCCCTGTACACAGGAAAGGGCCTCTGGACTCATTTCGTGGCGCAGGTTTCGATATTTCTCAGGTGTTGTTGTTTTCCAGCAGACCTTCCTCTTTCGATATCCCCGAACGAGTCTGAATGAACATGCAGCGATGGGTGGGAAACTTCAACTGCTCTTTCTAGGTTCGAGCTTCATTGCGTCCTTCCAAGACTTCCCACCGCTCGTAGGCATGCTCCAGCTCGGACTCCACCGTAGAGAGCCGTTCCTTCGCCTCGGCAACGGCACCTCCGTTCTCGCGGTAGAAGGCGGGGTC
>Ga0315556_1001603_pt1 | contig 13483 bp, 13 predicted proteins | sample SalMarSW160310MG_FD_202112 | JGI IMG/M metagenome (GOLD analysis project Ga0315556, IMG submission 202112) | Salt marsh sediment microbial communities from the Plum Island Ecosystem LTER, Massachusetts, United States - Salt Marsh Sediment SW1603-10 ...
ATCCGCAAGCACGTCATGTACAAGGAAGGAAAGATCAAATAGGACTGCTCGCCCTTCCGGTCACCGCGAAAAAGCCCGCCGAAGCGGGCTTTTTCATTGGCCGAGGGGGCTCCGACCAAGCCCCCGGTCAGGTGGCCTGGGACGGCAGCGAGTACTGACGCAGTCGGCGGGAAAACTCCTGCAACGCCCTGATGCCGCTGCTTTCGGCCTGAGCGCACCAGTCCTGCAAGGCCTGGAGCAGACTTTCCTGGCTCGTGGCGGTGCGCTCCCACACCTCGCGCAGGCGTTGACGGAACTGGTAGACCGTGCGCAGCGTCTGGTTCTGCTCGATCAGCCTGGTCAGCCGCGCGCGCTTGACCGCGTCGAGCTGGGGCGCCCCGCTCGCGAGAAGCCGACGTGCCTGACGGTACAAGCGGCGGCAGGAGACGTCCGCTCCGCACAGCTCCTTGCGCGACACCGGCGCCACCACCTCGCGCGCGTAGCTCGCCAGCACGTGCATCCGGTTCACAACCACCGCGCGCAGGGTATCCATGTCGACCGTGTCCTTGCCCTGGACGAGGGCGGGACTCGGAGCGACCTTCTTCACCCGGGCTAAGCCGATCAGCTCGAGCGCCCGGATATAGAGCCACCCGATGTCAAGCTCCCAGGGTCGCGCCGAGAGCTTCGCAGAGCTTGGAAAGGCGTGATGGTTGTTGTGCAGCTCCTCGCCGCCGATGAGCAGACCCAGGGGGACGATGTTTGTCGCCGCATCGGGGGAATCGAAGTTGCGGTAGCCCCAGTAATGGCCGATCCCGTTGATCACCCCGGCCGCCCAGAACGGGATCCAGATCATCTGCACCGCCCAGAGGGCGACGCCGAGCACGCCGAAGAGCATCGCGTCGATCGCCAGCAGCAGGCTCACCCCCACGAAGTTGTGGGGCGTATAAAGCAGACGCTCTATCCGATCATCCGGGGTCCCGTGCGCGAAGCGGGCGACCAGATCCGGGTCCCGGGCGGCCACTCGATACAGCTCCGCCCCTTCCCAGAGCACCTTGCGCAGCCCCAGCACCTGGGGACTGTGGGGATCTTCGGGCGTCTCGCACCGCGCGTGGTGCTTGCGGTGCACAGCCACCCATTCCTTGGTGATCATGCCGGTCGTCAGCCAGAGCCAGAACCGGAGGATGTGGCTGACGAGCGGGTGCAGATCCAGCGCACGGTGGGCCTGTGCACGGTGAAGGAAGACCGTGACCGCTACGATGGTGACATGGGTCAGACCCAGGCCCACCAGAACCAGCTGCCACCAGGAAAGATCGAGCAAACCATTCAATGAACAATTCTCCGAGCTACTAGAAGCTGTTGACAATTGCCGTTCGCGAGCCGATGAGGCGCCGGCGGTTCCGGGAAGCATAAAGGCATTTTAATAGGCCTATAAAAGCTTAGCCAGGGCTTTCACCGAGACGCCCCTCCGGCCGATCGAGCAGCAGGTTGCCGTAGGGGTCAACCTCCGCCTGCCAGCCCGCCGCAAGCCAGGTCGTCGCCACGGTCTCGGTCAGCAGGGCCGGCCCCGGAACCCGCTGTCCGGGAGCCAGCGAGTCCCGATCGTAGACCGGCACCGCCGCCGCCAACCCCCAGGCACGCACGCTGCCGCTTGCCCGACCCGGTGGCCGCTCACCCAGGGGCTGCAACCCCAGCGGCGGGGGCGGCCCTTGCAGACCGACGCGCAGGTTGACCAGCTCGACCGGCACGGACATGCGATGACCGTACCGCTGTTCATGGCGCTCAGCGAACTCGGCGAGGCAACCCTGGATACCGCGCCAGGGCACGTTCAATGTGTAGGACTGGCCGCGGTAGCGCAGGTCCAGAGAGCGTTGCGCCCGCACCTCGTCCCGGGCCAGCCCTTCCTCGACCAGCTCGTCGACACCTTGCGCGCTCAGGCCCGATAGCGCCCTTTCCAGCTCCTCGTCCGTGGCCGCCTCGAGCAGCCCCAGCCGGGTACGCGAGACCTGCCGGCCCGGCGCGGTCGCCAGCATCCCCAGGGCGGACAGAACACCGGCATGCACGGGGACGAGGGCCCGTGCCATACCCAGGGCCTCGGCCAGCGCGCAGACATGCAGCGCCCCGGCGCCCCCGAAGCACACCAGGGTAAAGCCCCGGGGATCGATGCCCCGTTGCACCGAGATGACCCGCAGCGCCCGCGCCATGTGCTCGTTGGCCACGCGAATCACACCGAGCGCCGCCTGCTCCACGCTGGCGCCCAGCGCCGCCGCCAGGGGCCGCAGCACCGCGCGCGCAGCCCCTTCGTCCAACGCCATCCGCCCCCCGAGAAACGCCGCGGGGAGCAACCGCCCGAGCACCAGATTGGCGTCGGTCACGGTCGGGTCCTGGCCCCCCAGGCCGTAGCAAGCGGGTCCCGGCGCAGCGCCGGCGGACTCGGGACCTACCTGCAGCAGTCCCCCCGCGTCGACCTGTGCGATCGAGCCTCCGCCGGCCCCGATCGTATGCATGTCGACCATCGGGACCGCGACGGGATAGCAGCCGATACGTCCCTCGCTGGTCAGCCGGGGTGCCCCGTCGAGCAGGCAGACGTCGGTGGAGGTCCCGCCCATATCAAAGGATAGGAGCTGGTGCCGATGGGCAGCTGTGCCGACGAAGGCTGCCCCTACCGCCCCTCCGGCCGGCCCCGAGAGCAGCATCCGAACCGCCTGCGCGCCCGCCCGCTCGGCCACCATGGTCTCCCCGGAGCTCTGCATCACCGACACACGCGCCCCTGGCAAGGCTCGGGTCAGGCGGCGCAGATACCCCTCGACCAGGGGTCCGACCCAGGCATTGAGCCAGGTCGCCACGCCGCGCTCGTACTCCCTGATCTCGGGCAACACGGCTGAGGAGCGGGAGACAAAGACGCCGGATGGGACCGCCGCCTCGATACACTTTTCTGCCGTCGCATCAAGATAGGAAAAGAGCAGGTTGATCGCCACGGCCCGGGGGGAGAGCGCGCGCAGACGCTCTGCCAGCTCGGAGAGATCCGCCTGCGTCAGCGGCTCCACCTCCCGGCCGTCAGCCCCCAGACGCCCGCCCGTCTCTAGGCACAGCTCCGGGGGCACCGGCGGCGCCACCGCAACCGGCTGTAGCTCGTAGAGCTCGGCCCGGGCCTGACGCCCGATGCTCAGCACATCGCCCAGCCCCCGATTGGCCACATAGACGGTGCGCACGCCCTTGCCCTCGAGCACGGCATTGGTCGCCACGGTCGTGCCATGTATAGCGAGCAGACCCTCGGGGTCCAATCCGAGGTCCGCGAGCCCACGCAGGATCGCGGTCTCCGGCGCGGCCGGAGTGGAGAGCACCTTGTGTACCCGAAGCCCCTCCCCGTCGAACAGGACGAAATCGGTGAAGGTACCCCCGGTGTCTATGCCTACCAGCTTCAACGTCCGTACCGCCTGACCATGCCGAGCCGATAAGATACCCGGTCACAATTCGGAGCGCGAACAGCCCCGGCGCTTGTACGCCCGGGCGGGCCTTGGGTATCGTGCTCCCCCATGGAGCCATTGTTGGAAGCCGAGAATCTGACCCGCTGCTTCGGGGAGCGCCGGGCGGTCGACGGCGTCGGATTCTCGGCCCACTGCGGCGAGGTGCTCGGCCTGCTGGGGCCGAACGGGGCGGGCAAGTCCACCACGATGCGGATGCTTAGCGGCTGCCTGGCCCCGAATGTGGGGCGCATTCGCCTGGCCGGGCTCGACCTCCTGCGCCAGCCCCGGGAGGCCAAGGCCCGCGTGGGGTACCTGCCGGAGCACCCCCCGCTCTATCCAGAGCTCAGGGTCGACGAGTACCTGCGCTTCGCCGCGCGCCTGCGTGGCGTGCCGGCCCGCCAGGCGGGCGCCCTCGTCGAGCGCGCGAAGCGCCGCTGCGGGCTGGGAGAAACGGGCCGCCGCGTGATCGGCAACCTGTCACGCGGGTATCAGCAGCGCGTCGGGATCGCCCAGGCCATAGTCCATGAGCCACCGGTGGTGATCCTGGACGAGCCCACCGCCGGGCTCGACCCCATTCAGAATCGCGAGGTCCGCGAGCTGATCGGCGAGATCGGCACCCGGTGCGCAGTGCTGCTCTCCACCCACATTCTGCCGGAGGTACAGGCGGTGTGCACCCACGCCTTGATTATCCACCGGGGTCGACTGGTCTACAGCGAAGATCTCCGCGCCGGCACCGCAGACCAGGGTGTACTGATCGCGTTGGAGCGGCCCCCCGCCACGTTGGAGATCACCCGTCTTCCAGGCGTACGCGAGGCGAAGGAGCTAGGCGGCGGGCGCTTCCAACTGGAACTGGAGGCACACCGGGATGCGGCCGGGACGCTGGCCGAGCGCATCGCAGCCCAGGGCTGGGGCCTGCGGGAGTACACCCCCTTGCGGCCAGGCCTGGAGCAGATCTTCGTCGAGCTCGCTGCCGGAGAGATCGCTTGAGCACCTTCGTGATCGCCGGCCGGGAGCTGCGCGGCCTCTTCCTCTCGCCGCTCGCCTGGACCTTGCTTGCAGCGATGAGCTTCATCATGGCCTGGATCTTTCTCGTCCAGCTGGATGCCTTCCAGCTGATCCAGCCGCGTCTCAAGGGCCTGGAGAGCCCGCCCGGACTGACTGCGCTGGTGGCGGTGCCCGTGCTGCGCGCCGCCGCCGGGATTTCGCTGCTGGTGGTGCCGCTGCTGACCATGCGCACCTTCAGCGCCGAGCTGCAATCCGGCAGCTTCGACCTGCTGCGCTCCTCGCCCGCCGGCACCTCGGCGATCGTCGCCGGGAAATACCTGGCACTGTTGGTGTTCCTCGCCGCGATGCTGGCCATCGTCACCGCCATGCCACTGTCCCTGCTGGCGGGCAGCCACCTCGACCCCGGGCTTCTCGCGGCCGCCGTGACCGGCGTCGCCCTGCTGCTGGCGGGCTGCGCAGCGCTGGGTCTGTTTGTCTCGACCCTGAGCTCCCAGCCGGCCATGGCGGCCGTCATGAGTTACGGCTTGCTCCTACTGCTCTGGCTGTTCGGCTCCGACAGCGACCGCGGATCGCTGGGGGCGGTACTGGATTGGCTCTCGCTGAGGACCCACCTGGAGACCCTCCTCCGCGGCCTAGTGCACCTGAGCGACCTGCTCTATTACCTGCTCTGCATCGGCACCGCGCTGGCCCTGACGGTCAGGCGGCTCGAGCTGCGGCGCACCGAAGGCTGAGAGACGGGGCGTGCGCCCGCAAACACGAGCCCTCTTGGGACGCAGGGTCCACGGACTGATGTTCTATGTCCTGCTGGCCGCCGCCGTCGGGCTCACCGGCTGGCTTAGCCTCGCCTACGACCAGGCCTGGGACTGGACGGCCGCAGGGCGGAACTCCCTGTCCGAGCCGAGCCGTCAGGTGCTCGCACGCCTGCAGGGGCCGCTGGAGATCCTCGCTTTCGCACCGGCAGGCTCGCCGCTGCGTAAGACCCTGTCCGAGCTCGTCGATCGTTACCGGCGGGTACGCGGAGACATCCACCTGCGCTTCGTCGATCCCCAGACAGAGCCGGAGCTGGCCCGAGATCTCGGCGTACAAGTCCCGGGCGAGCTGGTCCTGCAGTACCAGGGGCGCAGCGAGCATCTGCGCAGGCTCGACGAGCAGTCCTTCACCGACGCCGTCGAGGGGCTGGCGGACCGGGGTGATCAATGGATCGCCCAGCTGGCGGGCCACGGAGAGCGCAATCTGGGCGGTCAGGCCAACCATGATCTCGGGGACTTCGGGGCAGCCCTGACTCAAAAGGGTTTTCGGGTGCAGACCCTGAATCTGGCCGCGGCCGGCGCGATTCCCGACAATATCGGGCTGCTGGTGGTCGCCGGGCCGCGGGTCGATCTGTTGCCGGGCGAATGGGCTCTGTTGCGAAGCTATATCGCGAGCGGCGGCCACCTGCTGTGGCTGATGGACCCGGACGACCCGATCGGCGCGGGGGTGATCTCGGGGCTATTCGGCCTGCGCGTGCTCCCCGGCGTCATCGTCGATCCCACCTCGGCGGCGCTCGGCATCGATGACCCCGCCATGGCCCTGGTCACCGCCTACCCGAGCCACCCGGCGACGGCCAACCTGAGCCAGGTCAGCCTGTTCCCCCATGCCGCGGCTCTGGAGTTGCGCCCCGGCAACGGTTGGCAGGCGATCCCGCTCCTGAGCACCGGACAGCGCAGCTGGAACGAGACCGGTCCTCTCAAGGGCCAACTCCAGCGTGATCCGGCCGCCGGCGAGCGTGAAGGCCCGCTGGCCATCGGCTATGCGCTGACCCGAGCACAGGGCCGAAGTGAGCAGCGGGTGCTGGTGATCGGCGACGGGGACTTTCTGTCCAACACCTTCCTCGGCAACGCCGGCAACCTGGATCTCGGGCTCAACCTGGTGCGCTGGGCCGCGGCCCGCGACCGTATGCTCGACATCCCGGCGAAGACCGCCGGGGACCTGGAGCTGCAGCTGTCGCGGACCGCCACCGCCCTGATCGGCTTCGGCTTTCTCCTGGTCCTCCCGCTGGGGCTCGCCAGCACGGGGGCGTTGATCTGGTGGCACCGGCGTCGACGCTGAGATGAGCCGCCGAGCCTTGGTCAATCTCGCCCTGGGCGCACTGGTCCTGCTGCTCGCCGCCCTGGCCTATTTCCGTCCCGGGGCCACTCCCCCTCCCGACCACCCGCCGCTGACCGCCCTGGATCCCGCCGCCCTGAGCCACATCCGCATCACCCGGGAGAACGGCCGTGAGATGCTGCTCGAGCGCACCCGCGAGGGCTGGCTCATGCGCAAGCCCTACCGGCATCCAGCGGACTCCGCCCGGGTGAGGCAGCTCATCACGATCGTCCGGGCCCCGAGCTATCGACAGCTCGATCCAGAGGCCTCGCGACTCCAAGCCTACGGCCTGGCCGCCCCCGTCGCCCGCTTGGAGGCCGACGGGCTGGCCCTGGAGATCGGCGGCACCGAGCCGATCGGAGGGCTACGTTACGTGCGCTGCGAAGGCCAGGTGCACCTGATCGACGACGTCTACACCTACCTCGTGCTCGCTCAGCCCGAGGCCTTTCTGGACCGGCAGATCCTGGGGCCGAGCCCCTCTCCAATCGCGGCCGTGGAGCTCCCGACGTTTCGGGTCTTCCGCGACCCGAACGGCCGATGGTCGATCGATCCGCCCGCCCCACCAGTGGACCAAGCCCGCTTGGGCGCCTGGCTGGCGGCCTGGCAATCGGCCCGCGCGATGGACGTCATGCCCGCGCCCGCAGACCGTGGCAAGCCCGTGATATTGAGCTTCGCGGGCGGCGCGACAGCTCGCGTCCTCGAGCTGCTCCCGGGCGAGCAGCCGCTGCTGATCGACCGCGGGGCGAAGCTGGCCTACCGTCTGCCCCGGGGCAGCCCCCTGCTCGCCCGCCCGGGAACGGAAGCGCCCCCTTGAGCAGGCCGACGGCGGACACCCGATGCCCGAGCTCCCGGAAGTAGAAACCACCCGCCGTGGCATCGAGCCCCACCTCCTAGGGCACTTGCTCACCGGTGCGCAGGTCCGTCAGCCGCTGCTTCGCTGGCCTGTTCCGCCAGCCTTGTCCCTGAAGGCGCCGGGCCGGAGGGTCTTGGCGGTCGAGCGACGGGCCAAGTACCTGCTGATACGCCTCGACCGCGGGACCATCATCATCCATCTGGGGATGTCCGGGAGCCTCCGGCTGATCCCCTCGAAGACGCCCCCGGGACCGCACGAGCACGTGGATCTGCTGTTCGGTGCCCGCTGCCTGCGTTTGCGCGACCCGCGACGCTTCGGCGCGGTGCTTTGGTCCGATGACGATCCCCTGAGCCATCCCAGGCTGGCGGGGCTAGGTCCCGAGCCCCTCGGCCCGGCCTTCGACGGCGATTATCTTCATTGGGCGGGAAAAAGCCGACGTGTTGCAGCCAAGGCCCTTATCATGGACCAACGCGTGGTAGTAGGGATCGGCAACATCTACGCCAACGAGGCGCTGTTTCGCGCCGGCATCCACCCAGGGCGCTCCAGTGGGCGGATCTCCCTCGAGCGCTACGCGCGCCTCGCCGAAGCGATCAAGAAGGTGCTGGAGTGCGCCATCCAACAGGGTGGGACGACCCTCCGGGACTTCGTCCGGGAGGATGGGCGTCCGGGGTATTTCGTCCAATCGCTGCAAGTCTATGCAAGGACGGGCCTACCCTGCTTGAGGTGCGGAGGCGCAATCCGCGAAGAACGGATCGGGCAGCGCTCGAGCTTTTTCTGCCCGAGCTGTCAGCGCTAGGGGCTGTTGACATTTGTCTGAGCGAGGGCGATTGCGAGCGATTCTTCGTGCTGACAAGGCGCGGTGAGGAGGAATAGTGGATCTATTGCGACGAGCCGCAACACAGTCAGCGCGGAAAAGGGCCGTAATCGGACCGCGAACGGCATTTGTCAACAGCCCCTAGGCAGGTCCGGCGGGCTTGCCACAGAGACTGAGCTTTCCGACCCATGTCGTTGAACAGCGTTGAAGAGATCATCGAGGACCTGCGCCAAGGCAAAATGGTGGTCGTCATGGATGACGAGGATCGGGAGAACGAGGGCGATCTCCTGATGGCGGCCGAGAAGGTCACGCCCCAGGCCATCAACTTCATGGCCAAGTACGGCCGGGGCCTGATCTGTTTGACGCTCACCCGGGAGCGCTGCCATCAGCTGCGCCTCCCGCTGATGGTCAACAACGACAACAGCCTGGCGTCGACCAACTTCACCGTGTCCATCGAGGCGGCCGCGGGGGTCACCACGGGGATATCCGCAGCGGATCGGGCCACGACCATTCTGGCTGCCGTGCGCCGCGATGCGCTGCCGAGCGACTTGGTGCAGCCGGGCCACGTCTTCCCGCTGATGGCCCAGCCCGGAGGGGTGCTGGTGCGTGCCGGCCACACCGAGGCCGGCTGCGACCTGGCCCGGCTCGGCGGGTTGGCGCCGGCGTCGGTGATCGTCGAGATCCTCAACGAGGACGGCACCATGGCTCGGCGCCCCGACCTGGAGCGCTTTGCCGCCGAGCATGGGCTCAAGATCGGCACCATCGCCGACCTGATCCACTATTGCGTGCGTCACGAGAAGACGGTCGAGCGCCTCAACGAGTGCCACTGTCCGACCGACTTTGGCGAATTTCGCCTGGTCGCCTATCAAGATTGCGTGGACAACGAGGTGCACTTGGCGGTCACCTTGGGCGACATCCGACCCGAACAGCCGACGCTGGTGCGTGTCCATATGCAGAACAGCCTGTGCGACCTGTTCGGCACCCAGCGGGCGGACTGTGGCCTGCCCCTGCGCAAGGCCCTGCAGCGGGTCGCGGCCGAGGGCAAGGGGGTCGTGGTCGTGCTGCGCAACCACGACACCGGCCGCGAGATCGTCCAGCGCATCCGGGACTATCAGCTGCACAGTGCCGACGACCTGGTTCCGGTGCGCCAGAAGGATTCGGGGCGCGTGCTGCGCACCTACGGCGTTGGAGCGCAGATTCTCGCGGACCTGGGCGTGCGCAAGATGCGAGTCATGAGCGCGCCGAGAAGTCTGCACGGCCTCTCGGGATTCGACCTGGAGGTCGTGGGGTACGTGGCCGCCGACTGAGGCCCGCCCGTGCCGCCGCGCCCGCTGGGCGCGAACGCGGCCTATGGCAGTCCTTAATCACCTCGCGGGACGATGAATATGGCGATCAAGACTATCGAAGGCACCCTCCAGGTCCAGAACGCGCGCTTTTGCCTGGTGGTGTCCCGGTTCAACAGCTTTGTGGTCGAGAGCCTGCTGGCCGGGGCGGTCGATGCGCTCAGGCGTCACGGCGCCTCCGAGGACGATCTGGCCATCGTGCGCGTTCCGGGCGCTTTCGAGATGCCCCTGGCCCTGGAGCGTGTGGCGGCCACGGGGGGGTACGACGCGATCGTCGCCCTCGGCGCGGTGATCCGGGGAGGCACGCCGCACTTCGAGTATGTGGCCGGAGAGTGCGTCAAAGGCATGGCCCAGGTGATGATGAAGCACGGCGTGCCGATCGCCTTCGGCGTGCTGACGGTCGACAGCATCGAGCAGGCCATCGAGCGGGCGGGCACCAAGGCCGGCAACAAGGGCGCCGAGGCGGCGCTCTCCGCCATCGAGATGGTGAGCCTGCTGCGGCAGATCGGCGGCTGACGCCGCATGGCCAGTAAGCGTACTCTGGCCCGCAGGGCTGCCGTGCAGGGCCTCTACCAGTGGCAGATCTCCGGGCGGGATCTGCGGGACGTGGAGGCCCACCTGCTGGGGGATGCCGAGCTCCTCGAAGAGGTCGGGGCCGATCTTCGCAACCTCGAGGTGCCTTACTTCCGGGAGCTCCTCCACGGTGTCGCCCAGTCCGTGGGCAGCCTGGACGAGGCGGTCGCGCCCTGTCTCGATCGACCGATCGCCCAGCTGGACCCGGTGGAGCAGGCGATCCTGCGGCTCGGCGCCTACGAGCTGATCCATCGCCCGGAGATCCCCTATCGCGTGGTGATCAACGAGGCCGTGGAGCTGGCTAAGACCTTCGGCGCGGAGCAGAGCCACCGCTTCGTCAACGGGGTGCTCGATCGGCTGGCAGCCGGGGTTCGGGCCGTCGAGCGGCGCCGCTGACCCGCGCTCGGCGCTGCGCGATGGCGCTCTCCGAATTCTCTCTCATCGAGCGCTACTTCGCCGGGGCCACCCCGGCGCGTCCCGATGTACACCTGGGAATAGGCGACGACTGCGCGATCCTTCGCGTGCCCGAAGGGTACGAGCTCGCGGTCAGCATCGACACCCTGGTGCAGGGGGTGCATTTCTCCCCAAGGGCAGAGCCCGAGGGGCTTGGCCACAAGGCCCTGGCCGTCAATCTCAGCGACCTGGCCGCCACGGGCGCCGAGCCCGCCTGGGCGACGCTGGCGCTGACCCTGCCGCGGGCCGAGGAGTCCTGGCTTGAGGCGTTCGTCCGGGGGTTCGCCGGCCTGGCGCGAGAGCATGGGGTCGCCCTGGTAGGGGGCGATACCACCCGCGGGCCGTTGAGTATCACGGTCCAGGCTCACGGTTTCGTCCCGCTGGGGGAGGGGCTGCGGCGCAGCGGTGCGCGGCCCGGCGACCTGATCTACGTTACCGGCAGCCTTGGCGATGCGGGTCTCGTCCTGCTGGCCCGGCAGGGGCTGTATCTGGGCCCGGGGCAGCTAAGCGCGCTTTCTGGGCGTCTGGATCGCCCCAGCCCGAGGGTGGCCGAGGGCAGGGCACTGCGGCGGATCGCCTCGGCGGCGATCGATCTGTCCGACGGGCTTGGCTCCGATCTGGGACACGTCTGCCGCGCCAGCCGGCTTGGGGCGACGATCCGGGTGGACAGCCTCCCCTGTTCGGAGGCCGTCGCTGCCTACGTCGCCGAAACCGGGGATTGGTCCCTTCCCCTGTCGGCTGGGGATGACTACGAGCTCTGCTTCACGGTCCCGGCCCGACGCCAGGGCGAGGTCGAGGCGCTGGGCGCGGGCTTCGACTGCGGATTCCACTGGATCGGGACCATCGAGGCGCAAGCAGGCGTGCGCTGCTGTCTGGCCGACGGCCAGCTCTTGGAAGCGCCGCTGGGCTTCGATCATTTCTCCGGATCGGACTGAGGCCATGCGACCCGCACCGCGCTGGACGGACCCGGTCCACCTGGTTGCCTTCGGGTTTGGGGCGGGGGCCTCGCCCCTGGCGCCGGGGACCCTGGGCTCCGCCCTGGCCCTGCCAATATGGCTGCTGCTGCGGGGGCTCGCGCCGTTTGAGTATCTCTCGCTGCTGGCGGTTCTGTTTGTCGCCGGGGTCTGGATCTGTGGGCGCGCGGCCCGCGATCTCGGGGTCCACGACCCTTCGGGGATCGTCTGGGACGAGATGGTGGGGATGTGGGTGGCGCTGTTCCTCGCCCCTCCGGGTTGGCTGGCGCCCCTGGCGGCGTTCGCCCTGTTTCGCCTGTTCGACATCCTGAAGCCCTGGCCGATCGGGATGCTCGACCGCAAGGTGCCCGGAGGGCTCGGCATCATGCTGGACGACCTGGCCGCCGGGCTGCTCGCTTGGTCGGTGCTCCAGGGCGGATACTGGCTTGCCGGCGGGTTGGTCTGAGGGCATTGGGCGAGGCCGGCGATTCGCCTATGCTTGGCTGCGAACCCGTCTTCCGCGAGCACCGTTGCGATGCATGAGCGCCTGCCAAACCGATCCGGTCCTTGGGCACGTCTGGGGGGGCTGGTGCTCGCCGGCCTGTTGGCAGCGCCCGCCCAGGCGGTCCAGATCCAGGTGCTCGCCCTGTTTCCCGGCAAGGCCCTGGTGTCCATCGACGGCAAGCGCCGAGTCCTGTCGGCCGGACAGCGCAGCCCCGAAGGCGTGCTGCTGGTCAGCGCCGATCCGCGTGAGGCGGTCCTCGAGAGCGAGGGGCGCCGCGAGACCTTGGGACTTGTTACGACGGTCGGTGGGGTATTCGCCAAGCCGGTGGCAACGGAGGCCCGGATCCTGCGCGACAACGACGGCAGCTACACCACGGTCGGGACGGTGAACGGTCTCCCGGTGGGCTTCATCGTCGATACGGGTGCGTCCGCGGTCATGCTCAGCGGGAGCCAGGCCGAGAGACTGGGACTGCAGTACCGACTCGAAGGCGACCGGGTAGGCGTTAAGACGGCCTCAGGCGCGACCCTCGGGTACGCGGTGAGGCTCGACAGCGTGCGCGTCGGTGACATCGTGCTGCGAGGCGTACGGGCCGTGGTGATCCGCGGCGCGTACCCGCAGAAGGCGCTGTTGGGGATGACCTTCCTGGATCGCGTGCACATCGAGAACCGCGATGGGCTGATGATTCTGCGGGCGAAACTTCAGTAGGCAGTAGGCAGTAGGCAGGGAAGGTCCAAGCAGCCGTAGGAGCGGCATTCTTGCCGCGATTTGTAGACGGTAGGCCGGGAAGCGAAGCGCGCAGCCCGGATGGCGCGGAGCCGTATCCGGCAGGGCAATGGCTCCGTCGGACGACGGCGGGAGCGAGATCCAGCTCGCGACCCGTGCCCCGCGCCCCGGTCAGCCCCCGACCTTGACGGGCTCGCGCTCCTTGTCGCGCTGGATCATGGCGTAGGCGGAGTGGTTGTGGATGGACTCGAAGTTCTCTGACTCGACCACGTAGGCGCTGAAGCGCTCGTCCCGGTTGAGCTGGACTGCGATGTCGCGCACGATGTCTTCGACGAACTTGGGATTGTCGTAGGCGTGCTCGGTCACGTACTTCTCGTCAGGTCGCTTGAGCAGCCCGTAGAGCTCGCACGACGCCTGTTTTTCCACCAGATCGATGATGTCCTCGATCCACACGAAGCCTCGGGTGCGGACCTGCACCGTCACGTGCGAGCGCTGGTTGTGCGCGCCCCGGTCGGAGATCTTCTTGGAGCAGGGACACAGGCTGGTGACGGGGACCACGACCTTGATGAACATCTTCGGCTCACCCGAGTGGATCTCGCCCGTGAGGGTGACCTCGTAGTCCATCAGGCTGCGCACCTCGGTGACCGGCGCGATCTTGTTGACGAAATACGGGAAGGCCATCTCGATGTGGCCC
>Ga0315556_1001604_pt1 | contig 13483 bp, 11 predicted proteins | sample SalMarSW160310MG_FD_202112 | JGI IMG/M metagenome (GOLD analysis project Ga0315556, IMG submission 202112) | Salt marsh sediment microbial communities from the Plum Island Ecosystem LTER, Massachusetts, United States - Salt Marsh Sediment SW1603-10 ...
AACGGCGGCGGTGGAGTCTCCACCAAGGTGAATCGTCCGTCGCGATCCACCACCGCCGACTCCCGCTGACCCAGCACCTGGACCTGCGCGCCCCGCAGCGGCGTTCCATCAGGCCGCAGCAGTCGACCCTCGAAGCTCCATACGGGTGTCGAAAGCAGCATCGCCAGCGCCAACGCCGGCAATCCATGACATCTCCTCATCTTCCCTCTCCTTCCGAGCGAGCTCGAGTCTGTGGCCGACCGCCCTGTTGACGGCACCTCTGCCCGCGCGCGAGCCGACGCGTGGGCTCAAGCCGGCGATCTTGCGGAGACTCGGTTCCTACGGTCGCAGGGGGAAGAATGTCGGATTCCGGTCGACGGGCGGGTGGTCCACGAGCAACAACCTTGCTCCGCCGACGACCTCGACACTCGGAAGGTGGAACGACGACGCCGACAGGGCGCTGCGTCGCGGGGGGCCGACGTGCGCCCTGTGGCGAGACTGGAGGCCGGGCGCCTCGAGACCGGGTCGTGGGACGATCACCGCGGTGGTGACGGGCAGCGAGCTCGGAGCGGGCCACCACTCGCCGGCTCGATGTTCGACCAGCGCTCTGGGCTCGGTGTCGATCGGGACGATCGTGAAAGGCTCGCCGGGCGGGCACTCGACCTCGCGCCCGTCGATGCCCACACGTAGCCTCAGCCTCGCGAGAGGTGCCGGGAGGTTCGGCACCCGCCATGCGTAGACACCGAGCGACGGATCCAGCTGCGGCGTCAGTCGCAGAAGGTAGCTGTGCCCGCCGTCGACCGACAGCAGGAGCTCGAACTCCTTCGTCCCCGGAGGCAGGGCCGACCACCGCACGTGGGTGAAACCACCGGCGACCAGCCGGTGACCGGACGCAGGCGTCAGGACCCGGCCCCAGCCGGCGTCGAGCCGAGCTGCCGAGACGGGAGCGAAGAGAGCGAACAGACACGCACTGAACCCAACGACCAAGGCGCGTATCCGGAAAATCCGACGAGATGACACGTTGCTCGTTTCTAGCAGCCAGCTGCGTTTCGGGTCAAGCTCACCCGCCGAGCGCCGCCTCCACCTCGTCGACCCGCTTCGGGATCGGCGGTCCGAGCACCCGGTGGCCCAAGTCCGTGATCAGCACGTCGTCCTCGATCCGGATGCCGCCGAAGCCGACGAACTCCGCAACGCGGTCGTAGCGGATGAAGTCGCGGTGGCGGCCTTCCCCACGCCAGCGCTCGATCAGCGCGGGAACGAAATACACACCGGGCTCGACCGTGATCACGAAGCCGGGCTCGAGGCGCCGCGCCAGGCGCAGGAAGTTGAGCCCGAACTGGGTCGAGCGTGGTTCGCCCTCGGGGTAACCAACCACGTCTCCCAGGTCCTCGAGGTCGTGCACGTCGAGACCCATCATGTGGCCAATCCCGTGGGGGAAGAACAGGGCGTGGGCGCCGGCCGCGACGGCCTCGTCGACGTCTCCCTGCATCAGGCCGAGGTCCTTGAGACCGGCCGCGGTGGTGCGCGCCGCCACCATGTGGAGCTCGCGGTTGGCGCGGGTGGGCGAGGCTGCTTCGATGGTCGCCATCTGGGCGGCGAGCACGACCTCGTAGACCTCGCGCTGGCGGGTGGAAAAGCGTCCGCTGACCGGAAACGTACGAGTGATGTCCGACGCGTAGAAGTTGGGCGACTCGGTTCCGCTATCGATCAGCAGCAGCTCACCCGTTCGAAGAGTATTGGCATAGCTGGTGTTGTGCAGCACTTCGCCGTGCACGCTGACGATCGGGTTGAAGGAGGGCTGCCGGCCGCGCCGCAGCGCCGGTCCCATCAGTGTTCCGGCGATCTCCGCCTCGCTCCGTCCGGGTGCGATGGCGGCCATCGCCGCCGCGTACATCTCGCGGCTGACGCCGATCGCTTCCTCGATCTCTGAGATCTCGGCGGCCGTCTTGATCGACCGCTGTGCCGCCACCGCGTGGACCAGCTCGTTCGACACACCCGCGAGGACTGCGTCGGGAGCCGCATCGAGGAGCCGCGAGAGCTGGAGGGTCCGGTCCTCACGGTAAGGCGGCAGGTAGTGGATCTGGACGCCGCTCCGGATGAGCTCAGCGAGGGCGCCAGCGAGGTCCCCGATGGCGGCGGTGCGGCCGATGCCCGCCGCGAGAGCATGATCCTCGAGTGAGGGGTGCGGTCCGAACCACACCAGGTCATCGGGATGTGGAGGCTGACCGTAGAGTACCTCCCCGCCGTCCGGCAGCAGCAGCGCCGCGAGCCCTTCCTGATTGACGCCGACATAGTACAGAAAGTGTGAGTCCTGCCGGAATGGGTAGGTGTTGTCGCGGTAGTTTCGCGGCACAAGCTCGGAGCCCGGAATCAGGATCGCGCCGGAAGGGACGGCGGCACGCAGGGCAGCACGACGGTCGCGGTGGGTCACGGCGTCCATAGGTTCACCTCCAAGGGCATTCTACTTCGAGCTCTGAGACCGCTCACCGTATGCGGAGCCGGCCCGCGTCTCGACACCGTTTGGCGAGCTCACTGACATCGCACCAGGCGCGCAGCTCATCGTAGGGAGAGCCTGTCGCGGATCCCTCGGAGGACCACCTCCGCTGCGGCCGGTCCCAGTGGACTCTGCGGCACGCTCTCCTCGGGACCTGCCCCGGCTGTGGCGCGTCGACGGTTTCAGCCAGAGCGCCGCGAGCTCCGTGCTCCCGGTTTCGCGCCAGCGCGCGAGGGGCTCGCCGCCCGGGCTCCTCCGGTGGCCGGCACACTTCCGTTGCGACGCCAGACGACACGCCCCCCGACGATCGTCGCCGCCGGAGCCCCCTTGAAGGCCTGTCCGGCGAATGGGGTGTTGCGCGAGCGCGAGCGAAACGCCGTCGGGTCGACCGTGATCCTCGCGCGCAGGTCGAGCAGGGTGACGTCCGCCGGACTGCCCGGCTTGAGGGTGCCCCCTGGAAGGCGGAAGATCTCCGCGGGGCGGGTCGAAAGCAACCGCACGAGCTGGCTGATCCCGATCACGCGCTGGTGCACCAGACGGTCGAGCGCAACGGCGACCGTTGTTTCGAGACCGACGACCCCGCTCGGGGCATCGTTGAAGTCGAGATCCTTCTCATCGCTGTGGCATGGTGAGTGATCGCTCACCAGCGCATCGACGGTGCCGTCGTACACGGCCTCGAGCAGCGCCTCGCGGTCGGCCTGGGAGCGCAACGGGGGGTTGGTCTTCCAGTTCGGGTGGTAGGTCGAGGACGCAACGTCGGCGTCGCTGAGCACGAGATTGTGGATCGCCACCTCGCACGACACGTCGATGCCCCGCCGGCGGGCCATCCGCACCAGACCGAGGCTTCCCGCACTCGACAGGTGCGCCAGGTGCAAACGCCCGGCGGTCAGCTCCGCGAGCAGCAGGTCGCGGGCGACCATCACCTCTTCGGCCGCTGCGGGCATGCCGTGCAGTCCGATACGGGTGGAGAGCTCACCTTCGTGCATTACTCCGCGCCCACTGAGGGAACCCTCCTCCTCGTGGACGACCACCGGAATGTCAAAGCTGCGGCAGTACTCGAGCACACGACGCATGAGACCGGCGTCGGCGACCGATCTCGGGCTGTCGGAGACCGCGACGGCACCTTCTCGGACCATTTCGCCGATCTCGGCCATGCCCTCGCCGTTGCGACCCACCGAGAGCGCCCCGATCGGGTACACCCTCGCCAGGGCCGCGGCAGCGGCACGCTCGCGGATGAATCGGGTCACCGTCGGACCGTCGTTGACCGGAACCGTGTCGCCCGTGCAGCACACTGAGGTGAATCCGCCGGCGACCGCCGCCGCGGCCCCGGTCGCGATCGTCTCGACGTGCTCGGAGCCCGGCTCGCGCAAGTGAACATGGAGGTCGATGAAGCCCGGCGCGACGACCAGGCCGGCAGCATCGAGCTCCTCGGTACGGGCCGGGGCGTCGAGCCGCTCTGCGACTGCCGCTACATGCCCGTCCTCGAGAAGGACGTCCATGCCCTGGTCCAAGCCTTGGCTCGGATCGACGACGCGCCCGTTACGAATGAGAAGCCGGCTCACCGTGTCCTCCCGCGAGAAGGTAGAGAATCGCCATCCGGACCGCGACACCGTTGGTGACCTGCTCCAGGATCACCGATTGGGGCCCGTCCGCCACCGCAGAGTCGATCTCGACGCCGCGGTTCATCGGGCCGGGGTGCATGACCAGCGCACCGGGCCGAGCCAATGCGAGCCGCTCCTGAGTGAGAGCGAAGAAGTCGAAGTACTCGCGCTGGGACGGAAAGCTCGATTCCTTCGAGCGCTCGCGCTGGATGCGCAGCATCATGACGACGTCCGCACCCTCGAGTGCCGGCTCCAGCCGTACATGGGTCGACACTCCCAGCTTCTCGACGTCGAGCGGCAGCAGCGAGGCCGGCGCTGCGAAGCGAACGTCCGCGCCCATGCGCGTGAGCAGGAAGGCGTTGGAGCGTGCCACCCGGGAGTGGCGAATGTCTCCGGCGATGACGACGGTGAGCCCCTCGAGGTACCCGAAGTGGCGACGCATGGTGAACCCATCGAGCAGCGCCTGGGTCGGGTGCTCGTTGATCCCGTCGCCAGCGTTGATGATCGACGCCGGAACGATCTCGGCGAGGCGGTGGGGCGCGCCTGAGTTCGGGTGTCGGATGACGATGAAGTCGGGCGCCATCGCCATCAGGTTGCGCGCGGTGTCGACCAAGGTCTCGCCCTTGGTCACCGACGAGGTCGACGCAGAGAAGTTGAGGGTGTCGGCGGAGAGTCGTTTCTCGGCGACCTCGAAGGAGAACCGGGTCCGCGTTGACGGCTCCATGAACAGGTTGATCACCGCTCGCCCACGCAGCGCCGGGACCTTCTTGATCGGCCGTCGCGCAACCTCGAGCAGCTCCTCGGCGGTGTCGAGGACGAGCTGAATCTCCTCCGGCGTGAGGGGAGCGATTCCGACCAGGTCCTTGCGGGCCAGCGATGTCGCCGCCTCAACGGGCATCGTCCGCCTCCCTTCCGATCCATACGCTGTCCTCGCCGTCCACCTCCTCGAGGCGGACCTGGACATCCTCGTCACGCGAGGTCGGCACCACCTTGCCGACCACGTCGGGCGCGATCGGCAGCTCACGGTGGCCGCGGTCGATCAGGACCGCCAGGCGCACCCCGCGCGGACGGCCCCAGTCGTTGAGCGTATCGAGCGCTGCTCGGATGGTGCGGCCGGTGAAGAGCACGTCATCCACGAGGTACACCGTGGCGTTCTCGATCGAGCTCGGAAGGACAGTCTCCTTGAGCACCGGCTGCCGGTGGGCGGGCCGCCATGGTCCGACATCGTCCCGGTAGAGGCTGATGTCGAGGCGCCCGACCTGTACCGAGCGGCCGGTTGCCTGCGAGATCTCCGTCGCGAGACGGATCGAAAGCGGAACCCCCCGGGTGTGAATGCCCACCAGCATCAGCTCGTCGCCGTCCCGCTCCACGATCTCGGCCGCCATGCGTGAGATCGTGCGTGCGAGGCTCGCCTGATCCAGCACCTGGACGCGTCGACCGACCGCCCCGTCGTGTGCTTTCATACTGCCCCCGTGGCGTGGGACTGCGGCCTCCCGGGCGGAAGACCGCGTCGCGCTCGTTGCTGTCCTGACGCCAAAATCGTACCACACGGGAGGCAGACCGTTGTGCAATCAACGCGGCGACGCATCGCGCGCCGACGACGCCCTGCGGTACACTCCGACGAGCGGAGGAGATCGCGAATGACGCCGTTCGCTACCACGCTCGCCGCACCACCCGGCCCAGCCTGATGCGCGCGATCGTGGTCGACAGTCCCGGCGAGAACTCGTCACTGCGGCTCGCTGAAGTGCCCGAGCCAACACTCGGACCCGGCGACGTGCGCATCGCCGTGGCCGCCGCCGGTGTGAACCGGGCCGACCTCCTCCAGCGGCGCGGACTCTACCCCCCGCCTCCCGGCACCTCCGATCTTCTCGGCCTCGAGTGTGCCGGCCGCGTGCTCGAGACCGGTCGCGACGTGACCGACTGGCGCCCGGGCAACCGGGCGATGGCGCTGCTTGCAGGCGGCGGCTACGCGGAACAGGTCGTCGTCCCCGCCGGCTGCGCAATGCCGGTTCCCGCGGTTCTCGACGACCTGGCCGCGGGCGCGGTGCCGGAAGTGTTCCTGACCGCGTTCCTCAACCTCTTCGTGCTGGGCGGCCTCAAGACCGGGCAGGCAGTGCTCGTCCACGGGGGCTCGGGCGGGGTCGGCACGGCGGCGATCGCTCTGTGCCGCTCGAGCGGCGTGCGGATCCTGGTCACCGCCGGCTCGCGCGAGCGCTGCCGGCGCTGCCTGGAGCTCGGCGCGGACACTGCTTTCGACCACACCGTGGACGATTGGCAGGCCCGGACACTCGAGGCGACCGGCGGACGCGGCGTCGAGGTCGTCCTCGACTGCATCGGTGCGGCCTACCTCGAGCGCAATCTGTCGGTGCTGGCGACCGACGGCAGGCTGGTCCTGATCGGATCAATGGGCGGCTGGGAAGCCACGATCTCGCTGCGGACGCTGCTGGCCCGACGGCTCGCCGTCATCGGCTCGACCTTGCGGTCGCGTTCGGCGGAGGCGAAGGCGCAGATCGTGTCCGCATTCCTCGATCGCTTCGGCGCCGCCCTCGCCCAAGGCGAGATTGCGCCGCACGTCGGAGCCGTGTACCCGCTCGGCGAGGCGGAGGCGGCCCACCGGCTGATGAGCGAGCGAGGACATTTCGGGAAGATCGTGCTTTCGGTCGCGCCGGTGGCGAAGGCATCGTGATGCAGGTGGTACGTCGACACCGCCGGACAGGAGCGCCGAAATGGCCATAGCGACGATTGTGGTGCTTGCTGCAGCCCAGCTCGTAGCGGCGGTTCCGGAAGCCTCAAAGGTCTGCGTCGACTGTCACCGCCGGGAGCGGATCGCGGCCACCTCGATGGAGACCTGGAGAACGTCTCGCCACGCCGCTGTCGGCGTTGCGTGCGCCGACTGCCACCTCGCGCCGGGAGCCGACGACCTGGCATCGCTGTGCCCCGCACCCGGCGTTCACCGGGAGGTTGCGGCGCCGGCCTGTGGACGCTGCCATCCCGAGCAGGCCGAGCAGTTCGCCTCGGGACGACATGCTCGTGCATGGACGGCCCTTCTTCGGGTGCGGGAGGAGATCCCCGCCCTCACCACCTCAGCGACCCGTGGCTGCGAGCTCTGCCACCGGATCGGCGCGAGCGGTGGGCGCTGCGACTACTGCCACACGCGCCACGCTTTCGCTCCCGCCGAGGCTCGAAGGCCGGAGTCCTGCCGCCCGTGCCACCAGGGCGCCAACCACCCGGAGTGGGAGATGTTCTCGCTCTCTCGGCACGGGTCGCTCTATACCATCGAGGGCGGGCACTGGGACTGGTCACACCCGATCGAGGCGCTCTACGGCGGTCGTGAACCGTCGGTCGAGCACCCCCCGAGGGTCCCCGTCTGTGCCACCTGCCACATGGCCCGCGGTCGCCACCAGGTACCCTCGGTGGACGGCCCCACCATGCTCGGGTTCGCGGGAGACGACCCCGGTTGGCGTGCCGATGAGACCGCCATCCGCCGCCACTTCGGGCTCGACCCTCTCGCCGCCTACACCCCAAACTCGGAGCCGCGCACGACCGATGCCGCCCCGCCCGCTCCGCTGGCGCGGGCCTTTCCGGATCTTCTGTCCACGTGCGGCGGTTGCCACACCCGGTCCTTCGCCGCGGCTCAGATGACCGCCTGGCAGCAGGACGTGCGGGAAGCGGACCGGCTGACCGCAGAGGCGGTGCGACTGGTGGATGGACTCCTTGCCGACCGACTGATCGCTGCGGCGAAGGAGCTCCCGCACTCGATCGACGAGCTCGACCTGGTCGAGCCGGCCGCCTCGATCGAGACGCGACTCTGGCGGATGGTGTTGGTCGATCGGGTCCGGCTCGTGCTCGGGATCTTCCACCAGGATCCGGACTACGGCCGCCAGCAGGGCTGGAGCGACCTCCGCGCTGACCTCGACGCCATCACCGAGGAGGCGGCCCGAGTTCGGGCCGCGGGTGCCGCGACCGCCCGGTGATACTTCGGGGTGCGACATGAGGTGGTCTGGCCCGCAATGTGATGAAGACCAGTCGCAGCAGGCGCCTCAGCCTCCAGCTGGCGTCTCGTCGGATGGCCCTTGCGGCCCGACGGGGCCCGAGGCGGAGACGGCGGAGGGCACGGCTGTCACCGGCAGCACCACGGAGAATGTCGAGCCCTCGCCAGGTGCACTCTTGACTCGCAGGAAGCCGCCCAGCTTGCGCACAATTCCCTGCGAAACCGACAGGCCGAGGCCCGTTCCGCGGCCCTTGGGCTTGGTGGTGAAGAACGGCTCGAACAGTCGCGGCAGGACGTGCTCCGGGATCCCGGGGCCGTTGTCGCGGACATCGACTGAGAGGTAACCCTCCTCGAGATCGGGATGGATCGAGATCGAGATCCTGCCGTGCTCGGGAACCGCGTCGAGCGCATTGATGATCAGGTTCACGAACACCTGGGTCAGCATCTGACGGTCGCCGTGGATCGGAGGGAGGGAGTCCGGGACCTCGACGTCGAGACGGACCCGGGCCATGCGCACTTGGTTCGCAATCAGCTGCACCGCCTCGGCCACGATCCGGCCGAGGTCCAGGGGCTCGATCCGGGTCTCGCTCTCGCGGGCGAAGTCGAGCAGGTTGCGTACGATCTTCCGCGAACGCTCGGTCTCGGACAGGATGTCGCGGACCATCTCCAGCGTCTCGCCATCCTCGAGGGTGGCAAAATCCTCCTCGATCATCGCCGCGGTGAGCATGACGTTGTTGAGAGGGTTGTTGAGCTCGTGGGCAACGCCGGCGACCAGGGTTCCAATCGCCCGTAGCTTGTGCGACTCCACCAGGATCCGCTGGCGGTACTCGAGCTCGCGCACCATCCGGTTGAGGGCCAGCGCGAGCTCGGAGAACTCGTCGCGGTACCTGCGAGCCGGCATGATCGGCGTGAAGTCGCCGGCTCCGATCCGGCCGGTGTAGTCGGTGAACCGCCGTAGTACGGTGATGAGCTGATGGGCGAAGAACACGCCGATGAAGACGCTGAGCACCAGCACCGCAGCGAGAAAGACGAAAGGCATCCGTCGTGCCAGGGTGAGCATCCGGTGGATGGCCTCCCGTTCCTTGGCGCGAAACTCCAGCGCCATCGACACCATCTGGGCGCCGCTACGACGCAGCTCCGCCTCGACGCCCTTCTTGACCGCGTCGTCGCGGACCTCACCGAGCTGCTCGAGCTCTGAGCGATAGTCATTGGCGAGGTGCCGCATCGTCGCGAGCCCGTTCTCGCCGACGACCTTGCGGACACGATCCTCGCCCTCGTCCAGCAGGGTCATGGCGTTGTCGAGGTGCTGGATCGCATCCTCGAGATTGGTCCCGTAGAGCAGGAAGTTCTTCTCGTACCGTCGCGCCTCCTGGACCTCGCTTCCGTAGCTGTCCGCAACCTCGAGGAAATGGATCCGGTCCTCGACATCGGAGAGCGCGTACATCGACCACAGGGTGATGATCACGCACAGGGAGAAGATGAGACCCAGCGCCACGGTCAGCCGGGCGCGGACGGTCACCGTGGGGCGCCGAAGCAGTGCGACGTCAGACGCGTCGGTGCGATCGTTCTCCTGCGCCGACCACCCCATCGCGTCTTCGGAAGTCAGCACCCCGGCAAGCGTCGGCGGCGCCTGCTCCCGGCTGTCGGCGCTCGACCCCTGCGCCGTGTCGGTCACCTCAACCCCCGGATGATCGCGGTTGGAGAGAGCTCGCAGCCTTCTCGATCACGGCTCTGAGGTCTTGCGGCTTGAATGGTTTGGCAATGAAGTCAAAGGCGCCCTTGGCGAGTGCCTCATGAGCCAGCTCGACGGTGGCGTACCCGGTGATGAGGATGACGCGGGTCCGCTGGGACATTGTCTGCACCGCCTCGAGCACCTGGATGCCGTCGACATCGTCCATCCTCACGTCGGTCACCACGATGTCGAACTCGTGCTCCGCGAGCCGGGCCAGCGCAGCCCTGGCGTCCTCGAAGACCTCGATACGATGCCCCTCCTTCTCCAGCGCGGGCTTCAACCGCTTGCCGACGATCGGCTCGTCATCGAGCACCAGGATGTCGAGCTTGCTGCCCATGGCCTGCCTCCCCACACCTCACGCCGACGCCGCGAATCGCCCGTCCCGCTGCGTCGCCGTCCGCCGCTCCACGCGGACCTGCCTCGATCACGCCCCCAGCCGATGACCGCACCGCCGGTCGCTTGGGCGAACGGCCATCGGAACCCGCAGGCCCGGCTTGAGAGTCCTCACACCGCGGCCTGCTCGACCCGACCCACCGCGAGGCTCTCGCGGATCTTCCGCCTCTCGAAGAAGGCCCGGAAGACAAAGTAGAGAATGATCGCCGTGCCGCCAATGCCACTCGCGTAGAGCAGACCCTTGCTGACGGCCTGGAACAGCGTGTCATAGCCGGGGTCGAAACGGATGAACCCCAGCTTGCGCAGGTACACCGGGGTCGCGACCAGACGCGAGATCACGCAGAGCAAAATGATGACCGCCGTTGCGAGGCGGATCACGACCTCCTTGACCACCTTCGTGCCGTAGGCTCCGATGTGGATCCCGACCAGGGAGCCGATGAAGAGCAGCATGGTCAGGCGCAGGTCCACCATGCCTTCCAGGGCGTAGTTGAGCGCGCCGAACGCGCCCATGAACATCGCCAGGTAGAGCTCACTACCGGCGGCGACCTGGGCCGACACGCCAAAGACGTAGATCATCGCAGGCACTCCGATGAAGCCGCCGACGCCGATGGTCCCGGCGAGATACCCGGTGGCGAGCCCGCAGATCATGACCACCCACAGCGACACCCGGACGTCGGCGACCGGGAAGTAGATCATCGGGTGAAGCCGAAAACGGTTGAGGAAATCGACGATCTTCCGCGACGGCCCAAACTCGCCCTCGGCGCGACGCGAGCTCACGATGTCGCGCAGCATCGAGATCGACACCACGGCCAGGATGACGACAAAGACGACGCTGATGTAGAGGTCGGCCCCGGCGCCCCGCGCGGTGGCGTGACTGTCGCCCCCGTCGTGGAACATGAGCTTCATCACCCACACGGCAAGGCGGATACCGATCGCCGCGGTGGCCAGCATGAACACCGACAGCTTCTTGTCCACGTGGCCCATCTGGCCGTGACGCCGTGACCCGACCAACGCCTTGCCGAACTTATGGGTGATGTTGGAGCCGACCGCGATCGGTCCCAGCACGCCCAGGTTCATCATCCCGGGCGTCATGAAGAAGGCGCCGCCGCTGCCGATGAAGCCGCTCAGCACGCCGCCGATGAAGCCGAGCATGACGACCTGAGCTGCAGTGGACCAGCTCAGGTGGATGAAGAGTCCTAGAATCGCGTCCGGTTGCATGCCGTCCCCTCCCTCACCACCGGGTCGTCACCGCCCCACGGTTCACTCAAATCGCACCAGCCGCAGCAGATTGTGCGCCGCCGTGCCCCACAGGTAGGCCACCAACGGCGCGGTCAAGGTCACCACGGTCACCGCCAGTACCCGTTCGGTCGTGCCCTGGCTGCGCAGGAAGGCGAGCAGCTCCTCCTGGTGGGTGAAGACCCCGAAGTAGAGGAGTGCCGTGAGACCGCCCGTCATGAGCAGCTGCAACCACTGTTTGGCGCCGAACAAGTAACGGGTCCTGAGCTCCTCTGCTCCGATCACAGGCACACGAAGTCGCTCCCCGAGACGGCCGGCGAGGTCCCGGGTCAGGCGCTTACGAATCGCTTCCCCACGGCTCAGGAAGAGCTCGTCGACAACGACGAGGCTGACATTGGCGACGTTGCACAGGCTGCCGATCAGAGACTGCTGACCGCCGCACACGTTGCACTGGGCGCCTGCCCTGCCGGCCTGGATCAGGCGGTGAACGGTCTCCCGAACGCCGCCGTCGTCACTGTCCGATGCCATGACCCCGGCATCGTCGAGGATGCCGCCGTCTCCCCCGGACAGGCTCGGCGCAGCCTCGGCCACCACTGGTTCGACCGCGTCCGTTCCTTCCGTCTCGGGCAGCAGTCGCACCACGTCAACCGCCGCGTCCCAGCGGCCCGCCAGGTCGAGCAGGCTGGCCATGGTCGCCGACTCCGGGTCGAAGCGCTCCTGGACCCACAGGATGGTCGATGCGGCGACAGTGCACCGCAGCTGACGAATCTCCGCGTCCCCCGAGAGCACCTCGCCGACCGCATCGGCGATGGCGGACTGCCGTGGCGGGTAGGTGACTGACACGCTTCCGGAGTCCGCACGCACCTGGGCGTTGAGGTCCCGGGTCCGCGGGTCGTCGGCGAGGACCAGCCGGCACCTCGCGGCGAGCAGCAGGTTCTCGAGCCGACGCTCCCCGGCCGGAGTCGCCGTGAACTCGGGGAGCTGTGCCATCGACACCAGGGCCGTCGCGACGTTGGCAACCGTCAGCTTCGAGCAGTTGACGGTGAGGTTGAAGAGAGCAGGGTCGTTGATGTCGAGGTCGTACATCGTGCGGATCCACCGCCGGATGTCGTCATCGACCTGACCAACGTACTGCTTCGCCTTCTCGCGGCTGAGATGGAGACGGTCCACCACGCCGTCATAGCGGTCCTCGACATCGGTCAGCGCCCGGACGCGCAGGATATGTTGGACGCCTGGCAGCACCAGGTGCCCGGCTCGCCCGTGGTACACGAGCGGGGCTTCCAGCACGCGCTCGCACAGCGTCATGGTCACGAACGCCTTGTAGCGTTCGGCCAGCAGGCCGAGCGCCTCAGTGAGGGGCCGCCGCTTGACGACCGCTTCCTCCAGCTTGCCGACCGGGATGCCGTGCTGGGTCGCCGCCTCGATCACGTCCTCGCGGCTGAGGCAACGGCATCCCAGGCAGTCGGCCAGGCGTTCGGCGAGCTCACGCCCCCGCCTGTAGCTCCCGCGTGACACGAAGATCGTCTGCATGCGCCTCCCTCCCAACCGTGACTGCGGGATCCACACACACTCCGACGGGAGTCCGCGTCAACTCCGATCCGAGCCGACGGCGCGATCCGCTCCTGTCACAGAGGCATGCGGCCATGTCAAACCCATCGTATGCAAGAAACCGATCACCGCAGAAGACGAGAAAACAACTATCTACACGCATCTGAAGAAGAGACAGAGAACGGTGGCGAGTGAAGCTCGTAACCTGATGTGGCATGGTGTTACGTCTGTGTAACCCCGGAGTGCTTGCCCGAAGTGACCGGGCTCGCCCGGCTCGGCGATGGGCCTCGAGTCCTGACCCCAGGTAAGCCACCATCGTCCTAGCCGTCGTCTCCTGCGATCCTCAGCACGAGGTCGCGAAGCTGGCTGATCTTGAAAGGCTTGGGAAGGAAGTCGACCGCGCCTCCCTTCAGAGCCTCCCGAGCCGTCTCGACCGTGGCGAAGCCGGTAATGATGATCACCTTGGTGTCCCTGGTCTGCTCGCGGACGAAGCGCAGCACGTCGAGACC
>Ga0315556_1001605_pt1 | contig 13472 bp, 13 predicted proteins | sample SalMarSW160310MG_FD_202112 | JGI IMG/M metagenome (GOLD analysis project Ga0315556, IMG submission 202112) | Salt marsh sediment microbial communities from the Plum Island Ecosystem LTER, Massachusetts, United States - Salt Marsh Sediment SW1603-10 ...
GAACAGGCCGCGCGGGCGCCACACCAGCACCGCCGCCATCACCAGGTAGACCGTCATGCCGGCGATCTGGGGAAACACCACCTGTCCGAAGACGTCGGCCAGGCCGATCAGCAGCGAGGCCGCGAGTGCGCCGCGCACCGAGCCGATGCCGCCGATCACGATGACGACGAAGGAGATGATCAGCACCTGGTTGCCCATCCCCGGGTAGACCGAGGCCACCGGCGCGGCGAGCATCCCGGCGAAGGCCGCGAGCGCGACGCCGAGCGCGAACACCAGCCGGTACAGCAGCCCGACGTTGATTCCCAGCGCCTGCACCATCTCGCGGTTGACCGAGCCGGCGCGGATCGTCATGCCCAGCCGCGTGCGCGCGATCAGCCAGTACATGCCGGCGGCCAGCAGCAGGCACACGCCCGACATCGCCAGCCGGTACACCGGATAGGACAGCGTGTCGGTGAGCCGGATCGAGAAGTTGAGCAGCGCCGGCACCGCGACCGAGTGCACGTCGTCGCCGAAGAGGATCGACCTCAGCTCCCCGAACACCAGGATCAGGCCGTAGGTGAGCAGCACCTGGTAGAGGTGGTCGCGCCGGTACAGGTGCCGGATCAGCAGCCATTCGAGCGCGATCCCGAGCAGCACCGCGAGCGCCACGCCCGCGGGCAGCGCGAGCCAGAAGTTCCCGATCAGGCCCGTGAGCGAGAACGCGAGGTAGGCGCCGATCATGTAGAAGCTGCCGTGGGCGAGGTTGATCACGCCCATGATGCCGAAGATCAGCGTCAGGCCGCTCGCGATCAGGAACAGCAGCAGCCCGTACTGCACGCCGTTCAGCAACTGGATCAGGAAGGTCGCGAAATCCATTTCAGCCAATAAAAAGCCGGCAGGAGCGCTGCCGGCTTTTCCCTGCGCAACCGACGACCCGGCGGGTCAGGCCATCTTACATCCGGTGGCCGGGTCGGCGAGCGCCTTGTGCGCCACCCCCTGCACCCGGTTCTCCATCCCGACCACCTTGCGCAGGTAGATGTCCTGCACCGGGTTGTGCGCCTTGGACAGCTTGAAGCTGCCGCGCGGGCTGTCGATCTCCGCGCTCTCCATGGCCTCGATCATGGTCTTCTTCGCCTTGACGTCGCCGCGCGCGGCTTCCAGGCCGACGCGCAGCAGCTGCGCGGCGTCGTAGCCCTGCACCGCGTAGACGTCCGCCTCGCGCCCGGTGGCCTGGTGGTACTTCGCACGGAAATCGAGGTTCGCGGGAAGGTTCAGGTTGTCGCCGTAATGCAGCGTCGTCTCGATCCCCTGCGCCGAGTCGCCCTGCGCCTTCAAGGTTCCGTCGGTGAGGAAGCCCGAGCCGAACAGCGGCACGCTCTTGTGCAGCCCCGCCGCGGCGTAGTCCTTGACGAACTTGACCGCGCCGCCGCCGGCGAAGAACACGAACACCGCCTCCGGCTTGAGCGAGGCGATCTCGGTCAGCAGCGACTGGAATTCGACCTTCGGGAACGGCACCCAGAGCTCCTTGACGATGCTGCCGCCGTGCGCGGTGAAGTTCTCGACGAAGCCGCCGATCGCCTCCTGCCCTGCGGCGTATTTCCAGGTCATCGTCACCGCCCTCTTCATGCCGCGGTCGGCCAGCACCTTGCCCATCGGAAAGGCCGGCTGCCAGTTGGTGAACGAGGTGCGGAAGACGTTGGGCGCGCACAATGCGCCCGTGACCACCCCGGCGCCCGCGTTGGGGTCGATCGTCAGCGTGCCCGACTCGCGCGTCACCCGAACCATCGCCACCGCGACGCCCGAGTGCACCGGGCCGACGACGACGTCGACCTTTTCCAGGTTCACCAGCCGGTTGGTGTTGTCGGTCGCCTTGGCCGGATTCGCCTCGCTGTCGACCTGGACGAACTCGATCTCGCGCCCGCCGAGCCTGCCGCCGTGCTCGCTCACGTGCAGCTTGAAGGCGTCGGTGATCGCCGTGCCCAGCCGGGCGTAAGTGCCGGTGTAGGGCAGCAGGAAGCCGACCTTCACCTTCGACGGCTGCGCCAGGATGTACGGCGCGTGCAGCGTGGTGGCCGCGAGCGTGGCCGCGCCGGTCGCCGTCTTGAGAAATGCGCGGCGCGAAGGCGCCGGTTTCGATTTAACGTCTGTCATACCCCCTCCCGAGATGAGCAAACACAGATTAGTGTAGCGGAGATTCAGCCTCATGCCAGCTTGCTGCAATATGATGCAGATCAAGTTTTCGCGCCGGCCATGACTCGGGCACGCACCGACGACCTCTCTTCCGCGCTGGACCACCTCGAGCGCGGCGACTGGCGCGCGGCCCACGAGATCGTGCAGCGCGACGAGGACGGCACGCTCGCCTGCTGGGCGCACGGCATCGTGCACCTGATGGAAGGCGACGCGTCGAACGCGCGCTACTGGTACCGCCGCGCCGGGCGCGTCTTTCCCGAGCCGACCCGCATCGAGGCCGAGCTCAAAGCGCTGCGCGCCGCAATCGGAAGCCTCGCATGACGCCGGCGCGCGAGGTGCGTGCAGACGACGGCAGAACGCGCTGGATCGTGCTGGGCATGCTGTTCGTGTGCCGATCCGGGCTCGGACTGCAGTTCCAGACCGTCGGCTCCGTCGGCGAAGACCTCTCCGCGGAATACGCTTTCAGCCATACCCAGATCGGCACCTTGATCGGGATGTTCATGCTGCCGGGAATGCTGGTCGCGCTGCCGAGCGGCTACGCCGGTCGCTACCTCTCCGATCGCGCGTTGGTCAGTATCGGGCTTCTCACGCTCGGCGCCGGCGGATTCATCGTGGCTGCAGCGGACGGCTTTGGTCTGCTCGGCGCCGGCCGTATTGTGTGCGGGATCGGATTCGTCCTCAGCACGTTGTACTTCACCAAGATGGTCGCCGACTGGTTCGCCGGAAAGGAGCTTGCGACCGCGATGGCGGTGCTGGTCACGAGCTGGCCGTTCGGCATCGCGATGGGACAGATCGCGTATCCGTCGCTAGCCGGCGCCCACGGCTGGCGCGCGCCGTTCGTGGTGTCAGCTGCCTATTGCACCGTGGCCGCCGTGGCGGTGTTGCTCGCCTACCGCCCGCCCCCGCGGAACGCACGCGAGACTCCGCGCGCGTCGTCCGCCCTGCCGCGCCGCGAAGTCGCGCTGACTCTGATCGCCGCGGTGGTCTGGGCGCTCTTCAACGCTGGCTACGTCGTCTACCTGAGCTTCGCCCCGCAGGTCCTGGTTGCGCATGGCTACGCCCCGGCGGCCGCTGCCGGAATCATCAGCGTGGCAAGCTGGACGATGATCTTTTCGGGCGCGTTTTGGGGCCAGATTGCCGACCGCAGCGGCAGGCGCGACGTGGTGCTGTACGCCTGCCTGCTGGTGGGAATCGGCTCGCTCGCGTTCCTGCGCCAAGAATCGCTCGCGATCCCTCTCAGCTTCGCCTTCGGATTCATGGGAATAGCGCCCGCGGGCGTGATCATGGCTCTCGTCGCGGAATCGATGGCGCCGGAACGGCGCGCCTTCGGCATGGGGGTGTTCCTTACCGCCTTCTTCCTCGTCCTGACGCCGGCGCCAGGGCTCGCGGGCTGGCTCTATGACCGAAGCGGAGACGCCTACTCGGCAATCCTGTTTGCAATCGCGCTGTTCGTCGCGACCGCGCTCGCGAACCTTGCCTTCCGGATGACGCAGCGGCGGCCTGAGCGCCGCTAGGCCCGCGAACGCTCCACCTGTGCCATGAATTCCGGCGCAATCTCGCGCAAGCGCTCGTCGGTCATGCGCCCGCTTCGCATCATGTAGTCGTAGGCGAGCGCCCAGGGCTCGAGGGCGAGCTTGGACTCGAAGTCTTCGTACCAGTAGGAGCTCAGCCCCGCCGCGATCAGGAGCTTCTCGGCCACCGGCCGGCGCTCGCGCTCGAAGGCCTCCAGCGCCGTCCGCACGTCCTCGCCGGCCTGGCCGAAGGCGCGATCGAGCGCGATCGCGTCCTCGAAGGCGAGGCGCGTTCCCGAGCCGATCGAGAAGTGCACCGTGTGCAGCGCGTCGCCGATCAGCACCATGTTGCCCGCGCTCCAGCGCCGGCAGGCGAGCAGCGGGAACTGGCGCCAGACCGACTTGTTCGACACCAGCGGCCGCCCCTCGAGGTCGGCGGCGAAGACGCGCTCGCAGTAGGCGCGCGACTCGGCGTCCGACATCCGGGCGAGCCCCGCCCGGCGCCAGGTTCCGGCGTCGCATTCGACGATGAAGGTGCTCATGTCCGGCGCGTAGCGGTAATGGTGCGCGACGAAGGCGCCGTCGCGGTTCTCGCGGAAAGTCAGCGTCAGGCAATCGAAGGGCTTCGCCGTTCCGTACCAGGCGAACTTGTTGGTCAGCCAGCGCACGTGCGGCGCGAACTCGCGCTCGCGCACCCGCCGCAGCATCGAGTTGGCGCCGTCGGCGCCGACGACCAGGTCCGCGGCGCCGAGCTGCTCCAAGGCGGTGACGGTGCGGTCGAAGCGGATCTCGACGCCCGCTTCCTTGCACAACTTGCCGAGAAAACGGTTGAGCTCGAGCCGGGCGATCGCCGAGAAGCCGTTGCCGTCGATGTCGATGCGCTGGTCGCGGTGGACGATGCGCTGCATCGGCCAGTGCTCCATGCGCGCGTCGAGCTCGCGGTGAAGGTCGGGTGCGTCGCGCTCGAGGAAGGCGAGCGCGCCCTGCGAGAACACCACCCCGAAGCCGAAGGTGGCCTCGGGCGGGTTCTGCTCCGCCACCTCGATCTGCCAGGACGGGAAGCGGCGCTTGGCGAGCAGCGAGAAGAGCAGCCCGGCGGGGCCCGCTCCGATGACGGCGACGCGCATACCCCGTACTGTAAAGTACCCGCGTGCAATCCGTGAAATGCTAATGCTGGCGCAGGCGCTCGCGGCGCTCGCCGCCGGGGCGGCCGGCGCGCTCGCTTTCAGCGCCGCGCACCTGCCGGTGCCGTGGCTGCTCGGCTCGATCGCGGGCACCGCGCTCGCGGCGATGCTCGGCGCGCGGCTGCGCACGCCGCGCTGGCTGCGCGACCCCGTGCTCGCGGTGCTGGGGCTGATGATCGGCTCGACCCTGCACGGCGAAGCGGCCGCGTCGCTCGCGCGCTGGCCGCTGACGCTCGCCGCGGTCGCGCTCTACGTCGTCGTCGTGACCGCGACGCTTTACTGGTTCCTGCGCCGCTTCGCCGGCTTCGACCCGGTGACGGCCTACTTCTCCGCCGCGCCGGGCGGCTTCATGGCGATGACCGTGATCGGCGGCGCATTCGGCGGCCGTACGCGCAACATCGTGCTCGCGCATTCGATCCGGCTGGTGCTGGTGGTGTTCACCCTGGTCACGGCGTACCACGTCGCGCTCGGCGGCGCGCCGCCGCGCTGGGTGCCGCTCGCCGAGCTCGGCGCGCGCGACTATGCGCTGTTCGCGCTGCTCGGCGCGGGCGGCTGGTGGCTCGCGCGCCTGGCGCGCCTGCCCGCCGCGCCGATGCTCGGGCCGATGCTGGCGATGGGCGCGGCGAGCCTCGCCGGCCTCGCGCGCGCGCCGATGCCGACCGCGCCGCTGCTCGCCGCCGAGCTCGTGCTCGGCGCCGGCATCGGCGCGCAGTTCAGCGGCATCGGCCTGCGCGAGCTCTTGCACGGCGGGCTGATCGCCCTGCTTTCCACCGTCTACATGCTGGCGCTGTCGCTCGCGCTGGCCTGGCTGCTCGCGCCGCTCACCGGGGTCGCCTTCCCGGCGCTCTTCCTCGCCCTCTCGCCGGGCGGCATGTCGGGCGTGTCATTGGTCGCGCTCGCGCTGGGGGTCGAGCCCGCTTTCGTCACCTTCCACAACGTGTTCCGCGTTTTCCTCATCCTGCTCGCGGGGCCGCTGGTGTTCCGCTGGGCACGGCCGAAACGTGCTTGAATACCGGCCGATGAGCCCTTCCCTCTCGTTCGGCCCGGTCGATGTCTACCTGGGCGAGAAGTCCGGCAAGTATCCCGACGGCAACCAGGTGCTGGTACGCGGCGCCGACACGCTCGCGGCCTTCGACACGCCGCTCGTCGCCAACCGCATCGGCGCCGCGCTCGAGGCGGCCGACCTCGTGATCCTCGGCCACGTGCACGAGGACCACGTTGCCGGGCTGCACCGGCTGCCGCGCGCGCGGGTGCTCGCGCCGCTGGGCGACCTCGAGGCGATGAGGAGCTGGGAAGGCCTCGCGCGCCATTACGGCTACGCGAGCGCCGTGCTGCCGGCGATGAAGGCGAAGATCGAGCGCCAGTTCCACTATGTCGCGCGCCCGGACGCCGAAGGCTACGGCCACGACGCGCTCTGGGAGCTGGGCGGCGGCGTGACGGTACGCGCGCTGCACATGCCGGGACACACCTCGGGGCACAGCGTGCTGCTCGTCGAGCCCGGCGGCGTCGCCTTCATCGGCGACATCGACCTCTCCTCGTTCGGGCCGTACTACGGCGACGCCACATCCAACCTCGAGGCGTTCCGCCGCACGCTGCGTGCGGTGGCCGAGGTGCCGGCACGCGTCTGGATCACCTCCCACCACAAGGGCGTGATCACCGAGCGCGAGACCTTCCTCTCGCTGCTCGAGGCCTTCGCCTCCAGGATCGAGGCGCGCGAGGAAGCGATCGCCGCGCACCTCGCCGAAGCCGGCCCGCGCGCGCTCGAGGAGCTGGTCGCGCACCGCTTCATGTACCCGCGCGACTACCATGACGTCTTCATCGACGACGCCGAGCGCCGCACGATCGCGCAGCACCTGGCCTCCCTCACCGCGCGTGGCCGCGTCGCCGAGGAAGACGGACGCTACCGGCTCGCTGCCTGACAGAGATCCGGCAGCACCTCGCCGATGTTCCCGCGCAGCAGCGCGTCGGCCATGTCGTCGAAGGGCGTCGGCTGGGCGTTGACGATGACGATCCTCGCGCCGGCGGCCCTGGCCGCCGGCACGGCGCCCGCCACCGGGTAGACCTGCAGGCTCGAGCCGACCGCGAGCAGGAGGTCGGCTTCCTCGGCCACGCGCATCGCGCGCGCGATCACCTCGGGCACGAGCTGCTGGCCGAAGGAGATGGTGGCGCTCTTGAGGATGCCGCCGCACAGCTCGCACGAGGGGTCCTCCTCGCCCGCGCGCACGCGCTCGAGCACCGGCTGCATCGGGCCCTTCCAGCCGCAGCCCCAGCAGGTGACGTAGTGGATCGTGCCGTGCACCTCGATCACGCGCTCGGGCGAGTTGCCCGCCTTCTGGTGCAGGCCGTCGATGTTCTGCGTGATGAGGGCGTGCAGCTTGCCGCGCCGCTCGAGCCCGGCGAGCGCGAGGTGCCCGGCGTTCGGCCGCGCGCTCCAGGCGGGCGACTCGAGCCGCCCGCGCCAGGACGCCTTGCGCACCTCGCGGTCGGCCAGATAGTGCTGCAGCGTCGAGAGCTTCTCCGCCGCGGGATTCTTGGTCCACACCCCCTGCGGGCCGCGGAAGTCCGGGATCCCCGAGTCGGTCGAGATGCCGGCGCCGGCGAGGACGACGATCCGCCGCGCGGCCTCGACCCAGCCGCGCGCGGCCTCCAGCGAGTCGCTGTCGTTCATGGGCGCAACTCTAACCGCGTTGCGCCCGGTCGCGTCAACCCGTGCGAAGGTTGATCACGTAGAGGTCGACGTAGCGCTGCCCGAGCGACTGCGCCTTCTCGAACTGGGCGAGCGGCATCAGCCTCGCGAGCTTGTCGATGATTTTCTGCCCGCCGGCCTCGCCGCTCGCCGCGGCGGCGTCGGCCCAGGCGTAGGCGAGGACCGGATTGGGCCCGACGCCGCGCCCTTCGAGGTAGAGGTTCGCCAGGTTGAGCTGCGCCGCGCCGCTGCCCTGCAGCGCCGCCTCGCGGTACAGCTTGGCCGCGAGCACAGAATCGGGCGCCACGCCTCGGCCCGAGTCGTAGAGCACGCCGAGCGCCTCCTCGGCGCGCGCATTGCCGCGCGCGGCGAGCGGCTTGAGGCGGGTGACGGCGACGGAATAATGCCCCTGGTCGATCGCCTGTTGCGCCTGCGCGATCGCCGGGGCGGCCTGCGCGAGGGCGGGAACGAGCAGTCCGAGCAGGACGAAGGAAGAACCGCGAATGAGCATGGAGAACCTCCATCTCAGTGCTGCAGATGGAGCGAGCCTAGCGCAGCGAGCTTAGGCCAGCCTTAACGGCCTCTGCTCAGCGCGCGAAGTTGAGCGCGAGCCCGGGCCTGGGCCAGTCGAGCGCCGCCAGGCGGCCGCTCATGCTGAGGGTGACGTAAGCGGTGCCGAGCCCGGGCCCGCCGAAGCAGATATTGGTCGTGTAGTCGTCGGGCATCGGCAGGTGCTCGACGCCCGACCCGTCCGGCGCGACGAGCGTGATGCCGCCGTTGAAGAGCGTCGCGACGCAAATCCTCCCGTCGGATTCGAGCGCGAGCGAGTCGAGCAGCTGGAAACCGGGCAGCCCCGCCACCAGCTCGCCGCCGTTCAGCGAGGGGTAGCGGCGCCGCTTCACCACGCCCGGTGCCTCGAGGTCGAACGCCCACAGCCGCCCGCTCAGGGTCTCGGCGACGTAGAGCCGCGACTCGTCCGGCGACAGGCCGATCCCGTTCGGCGTCAGCAGCGGATAGATCGCCTCGCGGATGGAGCGGCCGTCGATGCTCGCGTAGTACACCCCGCCGCGGTCCATGTCGCGCTCGCGCGTCTTGCCGTGGTCGGTAAACCACATTCCGCCGGCGCGGTCGAAGACGATGTCGTTGGGGCCCTTGAGCGGCCCGTTCGGGCCCCGGTCGTAGAGCACGCGCGCCTCGCCCGTCGCGAGATCGACCCGCTCGATGCGTCCGCCGCGGTAGTCGTCGGCCTGGTCGAGCGGAACCAGCCCGCGCCTGCCCTCGTGCCAGCGGAATCCTCCGTTGTTGCAGACGTAGACCGCGCCGTCGGGCCCGAGCGCGGCGCCGTTCGGTCCGCCGCCGAGCTCGGCCACCACCTCCACCGCGCCGTCTGCACGCACGCGCGAGAGCGTCCCTCGCGCCACCTCGACAAGCAGCACGCTGCCGTCGGCCATCGCGATCGGCCCTTCCGGAAAGCGCAGGCCGCGCGCCATGATGCGAAGCTTCGTTTCGGAGTCTGACACCGTGTCTATCTTCCCATATTCGCGGTTGCCACCCCGCGCGCCCAGCGACTAGACTGGGCTCCGTGCCGGATCGCCACGCGCCGGCCGTCCATCGCCACTAGGAGGAGGGGAACACCATGAAGAAACTCGCCGTCTGGGCGGGCGCGCTTGCGCTCGCGATCACCTGGGCAGGGAGCGCGCTGGCCCAGCAATCGACCCTTGCCACCGTCAAGGCGAAGGGCTACCTGCAATGCGGCGTGAACACCGGCCTGGCCGGGTTCTCGCAGCCCGACTCGAAAGGCGTCTGGCACGGCCTCGACGTCGACATGTGCCGCGCGGTCGCCGCCGCGGTGTTCGGCGACGCGAGCAAGGTGCACTACACGCCGCTCACCGCGCAGCAGCGCTTCACCGCGCTGCAGTCCGGCGAGATCGACATGCTCTCGCGCAACACCACCTGGACCCTCACCCGCGACACCAGCCTCGGCCTCAACTTCGCCGGCGTCGACTACTACGACGGCCAGGGCTTCATGGTGCCGAAGAAGCTGGGCGTGAAGAGCGCCAAGGAGCTCAACGGCGCCACGATCTGCGTGCAGCCCGGCACCACCACCGAGCTGAATCTCGCGGACTACTTCCGCTCCCACAACATGACCTTCAAGCCGGTCGTGATCGAGAAGCTGGAGGAAGTCACAGGCGCCTTCTTCTCCGGGCGCTGCGACGTGTACACGACCGACATGTCGGGCCTGGTCTCGACCCGCGGCTCGCGCGCGCCGAACCCCGCCGACTACGTCATCCTGCCGGAAGTGATCTCCAAGGAGCCGCTGGGCCCGGTGGTGCGCCACGGCGACGACCAGTGGTTCGACATCGTCAAGTGGTCGCTCTTCGCGATGATCAACGCCGAGGAGATGGGCCTGACCTCGAAGAACATCGACCAGTACCTGGACAGCAAGAACCCCGCGATCCAGCGCTTCGTCGGCACCTCGGGCGATCTCGGCAAGATGCTGGGGCTGAATGACCGCTGGGCCTACAACATCGTCAAGCAGGTCGGCAACTACGGCGAATCGTTCGAGGCCAACCTCAAGCCGCTCGGGTTCGAGCGCGGGCTGAACGCCCTCTGGACCCACGGCGGCATCATGTACGCGCCGCCACTGCGCTGAGGTGAGCGCCGCCCCGCGCACGCGCAGGTCGTGGTCGCTGTACGACCTGCGCGTCCGCGCGATCCTGTACCAGGTCCTGCTGGTGCTGGCGGTCGGCCTGGTCGCTTGGTTCCTGGTCTCGAACACCGCGCACAATCTCGAGACGCGCCAGATCGCGAGCGGATTCGGCTTTCTCAAGCGCGAGGCAGGCTTCGCCATCGGCGAGACCACGCTCATTTCGTACAGTGCGGCCGACACCTACCTGCGGGCGCTCACGGTCGGCGTCCTCAACACCTTCCGCGTCTCGCTGATCGGCATCGTCCTCGCCACCGTGCTCGGCACGCTGATCGGGCTGGCGCGGCTGTCGCATAACTGGCTGCTGTCGAAGCTCGCCGCGGGCTACGTCGAGACGCTGCGCAACGTGCCGCTGCTGGTGCAGCTCTTCTTCTGGTACACGGTCATCTCGGACAACCTGCCGGGGCCGCGCCAGGCGCTCTCGCCGGTGTCCGGCGTGTTCCTGAGCAACCGCGGCATCGCGCTGCCTGTGCTGCACGCCCACCCGGCGCATGTCTGGATGGCGGTGGCGCTCGTCGCGGGCGCGATCGCCGCGTGGTGGCTCACGCGCTGGGCCAGGCGCCGCCAGGCGCTCACCGGCCAGCCCTTCCCCGCCCTCGCCGCCGGCAGCGCGCTGGTGCTCGGCCTGCCGCTCATCGTATTCCTCGCCTTCGGCGCGCCGTTCCACCTCGAGCGCCCGGTGCTGCGGGGCTTCAATTTCACCGGCGGCGCGACATTGACGCCCGAGTTCGCCGCCCTGCTCGGCGGGCTGACGACCTATACCGCGGCCTTCATCGCCGAGATCGTGCGCGCCGGGGTGCTGGCCGTGGACCGCGGCCAGTTCGAGGCGGCCTATGCGCTCGGCCTGCGGCCGCGCCGCGCGATGCGGCTGGTGGTCCTGCCGCAGGCGCTGCGCGTGATCGTGCCGCCGCTGACCAGCCAGTTCCTGAACCTCACCAAGAACAGCTCGCTCGCGGTGGCGATCGGCTATCCCGACCTGGTATCGATCGCCAACACGACGATGAACCAGACCGGGCAGGCGATCGAGGGCATCGCGATCATCATGGCGGTGTACCTGACGATCAGCCTCTCGATCTCGGTCTTCATGAACTGGTACAACAAGAGAATCGCGCTCAAGGGGGCGCGCCGCTGATGGGGGCGCGCGCGATCCGCTGGCTGCGCTCGAACCTGTTCTACAGCGTGCCGAGCTCGCTCGCGACGCTGGTGCTGCTCTACATCGCATGGAAGCTGGTGCCGCCGTTCTTCGACTGGGCGTTCGTGAACGCGGTCTGGACCGCGCCGCAGCCGTCGGTCTGCCGCAGCGCGGCGGGCGCCTGCTGGGCGTTCATCGTCGAGAAGCACCGCTTCATCCTGTTCGGCACCTATCCCTACGACCAGCAATGGCGCCCGGGTCTGGGCATCCTGATCTTCCTCGCGCTCTACTTCGTGAGCGCGCTGCGCGTGTGCTGGCGGCCGTGGCTCGCCTGGGTCTGGCTCGGGGGCCTGACGCTGATCGGCGTGCTCATGTGGGGCGGCGTGCCCGGCCTGCCCTACGTCGGGGACGGAAGCTGGGGCGGGCTGATGCTGACCCTGATCCTCGCCACCTTCGGCATCGCGGCCGCGTTTCCGCTCTCGATCCTGCTCGCGCTCGGGCGGCGCTCGAACATGCCGGCGGTGCGCACCGCCTGCGTGCTCTACATCGAGCTGATTCGCGGCGTGCCGCTGATCAGCCTGCTGTTCATGGCCTCGGTCATGCTGCCGCTGTTCCTGCCCGAGGGCCTGACGATCGACAAGCTGCTGCGGGCTCAGATCGCGATGGTCATGTTCGCCGTGGCCTACCTGGCCGAGGTGGTGCGCGGCGGGCTGCAGGCGATCCCGAACGGGCAGTACGAGGCGGCCGAGGCGCTCGGCCTGTCGTACTGGCGCAAGATGCTGCTGATCATCCTGCCGCAGGCCCTGCGCATCTCGATTCCGCCGCTGGTCAACACCTTCATCGCCTTCTTCAAGGACACTTCGCTGGTCGTGATCATCGGCCTGTTCGACCTGCTGACCGCGGTCAAGGTGGCGCTCAACGAGCCGGCCTGGAGCGGCTACGGCATGGAGGCCTATCTGTTCGCCTCGCTTGTCTACTTCGTGTTCTGCTTCTCGATGTCGAAGTACAGCCAGCGCCTCGAGCGCGACCTGTCGCGCGGTCGCAGGCACATTCTGAGGGAGGATTGATCTTGAGCGATTCGCCGATCATCGAGATGAAGGGCGTCGACAAATGGTTCGGCGAGTTCCACGTGCTGCGCGCAATCGACTTCTCGGTGGCGCGCGGCGAGAAGATCGTCATCTGCGGACCCTCGGGCTCGGGCAAGTCGACCATGGTGCGCCTGATCAACCGGCTCGAATCGCACCAGCGCGGCAGGATCGTGGTCGACGGCATCGAGCTGGCCGACGACGTCAAGGCGATCGAGGCGATCCGGCGCGAGGTCGGCATGGTGTTCCAGCAGTTCAACCTCTTCCCGCACCTGACGGTGCTCGAGAACCTGACGCTCGCGCCGACCTGGGTGCGCCACATGCCCAAGCGCGAGGCCGAGGAGCTGGCGATGCAGCTGCTCGAGCGGGTGCGCATCGCCGAGCAGGCCGACAAGTACCCGGCGCAGCTCTCGGGCGGCCAGCAGCAGCGCGTGGCGATCGCGCGCGCGCTGGCGATGCGCCCCAAGGTGATGCTGTTCGACGAGCCGACCTCGGCGCTCGACCCGGAGATGATCAAGGAGGTGCTCGACGTGATGATCGAGCTGGCGCGCGAGGGCATGACCATGCTCGTGGTCACGCACGAGATGGGGTTCGCGCGCACCGTCGCCGACCGGGTCGTGTTCATGGACCGCGGCGAGATCGTCGAGACCGGCAAGCCGCAGGAATTCTTCGCCGCACCCAAGACCGATCGCGCCAAGCTGTTCCTCAGCCAGATCCTCGGCCACTAGCGTCAGAAGCGCAGGCTCGCCCTCAGCGCGACGACCCAGGCGTCGGGGACGTCGGTGCCGCGCTGGACGACGTACTGCAGGTCGGGCTGCAGGGCGAGGTGCGGCGTGACCGGTGCGTGGTAGGTGAGCTCGAGCAGCGACTCCGAGCCGCCGGTCAGCTCGGCGTGCGCCGCACCGAGCGCGAGGACGTCTTCCGGGCGGCGGCCGAGAAAGCCCTTGTAGCTGATCCCGGCGTCCACGTAGGACTTCACCGGGTTGCGGTCCGAAGGC
>Ga0315556_1001606_pt1 | contig 13470 bp, 8 predicted proteins | sample SalMarSW160310MG_FD_202112 | JGI IMG/M metagenome (GOLD analysis project Ga0315556, IMG submission 202112) | Salt marsh sediment microbial communities from the Plum Island Ecosystem LTER, Massachusetts, United States - Salt Marsh Sediment SW1603-10 ...
CAGGGCCGCGGCGCAGTCGTGCAATCTGCCCCTATACCGCTATCTGGGCGGGCCCGATGCGAGTCGGCTGCCGGTGCCGCACATGAACATCATGAACGGGGGTGTGCATGCCCATTGGCAGGGAGCCGACTTCCAGGAGTTCATGATCGCCCCATACGGCGCGGGGAGCTTCGAGGAGGCGCTTCAGTGGGGTGCCGAGGTCTACCGCGCACTGCAAGGGCTGCTGGAAGAAAAGGGGCTTTCCGTCGGCGTGGGCGACGAGGGCGGATTCGCCCCCCTCGTCCACTCCAACGAGGAGCCCTTGGCGCTCATCGTTACGGCCATCGAGAAGGCGGGGCTCGAGCCCGGCAAAGATGTGGGGCTCGCAATGGACCCCGCCTCCAGCGAATTCTTCGGGGAGGGACGCTATCGCCTGCGCACCGAGGCACGCGAGGTCGAGGCGCCGGCAATGGTGGAATACTACGAGCGCTTGGTTGCGGCCTATCCACTGGTGCTGATCGAGGACGGTATGGCGGAGTCCGACTGGGAGGGCTGGAAGGCCCTGAACCGGGCACTGGGTGACAGCATCGAGCTGGTGGGTGACGACATCTTCTGCACCAACCCGCAGATCATCGCCCGCGGCATCGAGGAGGACATCGCCAACGCGGTGCTCATCAAGCTCAACCAGATCGGGACCCTGACGGAAACATTCCGCGCCACCCAGCTCGCCCAGCGCCACGGCTGGGGCGCCTTCGTCTCCCATCGCTCGGGCGAGACCGTGGACAGCTTCATCGCCGATCTCACGGTGGCGCTGGACACCGGCCACCTGAAGACCGGTGCCCCCGCGCGGGGCGAGCGGGTGGAGAAATACAACCAGCTCCTCCGCATCGAGGAGGACCTAGGCGAGGCCGCCCGCTATGCGGGCAAGGGTGCCTATGTACGTCCGGTCCGCTTCTGATCCCGGCCTCGGTGCCGAAGGCTTCAGATACGAGCGAGGTGCGTGAGATGACCGAGCACAGCACGGATATCCTCATCGTCGGCGGCGGCCCCGGAGGCATCATGACCGGGATGACGGCCGCACAGATCTCCCCCGACAAGCGAATTACCCTGGTGCGCCCGGAGACGAAAGTCCTGGTTCCCTGCGGCATCCCTTACATTTTCGGCACCCTGGGTGGCACCGACGAGGACCTGATCGGCGAGCTGCCGTTCCTCCAGGCCGGGGGCGAGCTGCTGGTGGACCGGGTGGAATCCGTCGACCGCGAGGCGCGCACGGCCACCCTTGCCGGCGGCGACCGCATCCGTTGGGAGCGCCTGGTGATCGCCACCGGCTCGCGCGCCTTCATGCCCCCCATCCCGGGGGCCGACCTCGAAGGGGTACACACCATCCACAAGGACTACGACTATATGGACCGCTTCTTCCGCGAGGTGGTGGCCGGTGTGAAGCGCATAGTCGTAGTCGGCGGCGGCTTCATCGGGGTGGAGTTCGCCGACGAGATCGCCAAGCGCGGGATCGAGGTGCACCTGGTGGAGCACCACCCCCATGTACTTTCGAGATCCTTCGACCGGGACGCCTGCCTGCAGGTGCAGGCGCACCTCCTGGATGCCGGCCTCCAGCTGCACACCTCGGTACGCGTCCAGGCACTGGAGGCGGGGCCGGACGGTGCACAGGTAGGGGGGGTGCGGCTGGTGGGAGGCGAGCGCATCGGCACGGATGCGGTGCTCATCGCCGCCGGCACGCGGCCCAACGTCGATCTGGCCAAGGCCATGGGGCTGGCGATCAGCGACAAGGGTGCCATCCTGGTGGACGCCTTTCAACGCACCCGCGAGGACCCCGAGATCTTCGCCGTGGGGGACTGTGCATCGAAACAGGACTTCTTCACCCGGCGCCCGGCCAATGCCCTGCTGGCCTCCCAGGCCGCGGCGGAGGGGCGCATCGCCGGCATGAGCCTCTATGCCCTGCACGCGCCGCGCTTCAACGCCGGCTCCATCTCCGTATACGCGAGCCAGGTGGGCGATCTTGCCTTCGGCGTGGCGGGGCTCACGGAGGCGCAGGCGGGCGAGCTCGGTTTCCAGGTTTATCGAGGCGAGTCGCGGATGCCGGATCACCATCCCTCCACCCTGCCGGGGACGCACGAGGTCTACTGCCGGCTCATCTTCGCCCAGCTCGGCGGGAGGCTGCTCGGGGGGCAGGTCATCGGGGGCCCGACCAGCGGGGAGATCCTCAACGCCATCGGCATCGCTATCCAGATGCGGGCGAGCGCCGCCGACCTGGCCTCCTTCCAGTTCGGCAGCCAGCCGCTCCTCACCGCATCCATTCATCCGATCGTGGGGGCGGCGGTGAACGCCTTGGCCAATCACTTTCAGAACGCTCGCCCAGCTATGGGTAAGATGGAAGGTTAATGAAAGAAGCTGTGCAGATCATCGAGAAAGACGGCATACCGGAATGGGCTGTGATCCCCTTCGCCCTGTACCAGAAGCTACGCGAAAAGGCGGATCTGAGCGATGACGCCGCGGCTCGCGGTGCAGGCACGAAGAGACTCGATGCCAGGAAGAATCCGCTTCCGACCAAGGTGAAACAGCGACTCTCGAAAGGAGAAAACCCGGTTCGGGTGTGGCGTGACCACCGGGGAATTACGCAGCAGACCCTGTCGTCCAGGGTCGGGATCTCCGCCGCATTTCTTTCGCAAATCGAAAGCGGTAAGCGCATCGGCTCGGCAGGGGTCTTGAAGAATCTGGCGAAGGCGCTCCAGGTAGACATGGACGATTTAGTGTAGACGTCCCGCCTTCTCGCGTTTGGGAGATTTCTATCAAGTAACAGGGTTGGGTGCCAGCTCGGAGCAGGACCCCAAAGATGACTCGATTGTTCTTCTCGTGGTTGTGTTGCACCTGCTCGTGCTTGACCCGCCCGAAAACCGAGTCCAACGTCGATTCCGTCGCGCACTGAGCGCTGTCGCCGCCCTGCAAGCGAGCGGCGAAGCCGGTGGCACGCAATATGCCTTAAAATAAGTGAGGTTGATTCGCCCTTACCGGGCTCCGCGCTCGAGCGAGACGGAGTGTCGTGGATGGGCAAACGAGGGGAGAATTCACGATGAATCTGAAGGGCAAGACCATTATCGTTACGGGCGGAGGCCGTGGCCTCGGCCGGGCCATGACGCTGGCTTTCGCACGCAAAGGTGCTCGTTTGGCGATCGTGGGTATCGACGAGAGCGTCATCGAAGAGGCCGTGGCGCTTTGTGAAGAGGCAGGCACCGAGGCGAGGGCCTACCGGGCGAATGTGTCCGACGAGGCGGCTGTGATCGATCTGTTCGACCGAGTCGCCGGGGATTTCCAGGCGTTGGATGGTCTGGTCAACAACGCGGGGATCACACGCGATGCACTCCTGGTCAAAGCGAAGGACGGCAAGGTCGTCAAGAAGATGTCGCTGGCGGACTGGCAGGCGGTCATCAATGTGGATCTGACGGGTGTCTTTCTGTGCGGGCGCGAGGCGGCCGCGAAGATGATCGAGATGGGCACGCATGGTGTCATCCTGAATATCAGCAGCCTGGGTCGCGCCGGAAACTTCGGTCAAACCAACTACAGTGCGGCCAAGGCGGGTGTGGCGGCGATGACGGTCACCTGGGCAAAAGAGCTGGCACGCCACGGGATTCGCGTCGGCGCCATCGCTCCCGGATTCTGCGAGACCAGATTGGTCACCGGGATGAAGCCTGCGGCCCTGGATCGCATGAAGGCCGCAATCCCGCTGGGGCGTCTGGGCCGCCCCGAGGAGATCGCCCATTCCGCCCTCTATGTTTTCGAGAACGACTACTTCACCGGGCGCGTTCTGGAGGTCGACGGTGGGATTCGTGTCTAGATGAACGATATGTAACCTTCTCTCCATGCGATCGTTAGTCGGGTTGGCGGATCATGATGATCAAGCTGCGGCGGTCCCTGGTGGGGACAAGCACGGCTGAAATCGCAAATTCCTCATATGGAGCTCGAAGCTGATGAAAAAGAAACTTCTGGCGGCCACCCTCGCTGCCGCGCTTTCTTCCGGAATGATCGTCTCCGGCATGACCCCTGTCTATGCAGCGGACACCGCCCCCGCGACCACAGAGGCAACCGCAAAAGAAAAGGCGGCCGAGAAGGATTTCGTCAAGGTGTCGGAGGATGCGTTGAAGACCATGCGCAATCTGAACGGCGCGAGGCTGGCGATCTTCAACGGCCAGCCGGACCGTGCCAAGACCTACGTAGGCGACGCCAAGACGAGCATAGCGTCCGCGGTCACGGATGCGGACAAGTATGCCCTGGAGACAAAGGCGCCCAAGGAGAAGGACCAGTACGTTCCCTTTGATGCGAGCCTGACGGTAGCGAACGAGTTCGTGCCGACTCCGGAGAAGACCAAGCGCATCGCCGAAGCCAACGAGCATCTGCACAAGGGCGAGAAGAAAAAGGCCCTCCAGGCTCTGAAGCTCGGCGAAATCGATGTGGCCGTCACGGCCAGCCTGGTCCCGGTCGTGTTTGCCAAGGCGCATATCGACGATGCGGCCAGGCTCATCGGCGAGCACAAGTACTACGAAGCCAACTTGGCCCTGAAGGCGGTGGACGACGCCGTGGTCGTCGAGACCTATGCGGTCGACGCCGTGCCCGCGCCCAAGCAGAAGGCGGCAACGGAGAGCACGCCGGAAAAGATGATGGAAGAGAAGAAGAAGACGGACTGACGGACGAGTCGAGTCAGTGCCACGGCATGGCACGCGGAGGAGTTTCCTGTGGATTCTCTCCGCGTGCCGCAATCGAGTGGGTCCGGCCACGGACCGAGGTTCCGTGTACTCTGGCCCTTTCGGTGCTGATCCTCTTTCCAGAGTATCGTCTCGATGGGCACTGGCAACGAGGTTCAAGCGGACCCGGCAATGCCGCAAATCCCCAATGCATCCGCATCCTTGCTAAGAAGGGTCGGCTTTGAGCCGATCTCCCGAGCCCCTGGCGGGGCACGATCACACCGGCAAGCACCTGCTTGCGCCTGACGAAGGGCGACTTTCACGTTGCCGCAACCCCCCTTCGATGATAGCGTTTCGCTACGATCCCATCGCGCGCACTTGGCTTTCCGAACCGTCCTCTTCGCCCGATATCGGATGCGTAGAAGGTCCTGCTCTCCGAGGCTGCAGCGGAAGCCATCGGCTTGCTCGACCACGACGACCCGGTAGGTCAGGACGGGGTCACTTTCGGCACCGGGCAAGAGGAGACCTCATCCATGATCATCCAGAGCTTCCTCAGCGACAATATCTCGGGAGCCGCCCACCTTCGCCTTGGTCTTTACCAAGGCTATGGCACCGCCGGCAATATGGAGGCAGTGCGTGCCAATCTCGCCGTGCTGCAGGAGGTTTCAAAGAAGGCTGCGGGATACGGTGTGCACCTGTTGAGCTTTCCGGAGCTGTATCTTTCAGGTTACGACGTCACGGACGCCGAGGCCGCCCATGCGCTGGCGGAGGAGATCCAGAGCCAGGGTATTCTGGACGAGGTCGCGGCCACCGCAAAAGCAAGTGGCTTGGCCATCATTTGTCCCTATCCCGAGGCGGCCAGCGTGGCCGGGCAACGGCGCTATTACGACAGCATCGCGGTCTACGGTCCGGATGGGGAATTACTGAAGAACTACCGCAAGACCCATCTCTGGGGCGGCGACGAGCGCAACAACTGGTCCTTCGGTCATGTATATCCGGAAGAAGGCGAAGCCTACAGCGTATTCGAGGTCAACGGCCTGCGCGTAGGTGTGCTCAACTGTTACGAAGCGGAATTTCCCGAGCTGTCGCGTATCCTGGCACTCAGGGGCGCACAATTGGTAGTGATTCCGACGGCGGCCGACGAATACACGGTGCTGCGCACCGGCGAGCTTACGAAGACCCCCTATCCGGACGTGCAGTTCCTGATAAAGTCCAACGCCTATCACAACAACATCTTCTGTGCCTACAGCAACCGGCGCGGCATCGAGACCCTGGACGGAGAGATCGTGGGTGGTTATTTGGGCAACTCCTGCCTGGCCGATCCCCACGGCAACTTTCTGATTCCGATAACGGCCCTGCCCCCGGAGCGGGAAGACCAGCCAGGCTCGGGGTGGAACGACCATATGCTCCTGATGGCCGATTGTGTGCCCGCCTTCTACGGCCCCACCCATCCGGAGACCAGGATCGGCGACCGGCCGGCGGCCACCCAGTACGTCAAAGACCGGCGTTGGAGCCTCTACGGAGAGCTCGTCTCGCCCGATTATGTCGACCAGACGACCGGAGCGGCACGGAAGTATCCGAGCCAACCAGAATAACCGGAAGCCGTTGCGGCCTTGTCCGGTATCTTTCCAATCTGTCCCGGCTGCGCCTGTGGCCGGATCTGAAGCTCCCCTCCGGCAAGGAGGGGTAAGGGTGTGTAGACATGAGCGAGCAACTCGATGTTTCTTTCCCCGGCGGTAAGCGGGTCCATGTCCGGATCCGCGATTTCGAGATCGCCACCGATCAATCCCTGAAGGCGGGGGGCGACGCCTCGGCGCCCGAGCCCTTCGACCTCTTCTTGGCCTCGATGGTCGCCTGCGCAGGCATCTATGCGCTCAATTTCTGTCAGTCCCGGAAGCTGTCCACCGAGGGGCTGGGCCTGAGCATGCTCTGGGATCGCGATGCAAAGCGTCCCATGCAGTCGCAGGCGCGGCTTCAGCTCAGACTCCCCGACGCCTTCCCGGAGAAGTACCGGGAAGGCATCCTCAGGGCGATGGACCTGTGCGCGGTAAAGAAGCAGATCGAGCACGGACCCGAGGTCGTCTCGGAGATCCTGAGCTGAGTACCAGGACCCTCGAATAACGGCAACATCCACTCCGCCTGACTGTAGGTCGGCATCCCTATGCCGACACTGGGATACTCCGGCAGACGGCGGCAAAGGGTTGCCGCCCTACGATCACATCGTCAGAGCAATAGCCTGCGGATATCGCCCAGGAGCTCCCGCAGCAGGCTGGTGAAGCGCACCCCCTCCGCCCCGTCGACGACGCGGTGGTCGTAGGATAGGGACAGGGGCAGCATGAGCCGCGGGACGAATTCGCTGCCGTTCCAGACGGGTTTGGTCTGCGCCCGGGAGACGCCCAGGATGGCCACCTCCGGGATGTTGACGATGGGCGTGAATGCGGTGCCGCCGATGCCCCCCAGGCTGGAAACGGTAAAGCAGCCTCCTTGCATGTCTCCGGGCAGCAGCTTGCCGTCGCGGGCCTTGGCGCTCGCCTCCGCGAGCTCGCCGGCGAGGTCCAGGATGCCCTTCTTGTCGACGTCCCGGATCACCGGGACCACCAAGCCGTTGGGAGTGTCGACCGCGACCCCCAGGTGCGTGTAGTGCTTGAGCACCAGGTGCTCACCGTCAGCACTCAGGGACGCCTTGAGGTTGGGGTAGCTGCTCAACGCCTTGGCCACCGCCTTCAGAAGGATCGGCAGAAAGGTGAGCTTTACCCCCTGCCCTTCTACCGCCTCGTTCTGAGACCTGCGAAAGGCCTCCAGCTCGGTGATGTCCGCCTCCTCGTACTGGGTGACGTGGGGGACACTGAGCCAGCTCAGGTGTAGTCGGCGCCCGCCGATCTTCTTGATCCTGGGCAGCTCGACGCGCTCCACCTCGCCGAACCTGGAATGATCGATGTCGGGCGGAGCGGGAAGCTCGAAGGGCAGCCCCGTACTTGCGGTCGGCGCCGCACCGCCGGCAAGGGCCTGTTTGACATACCCCTGGACGTCATCCTTGAGGATACGCCCTTTGGGTCCCGATCCCGCGACCAGAACCAGATCGACACCCAACTCACGGGCGAAGCGACGCACCCCTGGGCTGGCGTGGGGCTTGCGGCCCTTGGCAATCGCAGCCATATCCTCGGGTCGCGGCATGACGGGTACCTGGCGGCGTGCGGCCTCGCCCGGCACGGGAGCGGAGGGAGCCGGCTCAGCTACGGGCGCAGGTGTGGGCGGTGCTTGCGCCGCGGCGGCCTTGGCCTTGCCTCGATCTCGGTCGTCGGTCGCTTCGGACGCCCGGGGCCTTGCCGCCAGGGTCAGGACCAAGTCCCCCTGACTGAGCTTGTCCCCCACGGCGACTGCCACGGAAGCGACCTCACCCGCTTGCGGCGAGGGGATCTCCATGGTCGCCTTGTCGCTCTCCAGGGTGATCAGGGACTGCTCGGGCTCTACCTTGTCTCCCTGAGTCACCAGGATCTCGATGACCTCGACGTCGGAGAAGTCCCCGATATCCGGGAGGCGGACCTCGACCGTTCCCACGTCGCCGGAGTCCGGTGCAGGGGTCGCAGTGGGCAGGTCGGGCTCCTGAGCGCTGGTCTCCGGCACCTGCTGCTCATCCGGCATCTCTACCGCCTCGTCGGAGCTTGTCTCCAGGGTCAGCAGCAAGTCGCCCCGGCTGACCTTGTCACCGACCCCTACTGCGAGCCCTTTCACCGAGCCGCCTGCAGGGGACGGGATCTCCATGGTTGCCTTGTCGCTCTCCAGGGTGAGCAGGGACTGCTCGGGCTCCACCCGGTCACCGGGGGCCACCAGGATCTCGATGACCTCCACATCGGTGAAGTCCCCGATGTCGGGCAACAGTACTTCTTGGACCCTCGTCACGGTGCGCTCTCCTATGCGAAATCTCGCTCGCATCCCGAGCAGAATACTACAGGATTGGGCTTTTCCGGATCGATGCCGTACTTCCGGATGGCATCGGAGACCCGGGCCGCCGGGACCTCCCCCTCGTCGACGAGCGACTTGAGGGCAGCCAGTGCGACATAGTAACGGTCGACCTCGAAGAACTTGCGCAGCTGGCTGCGCAGGTCGCTGCGCCCGAAGCCGTCGGTGCCCAGCACCCGGTAACGTCTCGGAACGAAGGGACGGATCTGGTCGGCATGGGTTTGAATGTAGTCGGTGGCTGCCACGATGGGGCCGCTGGTCGGTCCCAACTGTCGCTCGACGTAGCTCTGCCGCGGCTCCTGCTCCGGATGCAGCATGTTCCAGCGCTCCACGTCCATGCCCTCGCGGCGCAGCTCGTTGAAGCTGGTAACGCTCCAGACATCCGCGGCGAGCCCGAAGTCCTGCTCCAGCAGCTCCGCAGCGGCCAGGACCTCACGCAGGATGGCGCCGGAGCCCAGGAGCTGGATCCGCGTGCCCTCTGCGGCACCTTGCCGGCAGCGATACATCCCCCGGAGGATGCCTTCCTGCGCTCCTTCCGGCATCGCAGGCTGGGCGTAAGCTTCGTTCATGGCGGTGATGTAGTAGAAGCAATTTTCCTGCTCCTGGTACATACGGCGCAGACCGTCCTGGACGATGACCGCCATCTCGTAGGCGTAGGCGGGGTCGTAGCTGACACAATTGGGGATAGTGGATGCGACCACCAGGCTGTGGCCGTCCTGGTGCTGCAGGCCTTCGCCGGCCAGGGTGGTACGGCCTGCCGTGCCGCCGATCAGGAAGCCGCGGGCGCTCATGTCGCCGGCGGCCCACGCCAGGTCGCCGATACGCTGGAAGCCGAACATGGAGTAGAAGACGTAGAACGGGATCATGCTCAGGCCGTGGTTGGCGTAGGCGGTGGCGGCGCTGATCCAGGACGACATGGCCCCGGCCTCCGTGATCCCTTCCTCCAAGACTTGGCCCTTCTTGTCCTCCCGGTAGTAGAGCAGTTGGTCCGAGTCCACCGGCTCGTAGAGCTGGCCGACCGAGGAGTAGATGCCGAGCTGGCGAAACATACCCTCCATGCCGAAGGTGCGGGCCTCGTCCGGGATGATGGGCACCAGGTACTTACCGATCTCCTTGTCCCGCACGATCAGGTTCATGACGCGCACCAGGGCCATGGTGGTTGAAATCTCCTTGTCGCCGCTGCCTTCCAGGAGCGGCTCGAAGACCTCCAGCGCCGGGGTCGCGAGCCTGGGTGCCTGCGGGTTACGGGCGGGTAGCGGACCGCCCAGGGCCTCGCGCCGCTCGCGCAGGTATTTCATCTCCGGACCGTCGGCAGGGGGCTTGTAGAAGGGGGCGGCGCCGATCACATCGTCCGAGATGGGGATGTTGAAGCGGTCGCGGAACTCCTTGAGGGACTCCTCCCCCATCTTCTTCTGGGAGTGGGTGATGTTCATGCCCTCGCCGGATCGGCCCATGCCGTAGCCCTTGACCGTCTTGGCCAGGATGACCGTGGGCTGGCCCTTGTGCCGGACGGCAGCCTGGTAGGCAGCATAGACCTTGATGGGGTCGTGTCCCCCACGATTCAGGCGCCAGATGTCCTCGTCGGTCATGTTGGCCACCATGTCCGCCAGCTCCGGGTACTTGCCGAAGAAGTGCTCCCGGGTGTAGGCACCACCCTTGGCCTTGTAGGCCTGGAAGTCCCCGTCGACACACTCATGCCAACGCTTGAGCAACAGGTTGTCCTTGTCCCGCGCGATCAGCGGATCCCAGTAGCTGCCCCAGAGCACCTTGATCACGTTCCAGCCAGCGCCGCGAAAATCCGCCTCCAGCTCCTGGATGATCTTGCTGTTGCCGCGCACGGGTCCGTCCAGACGCTGCAGGTTGCAGTTGACCACGAAGACGAGGTTGTCCAAGCGCTCCCGCGCCGCGACGTCGATGGCGCCCATAGACTCCGGCTCGTCCATCTCCCCGTCGCCCATGAAAGCCCAGACCTTGCGCCCCTCGGTGTCGAGCAGCCCCCGGTCCTGGAGATAGCGCATGAAGCGGGCCTGGTAGATGGCCATGATGGGGCCCAGGCCCATGGACACGGTCGGAAACTGCCAGAAGGTCGGCATGAGCCAGGGATGCGGATAGGAGGACAGGCCCTTGCCGTCTACCTCCTGGCGAAAATGGTAGAGCTGCTCCTCGCTGATCCGTCCCTCCAGAAAGGCGCGCGCGTAGATCCCGGGTGCCGAATGGCCCTGGATGAAGACCAGATCCCCGCCATGGTCCCCACCTTGCTCCAGGTTGCGAGCGTGGAAAAAGTGGTTGAAGCCGACGTCGTACAGAGTCGCGCTGGAGGCGAAGCTGGCGATATGGCCCCCGAGCTCGGTGGCGTGCCGGTTGGCCTGCACCACCATGGCCATGGCGTTCCACCGCACGAAGGAGCGGATGCGCCGCTCCATGGCCTGATCCCCGGGGAAGCGCTCCTGGTGCTGCACCGGGATGGTGTTGACATAAGCGGTACTGGCGCTGTATGGCAGATAGAGGCCGGAGCGCCGGGCCTTGTCGATGAGCTGCTCGAGCAGGAAGTGGGTGCGCTCGACGCCCTCATTCTCCAGAACGGCATCCAGGGCATCGAGCCACTCCCGGGTCTCCTGGGGGTCGATGTCGGGCTTGTTGCTCATGGTGATTCCTCGGACTCGATGCGCGCCGTGCGCGGGCGGTGCCTGCAAAAAATGACGAAGTATAGGAGAAACGCCCTCGGTAGTCCGCCTTCGCCGGACTCCATTTTCCGGTCCAAGTCGAAAGGCGGGAGTATCAGCGAGAACTGGTGGCTCCAGTGACGGTTGACAAGTCAGGCGAGCGGATTCGAGTCCGTGGGCTGGTACAGGGGGTCGGCTTTCGCCCCACGGTGTGGCGCCTGGCGCGGGAGCTGGACCTGCACGGCGACGTGCGCAACGACGGCGAGGGGGTCCTGCTCCGAGTCTGGGGCGAGGCCCCTGAGATCGACGAGCTGTGCCGGCGGTTGATCACGGAGTGCCCGCCGCTCGGGCGGATCGATGCCGTCGAGCGCTCGCCGATCGAGAGCGCCCCGGAGCTCAACGAGTTTCGGATAATCTCCAGTGCTGACACCGCTGTGCACACGGGGATCGTCGCGGATGCGGCTACCTGCTCGGCCTGTCTCGCCGAGATTCGGGACCCGTTGGATCGTCGTTACCGTTATCCCTTCACCAACTGCACCCATTGCGGCCCCCGCCTGAGTATCATCCGATCCATTCCCTACGACCGGTCCAACACCAGCATGGCAGCATTCCCTATGTGCGATCTGTGCAGGAGGGAGTACCTGGATCCGGCGGACCGGCGCTTCCATGCACAGCCCAACGCCTGTCACGCCTGCGGGCCGGGGGTGTGGCTCGAGAGCGCAGAAGGAGAGCGCATCGATGCCTCGGAGCTGGGGGGCGAGGACGCGATCGATGGTGCGAGCCGGCTGCTCGCCCAGGGCCGGATCTTGGCGATCAAGGGCATCGGGGGCTTTCATCTCGCCTGCGACGCCTGCAATGAGGGAGCCGTCGGCGAGCTGCGCCGACGCAAGGGGCGCTACGGCAAGCCCTTCGCCCTCATGGCCCGCGACCTGGAGGTCATTCGCCGTTATTGCCGGTTCGGAGCTGGGGAGGCCGATCTGCTGGCAAGCCCGGCAGCGCCGATTCTGCTTCTGGACATGTCGGGTCCGGAGCGGGTGGCGGCGGGGGTGGCACCGGGTCAGTCGACCCTCGGCTACATGCTGCCCTACAGCCCTCTGTATCACCTGCTGCTCCAGGATTGGGACCGGCCCCTGGTGATGACCAGCGGGAATCGGAGCGACGAGCCCCAGTGCACAGCTAACGGGGATGCGCGGGGACGCCTCGGTCCACTGGCAGACTTCTTCCTGCTTCACGACCGGGAGATTCTGAACCGGGTCGACGACTCGGTGGTGCGCTTCATGGACGGAGCCCCGCGCCTGCTGAGGCGGGGAAGGGGCTATGCCCCGGCACCCATCCGACTTCCCGAGGGGCTCGAAGGCGCTCCGCCCGTCCTCGCCCTCGGCGGGGAGCTCAAGAACAGCATCTGCCTGCTCTCAGGCAATGGGGCGACCTTGTCACAACACCTCGGCGACCTGGAGGAGGCCCGGACGGCAGCCGAGTACGAGCGCACCATCGGGCTGTACCGAGTCCTGCTCCAGCACGATCCGCAGGTGCTGGCGGTAGATCTTCATCCGGACTATCGGTCCTCCCGGCTCGGACGTGACTGGGCGGCCCGGGAGGGTCTGGAGCTGGTGGCGATCCAGCACCACTTCGCCCACGTCGCAGCGGTGCTGGCCGACAACGGCTGGCCCGTGGACGGTGGCCCCGTGGTTGGCATCGCCCTGGACGGACTGGGCGGCGGCGAGGACGGCACCATCTGGGGCGGCGAGCTCCTCGTCGCCGACTATGTCGGTTACGAGCGGGCCGGCCATCTGAAACCAGTGCCCCTGCCCGGGGGGACCAAGGCCATCCTGGAGCCTTGGCGCAACGTCTACGCGCACTTGGCCACCCACTTCTGTTGGGATGAGATCCGGTGGCGCTATCGGGATCTGGATCTGATCCGCAATCTGGCCCGAAAGCCACTGGATACGCTGGCTATCATGATGGAAAGGGGAATCAATTCCCCCTTGTCGAGCTCCTGTGGCCGTCTATTCGACGCGGTCGCCGCGGCTGTAGGGCTTTGCCGCGAATCCGTGACCTACGAGGGCCAAGCCGCCGTCGAGCTGGAGACCTTGGCCGCTTCCGCGAAGGCCACCTCACCAGACGGTTATCCGTTCGCGATTGGGACCGGGGAAGTACCGCTCGTCCTCGACCCC
>Ga0315556_1001608_pt1 | contig 13456 bp, 12 predicted proteins | sample SalMarSW160310MG_FD_202112 | JGI IMG/M metagenome (GOLD analysis project Ga0315556, IMG submission 202112) | Salt marsh sediment microbial communities from the Plum Island Ecosystem LTER, Massachusetts, United States - Salt Marsh Sediment SW1603-10 ...
TTTCATCCTGGTAGGCATTCAGCTTAACTGCCTGCAGGTCCGATCCTGCATCAGGTTCTGTTAATGCCATTGCACCTGTATATTCGCCTGTACAAAAGCCGGGAATAAACTCCTGCCTTTGATCTTCTGTTCCAAACTTTTTAATGGTATCGCCGATATCCTGCAAACCGAAAATATTCATCAAAGAAGCATCTGCACGGGAAATAGCTTCAATAGCCATGAGATAAAAGGTAAAAGGAAAATTTAATCCGCCGTATTTCCTTGGAAAAATCATTCCGCGAAGATCTGCCTGCGAAAGTTGTTTAAGGTTTTCATCTGTACCCGCGGCGTAGTTAACTTTTCCGTCTTTTAAAACTGCACCTTCCTCATCTACTCCTGATGCACGGTCCGCAATAAAATTTCCCGCAATGTCACCGACGATTTCAAGTACCTTTTTGTAGTTTTCAATTGCATCATCATAATTTACAGGGGCATAATTAAATTCTTTTGCCTGTTCATAATTATCTTCTGCAATTGCAACAACTTCTTTCAGATCTAAATTGTTAAAAATGAATTGCAGATCGCTGTTGTCTGTAAAATAATTAGGCATCAGTTTTCCTATTTCAGTTTGTGTTTATATACTTCAATGAATTGAGGAATTACCTGCATTGCGTCGCCCACAATTCCGTAATGTGCAACATCAAAGATAGGCGCTTCCGGATCAGAATTTATTGCAATGATCTTACTTGAATCCTGCATTCCTGCCCTGTGTTGTATCGCGCCTGAAATGCCGATAGCGATATAAAGCTTTGGACGAACGGTAACACCAGTCTGCCCAACCTGCCTGTCAGGGGTAACAAATCCTGCGTCAACTGCAGCACGGCTTCCTGCTATTTCAGCACCAATAGTATGCGCAAGTTCTTCAACCAGCCGGAAATTATCTCTTGTACCAAGTCCGTAACCTCCTGCAACAATAACAGGAGCAGCTTTTAAATTCACTTTATTTTCTTCGCGATGCTGTTTTATTATCTGTACAAGATCATCAACAGGGTCAGACTTGTATTCAAGTTTTGTGATCTTTTCTTCTTTTGGTTTCTCAAGTGGACTAAGTTCCATCACTCCTTCGCGCACTGTTGCCATTTGCGTGGGCACATCGGGAGTAATAATTGTTGCAATAATATTTCCGCCAAATGCCGGTCTGATCTGAAGCAAAAGGTTCGAGTGATTTTGATTTAAATATTTTACGTCGGAAATCTGAAGATCTGTACAATCTGCGGTGAGTCCGCTTTTTGTGTTGGATGCAACCCTCGGCGCAAGGTCTCTTCCGATTATTGAAGCGCCGAAAAGAACAATTCTCGGAATATGTTCTTTTACAAGGTTCTGTAAAATTCTCGCGTATGGAACAGTTCTAAAATTTTTAAGAGATGGATGATCAAATACAATCGCTTCATCTGCGCCGTAAATAAAAGTCTGTTTTGCAATTTCATCAGTGTCTGAACCAATCACTATTGCTTTTAAAACACCGCCCATAGTTTCCGCAAGCTTGTTTCCTTTACAGAGAAGTTCGAAACTTACATCTGCTGGCTTTCCGCCCCGTTGTTCAATAAATACCCATACTTCATTTTTAAAATTCATTTATATTTCCTTTTAACCGAAAATATGATCGTTCATTAATTGATCGACTAAATCTCCCAAGCCCGCTTTTGTTGCTTCAATTTTTTTGTGACCGTTACTTGCAAGAACTACAGATTCAACTTTATATACTTTTGTCGGGGACCCTTTCAGTCCGCATCTTTCAATGTCGATGTTCATATCGTCGGTGGTTAGCGTATTGATAAATAATCCGCGTTCTTTATATTCATGAACAAGTTTATCTATATATAAGAGTGAATTTTCTTCTGTAAGTTTTTCGAGTTCAATTAATGATTTTGCACCTTTGTAGGCCATAACTCTTTTTGCGCTGAAAGGGCGAGGTGTTACAACATCTTTTAAAACTGTAAGTAAAACGGGAAGCTGGCTTTCAACTATCTCATACCCGCCGTCAATTTTTCTTTTTATCTTAATTTTGTTGTCCTTAAGATCAATTAATTCTTCCGTGTAGGTAATTTGTGGGATGTTCAGTTTTTCCGCTGTTTGTGGGCCGACCTGCGCTGTGTCGCCGTCAATTGCCTGTCGTCCAGCAAAAACAAAATGATAACTACCAATTTGCTTTATTGCTTCGCTTAAAACATAAGAAGTTGCCAGAGTGTCAGCGCCGGCAAATTTTCTGTCACTTACGAGATAAACTTCATCTGCACCCATATAAAGGCATTCACGCAAAATATCCGATGCACGGGGCGGGCCCATTGTTACAGCAATAACTTTTCCGCCGTAGCGTTCTTTTACCTGTAGCGCAAGTTCAAGAGACACCTTGTCTTCGTAGTTAAAAATTGCGGGCAGTTTTGAACGGTTTACGGTTCCGTCATCTTTCATAACCTTGCCGGAAATGTTTGCTGTGTCGGGAACCTGTTTAACAAGAACGATTGAATTGTACATATATCTCCATAAGAATTTTATTGGGAGACAGCAGAGGAGTTGACCCAAAGTTCTGAAATCAGAACAAAAAATATTCCATTAATCTTAGTAGGGTGAAAATGTTGAAATTGCTTGAAAATCTGGAATTTTTCGATATATTCTTTCAAATGAGAGAAGCCATTTCTCAAGTGTTTCTTATTTATGGGAAGTACGGCTAGTTACCAAATAGTTAAAAAACAGATATATATTATAGTTGACAAAATTTTCTGCCCCGATTGGTCCCTCAATAATGGACAAACCAGAGTAGAAAATGACATCTTTTTAGGGCAAGTCTGTTTCAAATATAAACTGTTTAATTGAACCGGATCTTAACTGCAACAGTAATATTCCTTGGCAAACCAGGCTCAATATAAACAGGGAAACCACCGATAACATCAGGGTTAACAAAAGCCGACCCAATATATTTTGTATCCGTAATATTATTTACTGCGATAAAACCTCCCAGATTTATGTGTTCGCTGAGTTTTATTTCTTTATTCAGTCCCAGTTTTGTATTAAATATATTAAAGGAAGGAACTTCAATAGTATTTGCATCATCGACAAAATAATTTCCGGTTCCGTTTACGCTAAAACTGACAAAGAAACCTTTTAACATTTCGGGAGCAAAAGTAATCTCTGCGTTATAAAACAAAGATGGAATACCTGCGGTTTTATTATTTGAGTAATCGGCAAATTTACCCGGAACACCGTAATGGGCAGAGTCTACTTTGTAATCATCATACTTATTGTCCGATAAAGTCAAAGCGCCATCTAGAGAAATTCCATGATCAAACTGAATTACTGAATACAGCTCAGCGCCAATTCTGTGTGATTTACCTGCTGTAAAATAAAATCTTCCGCCACGGTAGGGAATTATGTCATTAGTTATATGTATATAATAAAGGGCCAGTTCATAATTGATAAATCTTATCGGATTAGTTTGATCAAACGAAATAATTTGTTTAGTACCCATTTCAATAGTAGTTGATTTTATTGGTTCGAGTAATGGGTTTAATAAATAGACAGTGTCCTGTCCGTAAGTGCCTGCTGGATCAGTTTCATTTCCCGCCGGAACTTCAACTCCACCGCCAATATTAGCATAGATACTATGAGTAGGTGAAAAGAGGTAAGTAACCCCGGCTTTTGGAGTGAACTTTGTAAATGATTTCTGCTGCAGACCAAATTGCGGAGCTAGGTAGTCTTCTGAGTAGTAAGTAATGTTATCATATCTTCCACCGAAAAGCAGGCTGACTTTTTCGTTCAAATTAATTTCATTTTGAACGAACGCGCCGAAATTATTTGCTCCTTCTCTCTTATTGTTTCTTAAAGTTGAACCGCGTCCGTTTGTTGCTGAAAGAGAATAAAAAAGAATTGCACCGTCCTGGTATGCTTCATCAACTCCAAAAGTAAGTGTGTTTTTTACGTCGTTGCTGAAACGGGAAATATTTTTATAAATTATATTTCCGCCAAAATGATATCTTGTAAAGTCCCTGAATGTCCCCCTTTCAGATCTCTGTAGGAACTTCGGATTTACATAAACCATTCCTGAAATCCGGTTTGATTCATTTATATTATGTTCCAGAGTAACACCAATTCTTCCGAGACGGTTAAACCTTCTTTCATCGCGTGCAAGATAAGTTGAATTCGATTGCTCCACATTTGAATTATATTCCGGTAAAGTTAACGGACCGGGAATATGAAATACATTTGTCGAGCCAACAATAAAGACACCGAGGTTTGTATTTTCACTTAACATTGAAACTATTCCGAAATTAAGGACTGTTCGTGAGCTGCCGGAATGAATTCTCCAGCCTTCAAATGTATTATTTGTGAGACTCAAAAATATTTTTCCTTTTCCTATATTTGTTGCGGTTTGTAGAGAATATATTTTATATCCAAAAGTTCCGAATCCGCTTCTAACAGAAAAGAACGGTTGAGTAAAATCAGGAACGGAAGAAAGATTAATAATTCCGCCTGCTGCATTACCCCACAATGCAGAATCATTAGAACGAATCACTTCAATATACCCTGCATTAGTTGCATCAATGTTATCAAAAGAAGTTCTGCCATCGGGTTCGGTTTCCGGAAACCCGTCAAGCATAATTCTTATACCACGGCTTGTACCTGAGTTTGATCTGTCACCTGCACCACGCGCGCCGAAACCACGTATTACAATCCTGATATCCTGGTTTCCCGAACGTGATTGTACAAGTACCCCCGGAATTGTTCCGAGTATTTCATCCAGTCCGTAGCCACGTACAAGATCAAGTTTTGCGCCCGACAAAACAGAAACAGCGTATGGTATTTCCATAATTTTTTCGGGATAACGTGTTGCGCTTACAGTTACCTGGCCAAGTTCGTATTTAAGTGTATCTGTTTGAGCTTTTATAAAACAAGTAATTGATGACAGAACAATCATCAGGAATAAAAGTTTTTTCATTATAGTCTCTCGGTTTATTTTCAGGTGTAAAAAAACGATCTGCAATTATTAAATTGCAGCAGATAAAATGAAATGATCTGTTAGTTAAACGGAAAGAGAGACGGGCGGGGGAGTTGCAACTTCGTAAATATTAGAAAGGGTTGTAATGCTTTTATTTGTAAAATAATTTATTTTCGAAAATTGTCTCGGCAAAATCGGATTATCTGAGAGTACGCTATCCTGAAGAATATTTTTTAACAGATTTTGTCCCGGGGAGTTTTTATTGCTGTTTAGCTCATCACCATCGAAGTTCTTGTTGAAGGCCAGGTTCAATTCATCTTCATTGGTGTCGGGGAGACAATCCAAATAAATGCTGTCGTTTACGCATTCTTTTTTAATTACATCGTACATTTTCCCCTTGTAGGTAAATTCTTTTTCATCCAGAAATCTTAATTCGGAGAGACCCTCGTTTATATCAGTTTTTGAAAAAGCTAATATGAGTACTTTATTTGCTATTCTAACTGTGGAAATATTTTCTTCAGCAATTTCCTTTAAATGTGATTGCAGTAATGAATAAATCAACAAATATCCAGCTGCATTAAAGAGGAAAGATAAAATTAAAAATATGGAGAATGTTTTTTTCAAAAAAATATTCTATTGTGTTAAGAAATATAGTTATTTAGGGTTAACCTGTAAACTGTGCAGGTAGGAGCGGAATGAAAATTAAAAATCCCCCTCTAAATCAAAGGGGGATTTTTAAGCAAGTCAGTATTATTTCTTAAATAGAGCTGTCATCTTATCCGGAGTAATCGGATCCGGAACTTTATTATGTATGGCAGGAATTGAATGCAGGTAAGCAAAAATCGCTTTCAGATCCTGGTCTGTACAATTACCTATAAACATCCAGGGCATCGGAGGAAGAATTGGTCTTCCAACCCCCATATGCTTCCCGCTTCTTAATGCTTTAATAAATAAATCTTCTGTCCAGGTGCCTAATCCGGTTTCGTTATCCGGAGTAAGATTGGCGCTAAATGATACTCCCCATGGACCCACCCAGGAAGTAAAATCCGTAGCACCTGTCAATACCCATTGTCCCCTTTTATAGACCTCAGGATTAATTTCTCCTAGTGGTTCATCAGCAGGATGCCCTGAAAGCAGTTTCGTTGTATCGGGCATAGGGCCCATTGGTGTCATTACTTTTGGTGAATGACAATCGTTGCAGCCCCCAAGATTAACCAGGTACTTTCCGTGTGCAATTTGTTCGTCCTTAGTCATCGTTTTTGTCTCAGTATTTTGAGAACAATTGAGCTGAATAAAAACGAGAGACAGGAAGATAATAGAAACGGCCACCTGAAAAAGATTTTTTTTCATGAGACACCTTTTTGTATGTAAGTAAATATGTTATTTATTAAAGGGAACCAATAATGAGATGATTAAAAGTATTAGGAACAAATAGTTTTAGGCTTTTGGTAGAATTATTTCTAAAGTTCGAGTGAAAATAAAGAATAATTACGTAAAAGCAATAAGATTTTTTCGATTTTTTATAACTTTTTTAATTATCGGTCTTTGCAGTCGGTGTATCGGTAGATTGTGGGGCTATTTTCAATTTTCCTGCTTTACGAACAGCGTCTTTAAGCAGGAATTCGATCTGTGCATTTATACTGCGCAATTCATCGGCTGCCCATTTTTCGAGGGCGGCGTGAACATTCTCATCGATTCTAAGTAAAAATTTTTTCTTTTCTGCCATTATGTAAAACCTCTTAACCTGCCGCCGCGTGCTGCGATCTTCTTCTCTGTAAAGAAAGATACCATGCCAGGATTATTACCCAGGGATATTTATCGAGCAATTCCGACTTCTGTTCAATAATCAGTTCTGTTTTTTCTTTTAAAGAGATTCTATCTTTAAATGAAACCAGTAACTCACCTGATGAATTTTTTATGCTGTAACCACCGTGGAACATTTTAAATTCTATTACCATCTGTTCGCCCTTGTAGCATTTCACAATTCCGCGGGTTTTGAACCCCCTGCGTTTGTACTTAGCGTAGGGAAGTTCGTATCCTGCCTGCCTTATTCCTATTTCCGACTTCCAGAAACTCGGGCGGTAAATTTGCCACTCATCGTTTCCCATTTTAAAGAACATATTTGTACTGAAGAATCCCTTTGAACGGATTGTTCCGAGCAGCGTTTCACCGTGTTTAAATTCATAATTATTTTTCCATACAGAGGGCTGGTGAATTGCTAAAGTTTCACCAGCCAGCTCAGATAAATTTTTCATTTTAATAATTCTTTTAAATTATTTCTAATATTACAGAAATCCCTAATTTTAACTTCAAAAAGTCAGCCGGCCAGAAGATACTTGCCATATCTCATTTTCCTATATACTGCCAGATACCAGGCAAGAAAAATTATCCAGGGATATATATCCAGCAATTTCGATTTTTGTTCTATCTTTACCATGGTTCTTTCTCCTACAGCAATAGAATATTTAAAGCTTGCAATAATTTGTAAATTGTCTGTTTGTATGTAGAAAGTACCTTTGAAAAATCTAAAAATTAATTTGAATCGGTCTCCCCGCGGCAGATAAACAGTTCCACGAAATTTGAACCCGTCGTTTCTGTATTTAGCATAGGGTAACTCTTTAAGGGCTTCTTTTATCGCAAACTCAGAACTAAAAAAATTAGGATGATAAAACTCAAATTGATTTGAGAAAATATTAACTAATCTTCGTGTATTAAAAAAACTATCAGGCTTTATTGTGCCAAGAACCTCTTTATAGTGTCTTAGTTCATAATAGCTTTGCAACATTGATGGCTGGCGGATAATTAAAGTTTCACCTGCCAGATCAGATAACTTTTCCATTATAGATAATATATTTTAATTTGTTTCAAATGTTTAATGTTGTCAAAAATTCTTTAATATTTACCAATCATCAGATACTTAACATATCTTAGCTTTCTGTAAACAACCAAAACCAGGCAAGAAATATTATCCAGGGATATGCATCAGATACTTAGCATATCTTATTTTTCTGTAAACAACCAAATACCAGGCAAGGAATATTATCCAGGGATATGTATCCAGCAATGTTGACACCTGTTTAATCTTCACGGTAGTTCTTTCTATAGAAATATCATATTTAAAGCTTGCAAGAATTTATAAATTGTCTGTTTGTATGGAGAAAGTACCTTTGAAAAATCTAAAAATTAATTTGAATCGCTCTCCCCGCGGCAGATAAATAGTTCCACGAAACTTAAACCCGTCATTTCTATATTTAGCATAAGGTAACTCTTTAAGGGCTTCTTTTATCGCAAACTCAGAACTAAAAAAATTAGGACGATAAAATTCAAATTGACTTGAGAAAATATTAACCGACTTTCGTGTATTAAAAAGGCCCTCAGGCTTTATTGTGCCGAGAACCTCTTTATAGTGTCTTAGTTCATAATAGTTTTGCAACATTGATGGCCAGCGGATAATTAGTGTTTCACCAGCCAGTTCAGATAAACTTTTCATTTTAATAATTTAGCTTACTAATAAATAGTTCCTGTGTTTATCACGGGCTGAGCTTCGCTCTCTGCAACTAGTGCAACCATAAGATTATTTACCATCTGTGCTTTTCTTTCTTCATCAAGATTTACAATATTTTTTTCACTTAGATCCTTAAGCGCCTGCTGAACCATTCCAACAGCACCTTCAACTATTTTAAATCTCGCTGCAACAATTGCCTGTGCCTGCTGCCTGCGCAGCATTGCCTGCGCAATTTCTTGTGCGTAAGCAAGATGAGTTATGCGTGCTTCAACTATTTGTACTCCAGCAACTTCAAGTCTTGTCTGCAATTCTTTCCGGAGATTGTCGGCAACTTCGGTTGGACTGCTTCTTAATGATTCTTTTTCTCCTTCGTTTGTGTCGTAAGGATATTCCGAAGCGAGAGTACGAATTGCTGTCTCTGCCTGGATGGCCACGAATTGTTCGTAATTTTCAACATCAAATACCGCACGGGCGGGACTGATAACCTTCCACACAACAACCGCCGCAATTTCAATCGGGTTGCCGTGCAGGTCGTTTACTTTTATTTTATCGCTGTTGAAATTCCTGATTCTCAACGAGACGTGCCTCTTTTGTGTGAACGGATTAACCCAGAAGAAACCGTCGTCTTTGGCTGTGCCGTTGTACTTTCCGAAAAGTATCAGCACGCGTGAGTCGTTTGGCTGGATCACCATATAACCGATGTTCCAGAATATTGTAAAGAAGATCATCGGGAGAGTTATTATTAAGATTAATGGTTCGTCCAGTTTAACCATTATATAGAATAGATAAACGTCGATTGCTAGGTAAACAAATGTCAGAGTAAGTGCAACAAAACCGCTCATCTTTTTTCCTGTTTTTTCACTAATTGTTTCCATTTCTCAGTACCCTTATAAAATGATATTGTAATGATATCATATTGATAGCAAAAAGTCAAGATGTTATTTAATTTATTTGCCATGGAGTTAGATAGCTAATCCTTAAAAAAATACTATTAAAATTAAAATGATTCTTTTAGTAAAAAATTGGTGATATTTCAGGAAAAATTATTTATTCTCTTTAATGTTCTCTGCAAAGAAGTGTTTATTGCTACTTTAAGTTCTATAAAGTATCATTTTTCCTGTTTTTTTATTGATGGTTTAGGGGGGATTTTGAACATAGGAAATTTTTTGCCAAAGGTACATTTTAGCTGGCTTTTTAACTTTTCCAGTGGGGGTAATTTATTCCTTTATTCTGCTGTTTTGGAGGAAGTATATAAAATATTATTAAACGCCTTAATATAGCTTATTTTTCTTTTTAAGTATTTTATAATTTCTGTTTCAAGTTAGGAGTTCGATAATCGCTAATTTAGCAAATAAATAAGTACTTAATCAGTTTTAGGGTTGAGGAGTATCATTTTCTACGTTTTCCTGCGCTTCCGGTTCAATTGAAATTCTCGGCTCGCTCTTACCTTTTGCCTCTTTTTTGCCTACGGGGCTTCTATCAATCTCTCTTTTTACAAATTTGTGCATTTTTATATTGCTGTATTCGAAGTCCTCTACGTCAAATATTATTTTCATATTTTTATAGTCTATCCCAAGGTTATCAAACAGGGGTTTGCTGTTTACATAATAATACTGTCCTGCCTTATGAATTTTTAGTGATTCGCCATCATCAAAATTTTTGACTATTACGTAGAGGTTTTTGTCGGATTCATCTTCAGTATTTACACCAATTTTTATAAATTTCCCTTCATCCAGGCCAAATTTCTTAATAGCTGATTTAGAAAACCCCATTTTGCCATTTATATGCACTGTGGCCTTCACATTTGCATTTGTCTCAATTGGCTTTAAAAATTGGATTTTCATACTCCCTTCCTTTTTTATTTTTAAATTAAATAAAATATCATTTCCAACCAAACAAAAAATATTGTTAAGCCATTTTCTCCCTTAATAATTTCCAGTGTAAGTTTTTATGTAATTTTTAAGTGATTTACTAGTAGCCGTTTAGATAAAAAAATGGACATTCTATTATAAAATGATATTGCTATTAAATGTGTAAAACAGGGTGTTCTTGCAATAAACTCCCTAATGGAGATAAAACATTCAAATTTTTGCTAAAGTCTATGATTTCCCATTGAAACCTAAATGAAATTACTATCCTATTTAAAGGTAAGACATTAAGTCATTATTAGGCTATTGCATCCAGATTGAAACCTGAACTCAAACATACGCTCAGGAGTAATTCATGTACGAATCAATGTAAATTTCTATCCTCGTCCTTTCGTTCAACAATTGCAAGTTTTTAAGATATGTCTTCAAACTATATTTTAATAATACATTAAGCCATCCAAAACATATTCCATATTACAATTTAAGTCCACTCTAAAAGAACTAATATTTATATCATTTACCGCTTATCTGTTAAAATTCCAGGTTTGTACCAAAATGCATCATTTCAAATATTTTTTAAATGCTTGTAATATTTTCATTACTTAAATTAATTCAATACATTCTACAATTTATGAGGGTTAAACTAATCCTAAATGATTTCTGACAGATCAAATAATAAAGATCCCAAATTAGGTAGAACACTAAAGGAAGATTTCAGCCATGTAGATTTTATTGGGGAGATAAAGAAAGAGTTCCGCGAGCTGAAGAACTTTTATATAGATGAGCAGAAAAAAGAACGCTTAAAGGGTATGAACCGTGCGAGCGGCGGCATCCACGTTTTTATCTGGTTGATTAAGAGCCTCTTTTTTCGTCTGAATCCATTTAGAAGAATTCTTACAGTATTGGGGGTTGTTTTTTTTATATTGGGAAAAGTAACAGTCGCTGATACAGGCAGCGATAGAGTAGTAGTTGATTTAACTATGGCAGGCGGAATTCTAATTCTGTTTGTCTTAATGCTGGAGCTAAAAGATAAGCTTCTGGCTAAAACAGAACTTGAAGGGGGAAGGAAAGTTCAGAAAGCACTGTTACCTGATGAAAATCCGGAAATTCCCGGATGGAAAGTCTGGCTCTATTCACGTCCTGCAAATGAAGTCTGTGGTGACCTTGTCGATTATTTAAAGTTAAGCGAAACGCATATCGGTCTGACGATGGCAGATGTAGCCGGGAAAGGTTTGAGCGCTGCGTTAATGATGTCGAAGCTTCAGTCAACGATCCGTGCAATTGCAAATGAAAAAGCCTCGCTTTCAAAATTTGCCGGAGATGTAAATCATATTTTCAATCGGGACAGTCTTCCCAGCTTATTTGCTTCGATGTTATATATTCAACTCGTACCTGGGAAAGGAAAATTAAAATACGTAAACGCCGGGCATCTTCCACCTCTTCTTTTAAAAGGTGAAACGATTGAAGAAATGCCGAAAGGTGATGCAGCTCTCGGATTAATGAAGGATTCAAAATTCAGTGAGAGATCAGTTGAACTGAACCCGGGCGAAGTTTTTATTGTTTTCTCCGATGGAGTAACAGAAGCTATGAGCGAAGCTGGACAGTTTTTTGGAATGGAAAGGCTTATCAACACGATAAAAAAATATAAAGATCGCCCTGTCGATAAACTCGGAGAAGCAATTACACAACAGGTAGAATTCTTTGCCGGCGATGCACCAAGAAGTGATGATCTATCATTAATAGTTTTGAAAAGGATCTGAAGTCAATTCTGACGTTAAAGTCAATAATATCTTACCACGCAAACTCTTTTTTGTTGTAAAAAAATTTGCTGGTCACGTCTATCGGAACTTCCGTTGCTAACCACAATGTAGTCTCTGCACCTTTCTCAATAGGTGATGGGGCTGAGCTTCCACCCATATCTGTTTTTATCCATCCGGGATGTACTGAGTTTACAGCAATTCCTTTTGGAGAAAGAGCAGAGGCAAATTGTTTTGTAACAGCATTTAATGCTGTTTTAGAAATGCTGTATGCTGGTGAATAAGTGCTTTCCCTGCTTAACTGTCCGGCATCGCTGGAGATATTAATTATTCTTCCACCCTTTTTCATAAGTTGAACAAAGGCCTGTGTTACCCAGAACGCGCCGATAACATTTGTCTGTAAAGTTTCAGAGAGGAGATTTTCAGGCATATTAAAAATGTTTGTTTTATCGCGAAGGATTGCCGCGTTGTTTATAAGCACATCAAGATTCGACGATTGTTCCTTAAATAATTCTACTGCATACTGCACGCTTTTATAATTTGTCACGTCAAGAGGGACAAAATTTACTATTAAATTTTGTGCGGCTAATTTTTCAAGCGCTTTCTTGGCTGCTTCTTTATTTCTTGCGGTAAGAAAAACCTTGAATCCTTTTTCGGCTAGCTGTCTACAAATTTCAAAACCAATTCCCCTGTTTCCTCCTGTTACTAAAGCTGTTTTACTTTCTGGCATTTTTCATTTTCCCTTGATAATTCATACGAAATTTATCTTTTTAAAAGATAAGTTATTTGTTTAACAGCTTAAATGCATGTGCCCAATTATTATATTTGAAACCATATTCAATCCACAATTGGGCTAATGCTTCAAGTAGAAAAGCCTTTGAAATATCTCCCAGGTCTATCACACTTTTCCATCCCCAATTTTCTGCAAATGAAATTACTATCTTTTTCGCTTCTTCATCATTTCCTGCTACAAAAAGAGAAGGATCGCCTTCTTCCCTGGCGGGATTGCACATTATGTAAGCACTAAATGTATTGAATGCTTTTACTACTTTAGAATCAGGCAGCATTCTCTGAATTTTTTCTCCCCCTGATTCGCCTGGTGCAGAAACAAATTTAGGGGGCACACCCTTTGAAAAATCCAGAGGATTTGTAACGTCAATTACAATTTTTTCTGAAAAGTTTTCCAATCCGGCGAGTGAAATTGCATTTTGTGTGCCTTCCCACAGGGAAGCAAGAACAATCATTTCACTGAATTTTGCAACTTCTGTAAAACTTCCCGCAGAGGCGTTTTCGCCAGCCGTACTTTTCCAGTTAGCTAATTTTGATATATCGCGGGTACCAATCCTTACTTCGT
>Ga0315556_1001609_pt1 | contig 13452 bp, 10 predicted proteins | sample SalMarSW160310MG_FD_202112 | JGI IMG/M metagenome (GOLD analysis project Ga0315556, IMG submission 202112) | Salt marsh sediment microbial communities from the Plum Island Ecosystem LTER, Massachusetts, United States - Salt Marsh Sediment SW1603-10 ...
CCGGGGACGATTATGTGTTCCTGATGAACGGCACCGCGGTGAAGGCGGGCTCGGGCTACACGAACATGGTGGGCGCGCCCTGGACGGTGGCGGGGCTAGGAGACTACGACGGCGACGGCCGGGCCGACATCCTGTGGCGCAACGCGGTGAGCGGGGAGGACTACATCTTCCTGATGAACGGCACGGTGGTGCAGGCGGGCTCGGGCTACACCAACTCGGTACCGGTGCCGGACTGGCAGATCGTGGGCACGGGAGACTACGACGGCGACGGCAGGAGCGACGTCCTGTGGCGCCACGCGACCTCAGGGGACGACTACGTGTTCCTCATGAACGGCACCACCGTGCGGCCGGGCTCGGGCTACACCAACGCGGTGCCCAACTCCGACTGGCACGTCGTCGCCCCATGAGAGGTTGGCGTCAGAGAGAGGTGCTGATCGCCAAGGATCGGATCGCTTTAGTACAAAAGGACTAATCGCCGCACTGCGGCTTGCCGAGTCGAACAAGCGAGAATAAATTTATCTTCCGCGCGCTTGATATCGGATAACCAAGAGCGGCGCGCAGTTTCGCAATGCGGAAGTCCCCCTTGCGGGGACGTGTGTCTATCGAGCTCAGGGGGGGGATTATGAAAGCCAACTCGGCTGCTGTCGCTGGGATCCTCGCATCCGCCGTAATTTCGTTGGCCGCGCATGCAGGCCAGGACGTTTTCCTCGGTCCGATGCACATTCCGGGAGCGCAGGGCGGCCATGTGAATAGCATCGCGACCTTCAGCGGTACGCCGGGCCTGGCGTACATTCCCATCGAAGGGGCGGGGGTCTACAAGACCACTGACTACGGGGCAACCTGGACCGAGGCCGATACCGGCATCACCGACAAGCGGGTGCGCCAGGTCGCTTACAAGCCCGGGTCGACCAGCGTCCTTTATGCCGCCACTGACGGCGGTGCAGGATTTTTCCGCTCGACCGACGGCGGCGCGACCTGGCAGGCGAGCAATACCGGGTTGAACAGCCACTTCGTGAAGAACCTGCGCGTTGCCGGCACGGCAGGAACCGTTTACGCCAGCACGAGCTGCGGCCTGTATTGGAGCGGCGACGACGGCGTCAACTGGACGCGGTATAGCGGCATTCCCTGCACGACCGTTCATAACGTGCGCACGAGCGGGGACGGTGTCAACATACGCGTCGCGACCGCCCAGGGCGTCTATCTCAGCAGCGACTCGGGCGCGAACTTCACCTTGACGGGCCTGACCGCCGACACGATAGACATGCGTCCGGGGGGATCGCCCGGCACCTACCTCGCGGCGGTTCTGGGGGGCGGCATCCAGCTGTCGACCGACGGCGGCACGAACTGGTCGTCGGCCGGGGGCATTCCCGCGGGATCGGTGCCGATGAGCGCCATAATTCCATTCGGCAGCACCGAGTACTGGGTCGCGCTTGACGGCTACGGCGTCTACAGGAGCACCGACGACGGCGCGAACTGGGTGCTCGTTACGACCCTTAACAACCTGCCCACGAAATCGGTCCGTTTCGTCATCAGCGACCAGAACACCCCGACCACCTGGTGGGGGATAACGCTCGCCGGCGTCTACACCAGCACGGACAGCGGGGCGAACTGGACCAAGGCGAGCAACGGCCTGCCCGAGGGTCATGTGGTGAACTTGGCCAGCGACCCGACCGACGGCAACGTGATCTACGCCGAGGCTGACACGATCTACAAGAGCACCGACGGTGGGACCAACTGGTCGCCCGCCGACAGCGGCATCGGCGGCCATACCTACCGCGGAAGCGGCGTCCAGGTCGACCCGTCCTCGCCGAACACCGTTTACGCCTCGACGGCGAACGCCGGCATGTACAAGAGCACCGACGGCGGGGCCAACTGGGGCCCGATCAACAACGGGTTGCCGAGCGCGGCCATGGTCGGTACGCCGCCCTGGTTCCGCATGGCGCCGTCGGACCCGCAGACGATCTACCTTGCGCTCGACAAGAGCGTTGGTGGGGTGGGCGTCTGGAAGACCATCGACGGCGGCGCGAACTGGACCGACGCGAGCGGCAACCTCGGCAGCCTTTCCAGCTCGGCGCTGATAGCCAGGAAGTTCGCCATTGATCCGACCGACCCGAACAGGGTGTACGTGGCGACCCGCGCAGGCGTGTTCGAGACGACCAACGGCGGGGCCTCGTGGCAGTGGAAGCATCCGGGAGGCACGCTGGGCTTCAACATCAATCGGGTGGAGATCCTGCCGAGCGATCCGCAGACGCTTGTGGCCGCCGCCTACAACGTCGACGGGCAGGATCGGCCACACGTGTACAGCGGGGCCTTCCTCAGCCGCGATGGCGGAACGACGTGGCGCCAGCTCATCAGCAACGACAAGATCACCGTCGGCCGCTTCGTACAGAGCTCGGGTGGGGAAGTGAGCGTCTACTTCAATAGCTGGGGCAATTTCGAGGGCACGATGGCCGATTCGGGCGGCGTGTTCAAGTGCACCGACATCACCGGCGCCGACTTCGTGGCGGACGGCAAGCACTGCACCGAGGTAGACATCGGCCGGAATCCCGGCATCATCTGGAGCTTCGGCGTCAACAGCACCAGGCTTCGCTCGCTCGCGACCTCCACCGGGAGCTTCAAGCATCGCTTCAGGTTCCTCGGCCCGGACTTCAACAACGACAGCCGGGCCGACATCCTGTGGCGCAACGGCACCACGGGCGACAACGCTGACTGGCTGATGTATCAGAGCGGGTTTCGCTACGGCGCGGCCGCCGGCGGGGTCGGCATGCTGCAGAACGTGACCGGCGACTGGCAGATCGCGGCGACCGGCGACTTCGACGGCGACGGAACCTCCGACATCCTCTGGCGCAACAGCGCGACCGGCGACAACTACATATTCTTCGTCGATCGGGGCACCGTGCTGCCCTCGTCCGGCTACACAAATAGCGTGTCGACGGCTTGGCAGGTCGTGGGCACGGGAGACTTCGACGGCGACGGCAAGGCCGACATCCTGTGGCGCAGCGACACGGGGGAGGACTACATCTTCTTCATGAACGGCACCAGCGTGCGCGCCGGCTCGAACTACACCAATTCGGTGCCGGACCTGAATTGGCGGGTCGCGGGCACGGGAGACTTCGACGGCGATGGTAAGAGCGACATCCTGTGGCGCAACGCGACGACCGGTGAGGACTATGTCTTTTTCATGAATGGCGTTGCGGTGCTCGGCACGTCCGGATTCCTCAACTCGGTGGCCGCGCCGTGGACGATTGTTGGTGTGGGTGATTTCAACCAGGACGGCAAGTTCGACATCGTCTGGCGGAATCCGACCAACGGCCAGAACTACGTGTTCGTGATGGACGGGCTCGCGGTGCAGGGAACGAGCGGCTACCTGCCGACGGTCCCGGGGGCGAACTGGGAGATCGCGGGGGTGAGCGATTTCGACGGCCCAGAGCGGTCCGGCGGCACGGTCCTCGCGGGGATTTCTGACCTGCTGTGGCGCAACTCGTCGGACGGGAGCCTGTACATGTGGCAGATGCTCGGGCCGACGACGCTGGGGGGGTTCTGCAACCAGATGGCCTGCACCAATGGCAGCCTGCCGACCGTTCCGGACACCGACTGGCAGATTGTCGCCAAATAGTTCCGGGGGCAAGGACGAGCGTCGGGTCTCGCGGGGACGGGCGAGCGTGATCGGCGCGGAAATGGTGTAGCCTCAGCATATGACCCCCGCAGCCAAGCGTTGGACGGTATGGGCCGTTCTGGCGGTCGCGACGGGATACGCCGCGCTCCAGGTGAGTGGCGACGGTGTCCGCCGCGCCGGGCGCCCAAGCGCCGGGTTGTCCGATTCCGCTCTGCCGGCATACCGTAGGGAGCCGGCGCCACCGGGGATCGATCAAATGCTGACGGAGCTTGGCCGCACCAGACTGTCGGATGAGGTCGTCGGCCACCCCTTCGTCAGCGGCAGCTGGGCACCCCCCGCGACGGAAAAGCCCAAGGAGGCCGCCGGCCCGCCGCCGTTCGGGTACGCGTACGGAGGGCGGTTCGAGGACTCGACCGGCGAGCGCGTCTACCTGATGCGTGGCAACGACCTGATCCCCGTGAAGCGCGGCGACAAGCTCGACGGCGGCTACGAGGTGGTCGGCGTCGAGGGCGACCGGCTCGAGCTGATGTGGCTGCCCGGCAAGCGCAAGGTCACGCTTTCGCTGTCGAGCCTGGTGGCCCCGGCTGCCGCCGGCCCGCGAACCGCCGCGGTGGGCGGCGTGGGCTCGACGGTCGCGGCCCTCGAACGATCGGCGGCGGTACCTCCGGGGAGCCGATCCACAGGTTCCGGCGGCGGCTCTGCCGCACCGATCGGTGGCGTTCCGTTCGGAGCGACCGCCAACGGCGCCGGAGCCGGCCAGGCCGTCGGTTCGGCGTCCGGAGCCGTTGCGTCGAGCGGATCGACGCTGGGCGGCGCGCCCGCGCGGAGCGGCGTCCTCGGCACCCCGCCCGCCAACCTGCCTCCGATCGGTTCGCCCCCGCGGGGGACCGGTATGACGATGCTGCCCTCGCCGACGAGCCCGATGCCGATTCTCCCGGCGCCGACGGGCAAGCTCGGACAATGACGCAGTGAACGCGCCACCGATGCGCGACAAGGCGCGGCTTGGCCATGCTGTCCGCCGCGCCGCGGTGGTCGCATTGGCAGCGGGTGCCGCAGCCTGCGCATGGCCGCTCGCCGCTTTGGCTCAGGCGCCCGAGGCGCCGGCCGTGAAGGGTGGTCCCGGAGAGCTGCCGCGCAAGCGCGAATCGAACAGAGACGCCGAGAAGCCGCGCAAGCGGCCATCGAGGCCGGCGATGCCGATCGAGCCCGCACCGAAGGACGGGTCCATGAAGCTGGGCGCCAAGCCTGCGAAAGGGAAGCTTGGCGAACCGCCGGCGAGAAAAGGTCCGATAGGCTCGCCGCCGACGCACAAGAGCGACGAAGGCGGCCCGCCGCGCCCGCGCTAGGCTGGCGTCAGCGCCGGCGCGAGAAGATGGGTCCGCGCCAGGCGTCGCGCAGCGGCCGCATGCGGTCGCTGCCATCCGGAGCGGTCCCCGCGCGGCGGAAGAACTCGGCCAATAGCGCCCATGCCACCGCTGCAAATACCGCGGCCAGCGTGGCAATCGCCACGATCAGCGTTCGCTTCGGCGAAGACCTTCGGTCGGGCGGTATCGCTCGGTCCACGACCTGGACCAGCGAGCCTTCCTGCGCCTCGTCGAGCTTCGCCAGCTCGAGCTGCTTTGCCAGCAGCTCGAACAGCGTTTCGTGGTACTTCACGTCGCGCAGCCGGCGGACGTACTCGAGCCCGGACTCCGGTACCTGCGAAGCGGGAACGAACACGTCGCCCTTGGCGCCGCTTCCGGGTTTCTCGAGTTTCGAAAGCTGCTCCTGCAATCCGGCCAGCTCCGCACGGGTACGGACGTAGTCGGGGTTCTGCGGGTTCGAGAAGGTGCGCAAGGCCGCAAGCTGGACTTCCTTGGCCGCGATCTGCGCGCGCAGCCTGCCGATTGCCTCGATCAGCGCCTTGCCTTGCTCGTCGAGCTTGATCAGCCCGGTCTGCTCCTGCGTGCGCTTGAGCGCGACCTCGGCGTCGGCCAGGCGGTCCTTTTCCTGCGCGAGCTGCCGCTCGAAAAAGAGGCGCCGCTGGGAGGCCTCGCCGACGGCGAGAGTTTGCGTAAGCTTCGTCAGCTCCTCGACGTAGCCGTTTGCGACGTCGGCAGCTCGCTTCGGGTCCCGGTCCGTGTACTCGAGCGTGATGATGCCGCTGCGGTCGGTCTTGATGTCGGTGCGCCGGCCCAGATCCTTGCGCACTGCGCTCGGGTATTCCTCGTCGTAGACGCGCGCGAGTCCGAAGCGCTGCGCGAGGCTGTCGGCGACGGATCTGCTGTGCAGCATGCCGACGTAGAGTTCGTCCGGGCTCTTCAGCGCCGAGCCCGCAGCCAGCGAGCCGATCCCGCCCAGCGCGCCGCCGAGTTGATTGAGCAGCATTGCGGCGCTCGACTGGCTTCGTTGCGGCGCGAGAATCCGGGTGGTCGCCGTGTATTGCACCGGCAGCACGAGCGACACGGCCGCGGAAACGATTGCCGCGGCGAGGGGCAAGCCAAGAACGAGCCGCTTACGCTTGCCCAGAGCGATGAGCAAATCGAGTACGTCGACCGACTCCTCCTCTCGGGCGGGTTCGAGCCTTCCCGCCGGCGCGGCGCCGTGCGTAACTTCGGACGCATCCGTCATTGCTGGATCACCTTGAGCGCCGCCGCACCCAGGCCGAACTGGTAGAAGATCTGCGTCCAGTCCTTGAGGTCTTTGGTCCAGGTGGTGCGGGTGAAATCTTCCGGCACGACGATCGCGTCGCCGGGCATGAGGCGGGTACCGTCGAGCGACGCAGTGAAAAATCCCGAGTTGCGTCTGCTCACGACCGAGCCGTCAGCGCGGATGACGTAGACGCTGTCCTTGTCGGCTTCCTTGCGCGGGCCGCCCGCGAGGGAGATATAGTCGGAAACGCTCTTGTCGGGACCGTAGAGGAAGGACGACTCGTTGAAAACGGAGCCGAACACGCTCACGGTCGAGGGTCGCGGGGGCACGTGGAGACTGTCGCCGTCCTCGAGCGCGATATCGGGCAGGTCGGCAGCGTTGGCGTTTTCGGGCAGTTGCAGGACGATGCGGCCGGTGGGCTTGAGGGTGCGCAGGCGGGTGATGATGGCCTGCTGGGCCTTGGCCTGCTGCTCGAGCGCGGCGGCGTCTTCCTGGCTGGTGACGTTGCGGGCGCGGGTGGCGGCAGCGCGCTGGACGTCTTCCTGCATCTGGTTGAGGGCTTTCTTCAGGCGCTCTTCCTGCTCCTTGCGGGTGGATTCGCGCGTGAACGCGGCGCCGTAAATGTAGGCGTCCTGGGTGAAGCCGCCGACGCGCACCACGAGCTGGCGCAGGGTCTCGCCTTTCTTCGCCTGGTACACGCCGGCGTGGGCGAATTCGCCTTCCAGGCTCACCACCACTGCGCGCCGCTCGATCGGGGCGCCGACGTCAGTCTTGGAGAACACGGTCACCACGTCGCCGGGCATCAGCGGCAGGTTCTGCGCCGGGTCGTTCTCGAGGATTGCCTTGCCGAGGTTGAACGGGATGAGGGTCGTGGTGAGGTCGTGCCGGTTCAGGCGCTCGATCACCGCGTAATCCCAGTTGATCTCGTCGCCGAGGTTGCGCACGTCGGCGGTGAGTTTGTTCTGGGTGACCGTGGTGGACGTGCGGTCCTCCGTCTCCGTGCGCACGGCGCGATTCTGGCGCCGGTAGTACTCGGGCGTGATGAGGGCGTCCTTGTCCGGGATCAGGTCGCGGATCCGCATGCCGTGGCGGTAGGGGTAGCGCAGCGGGGTGGCGACGTTGCCGCGCAGGGTCACGGCGTTGTCGAACTTGGGCAGGATCGCGAGCACCGAGACCAGGTCGCCGTCCTCGACCGGGCTCTGGGCGGTGGTCGGGTTGTAGTCCAGCTGATCGACGGTGCGGCCCTGGCGATTGTCGATTCTCTCGACAGTGACTTGCTTGGCCTGCGCGGTGGTGGCGAGGCCGCCGGCGTAGCCCATCAGCGTGCCGAGGGTGGTAGCGCCCTTGAGCTCGAAGATCGCCGGGTTGTTGACGCTGCCGGTGACCGCGGCGAGCGGGCCGATCGGCGCGATGTAGATCACGTCGCCGGGCAGCAGCTTGGCGTCCTTCGACTTGTCGCCGGCGAGCAGGAGGTCGTAGAGGTCGAGGTCGGTGACCACCTTGCCGTCGCGTTTGAGCTGGACGTTGCGCATCGAGCCCGCGCTCGAGGGGCCGCCGGCGGCGAAGATCGCGTTCACCAGCGTGCTGAGCGAGCTCACGGTGTAGGCGCCCGGGCGCTTGGCGTAGCCGACCACGAACACCTGGATCGAGCGCAGCTGGCCCATGGTGACCAGCAGGTCGAAGTTGCGGAAGTTGCGCGACACCGCGGTGTGGACGAACTTGGTGATGTCCTTGTAGGCGATCCCGGCCACCGCGATCGAGCCCACGCGCGGGATGTTGATCATGCCGTTGCGGTCCACCGTCGCGCGGTAGTCGACGTCGATCTGGCCCCAGGCGCGGATCAGCAGCTCGTCGCCCGGGCCGATGACGTAGTCGGGCGTGACCGGGACGTTCTGCACCGGGGCGAAGGTCGAAGGCGCGCCTTCGAACAGGTTGTAGCCGAACCGCGGCAGGCGCTGGCCGGTGGAGTTGAAGATGAAGTCCTGGAACTCGTTCTGTTCGGGAAACGCCTCGGCCGGGATTTCCGTCTGCATTTGCGGGGCAAATCTGCCCGGGAATTGCTGCACGGGCCGTCGGAGTTTCGGCGTTTGCCCCGTCTCCGGCGCCACGGGTGCGTTGGTGATGACCGGGGTGCGGAGCGGTGCCGCTTGCTGTTGCTGCGGCGAGGTCTGGTCGAGCGGGTTGGGGAAGACGCCGTAGCCGGGCGCGCCGGGCGTAAGCTGAGCCAGGGCGCTGCCGCTTGCCAGGCCCAGCATCAGCAGGGAATGAAGCAGGTGTCTCGCCAGCCGCACGTTTTGTCTCGCTTTCAGCTCGGTGACGCCGCTTCTTGTTGCTGACCCGGGTTCGGGTGGCGGCTGCGATTGATTCTAGCCCAAGAAAAAACCCGAGTCCGGTCCCTTTTGCGCTTACTTCGGCGCAAGCTGCTCCTTGAGTTCAATTGCTTTTCTTCGAAGTTGCCGCAGCGAGCAGGATCCCGAACCCGGTGCCGACGGCGTCCACCAGCGCGTCGGCGAGCTCGAAGCCGTGCGCGTGGCCGAGGATTTCGATCGCTTCCTGAGCGAAGCCGAACGCCACCAGCGCCGCCGCCACGAGCTGTGCCGGCGCGCGCGGCATTCCCCGGCGCCAGAGGAAGGCGAGCGCGGCGTAGGCCCCGAAATGCGCGGCCCAGTGCCAGAAGCCGAACAGCTCGTTCAGTCCGGAGACGGTGCTTGCCCAGAGGAGGACGGCCGTCAGTGCGACCGCGCCGAAAGCGGCCGTCTTTGCGCGTCTGGTGCTCATCCCGTCATGCGCGCCGGCAGCCAGGTGGCGAGGAGGGGGAAGGCGACGATGAGCGCGACGCGAAGGACGTCGGCGCCGATGAAGGGCAGGATCCCCCTGGCGATGGTTTCGAGGCGGATGCCGGCGACGCCGCGCAGGACGAAGAGATTCATTCCCACCGGCGGAGTGATCATGCCGATCTCGGACAGGGTCACCAGCAGGACGCCGAACCAGATCGGGTCGAAGCCGAACGACCTGACCATGGGATAGACGGCGCCGATGGTCAGCAGGACGATCGACAGGCTGTCCATCAGGCAGCCGAGCAGGATGTAGAAGGCGCACAGCGCCGCCAGCACCTCGAAGCGGCCCCAGCCGAGGTGGCGCACGTAGTCGATCATCGAATGGGTGAGGCCGGTGGCGTCGAGGAAGAAGTTGAACACCGAGGCGCCGATCAGGATCATGAAGATCATCGCCGTGGTGCCGGCGGTCTCGAGCAGGCCCTTGGCCAGCAGCTCGCGCGAAAGCTGACCGCCGAGCGCGGCGAGCACGAGGGCGCCGAAGGCGCCCACCGCGGCGGCCTCGGTGGGCGAGAACCAGCCCAGGTACATGCCGCCCAGCACGACGCCGAACAGCACCACCACCTGCCACACCTGGCGCAGCCCGCGCAGGCGCTCGCCCCAGCTGTGGCGCTCGGCGGCGGGGCCGATCGCGGGCCGGCGCCAGATGAGCCAGCGCACCGCGGCCATGTACAGGCCGACCCCGAGCAGGCCGGGCAGGATGCCGGCGACGAACAGCTTGCCGATCGGGTTCTCGGTCATCAGGCCGTAGATGACGAACATGATCGAGGGCGGGATCATGACCCCGAGCGTGCCGCCGGCGGCGACCGAGGCCGCGGCCAGGCGGTCGTCGTAGTGGTGGCGGCGCATCTCGGGCAGGGCAATGCGGCCGATGGTGGCGGCGGTGGCGATCGAGGAGCCGCACACCGCGCCGAACAGGGCGCTGGCGCCGATGGTGGCGAGCGCCAGGCCGCCGCGCAGGTGGCCGATGAAGGCGGCGACCAGGTTGTACAGGCTCTGCGACAGCCCCGTTCGGCCGGCGAACACGCCCATCATGACGAACAGCGGCACCACCGACAGGCTGACCGGGAACACCGCGTCGAACGGCGAGCGCCCGAGGACGAAGGCGAGGCTCGACCAGCCGTAGGTCAGGCCGTAGCCGAGCGCGCCGACGCTGCCCATGGCGATGCCGACCGGAACGCGCAGGGCGATCAGCGCCAGCACCGCGCCGAAGCCCGCAAGGCCGAGGATCGGGCCTTCCATCAGCGCTCTTGCGGCGCGCGCAGCGCGGCGAGCGCGGCCACCAGCGCGGCGGCCGACGAAGCGAGGCTGCCGACCAGCAGCGGCGCCCAGTACAGGATCATCGGGATGCCCAGCGTCACCGACTTGTCGCCCTGGGCGAGCTGGATCTGCGCCTGCAGCAGGCCGTACCAGGCCAGCGCCAGCATGAAAGCGGCGCCGATCAGGCCCGCGGCGAGCCTGACCGCGCGCAGCAGCGCAGGCGGCAGCAGGTCGGTGAGGAACTCCACGCCGACGTGGGTGCCGCGCAGGAACGCGAGCGGCATGGCGAGAAAGACGCAGCCCATGACCCCGAGCTGGGTCAGGTCGATGGTGCCGAGGATCGAGAAGCCGATCGTCTTGCGCGCCGCGATGTCGACGATCAGCACCAGCATCGCGCCGCACAGCAGCGCCATGCCGGCGTAGGCGAGCCAGCGGGCGAGGCGGTCGGCTAATCGAAAAATGGGGTCAGACCCCATTTTTTTTCCCTTACCTCGCGAGCCTGGCTTCGGTCTTGCGCATCTCGTCGTAGATGGCGCGCGCGTTGGGCACGCCTTCCTGCGCCAGCTTGGCGAGCTGGCGGTCGACTACCGGCTGCAGCTCGTCGCGCCACTTCTCGCGCGTCGCGTTCGACACCGGCACCAGCACGCCGCCGGCCTTCATCGCCGAGTCGTAGCCGGCCTTGTCCCAGCCTTTCCACCAGGCGCCGAACTTGTCGACCAGCGGCTCGCCGATCGAGCTGTCGAACGCTTTCTGCGCCGCGGGCGGGTAGGCGGCGAAGCGCTGCGGGTTCATCACCAGGTGAAAGCACGCGGTGTAAACCCGCGCGTCGAGGTGGTACTTGAGCAGGCTCTCGAGGCGAAAGCCGCGGATCGCGTCCCAGGGGAAGACCGCGCCGTCGATGACGCCCTTTTGCAGGTTCTCGTACACCTGCCCCGGCGGCATGCCCACGGGCGTGGCGCCGAGGAAGGCGAGCAGGTCCTGGGTCTGCGGGTTGGGCGCGCGCATGCGCAGGCCCTTGACGTCGTAGATCGTCTCCAGCCGCTTGTCGCGGGTGTGGAACAGGCCCGGGTTGTGGCAGTGCAGGGCGGCGAGCTTGAAGCCCTTCCAGTCCCCGGCCAGCGCGCCGCTCGACATCGCCCACAGGGTGCGGGTGGCGAGGTCGGCGCTCTCGGCGACGAACGGCATCTCCATGATCGAGGTGCGCGGGTAGCGCCCGCGCGGGATTCCGTTCAAGCCGAAGGCGAGGTCGACCACGCCCTGCCTGACCTGGTCGGCCTGGTTCACCACCTTGCCGAACGGCGAGTTGCCGGCGAACACCCGCACCGTCACCGCGCCGCCGGATTTCTTCTCGATTTCCCTGCCGAGCGGCTGCAGCACGTCGGTGACGAAGCCGTGCGTGGGCGGGACGAAAGTCGAGAACTTGAGCTCCAGCGCGTCGGCGGCCTGCGCCGGCGCGGCGAGCGCGGCGACGACGGTTGCGGCAAGCGCAGTGACTTTGAATTTCATTCTAATTTCCCCTCGGGGTAATTCTAGCTTGGATAACCGTCAGGATTCGCCGCCTGCCAGCGCCAGGCGTCGCGGCACATGTCCTCCAGCCCGAGCCGCGCGCGCCAGCCGAGCTCGCGCGCGGCGAGCGAGGCGTCGGCGTAGCAGCTGGCGATGTCGCCCGGGCGGCGGGCGACGATCTCGAGCGGCACTTTCCTGCCGGTGGCCTGCTCGAACGCGCGCACCGTCTCGAGCACCGAGTAGCCGCGCCCGGTGCCGAGGTTGGCGGTCAGCGAACGCTCGTTCTGCCCGAGGAACTCGAGCGCCGCGAGGTGGCCGGCGGCGAGATCCATGACGTGGATGTAGTCGCGCACCCCGCTGCCGTCGGCGGTGGGGTAGTCGGCGCCGAACACGCGCAGCTTGGGCAGCCGGCCGGCGGCGACCTGGGTCAGGTAGGGGAACAGGTTGTTCGGCACCCCGCGCGGGTCCTCGCCGATGCGGCCCGAGGGGTGGGCGCCGATGGGGTTGAAGTAGCGCAGCGCGGCGTAGGCGAACTTGCGATCGGCCGCGGCGGCGTCGGCCAGCAGGTGCTCGATCACCAGCTTGGTCTTGCCGTAGGGGCTCGCCGGCCGCAGCGGGTGGTCCTCGGTCAGCGGCAGGCGCTCGGGCTCGCCGTACACCGTGGCCGAAGAGCTGAACACCAGCCGCCTCACCCCGCGGCGCGCCATCGCTTCGAGCAGCGCGATGCTGCCGCCGACGTTGTTGTCGTAGTACAGCACCGGCTTTGCCACCGACTCGCCGACCGCCTTGAGGCCGGCGAAGTGGATCACCGCCGCGACCGGCTGCGCGGCGAAGGCCGCCTCGAGCGCTGAGCGGTCGCGCAGGTCGGCGCGGTGGAATTCGATCCGCGCCCCGGGCGCGAGCTCGCGCACGCGCTCGAGCACCGCGGGCTTGGAGTTGCAGAGGTTGTCCACCACCACGATCCCGTACCCCGCCTGCGCCAGCGCGACGCAGGTGTGCGAGCCGATGTAGCCCAGCCCGCCGGTGACGAGGATCGTCTTGAAATCGGGGTCAGAGTCCATTTATTTCCTGGGGAAATCGGGGTCAGAGTCGAATTTGAGATCCAAAAATTCGACTCTGACCCCGATTTCAGGTCCGGTTGTAGCGGTCGTCGAAGCGCACGATGTCGTCTTCGCCCAGGTAGTCGCCGGACTGCACCTCGACGATCAGCAGCGGCCGGCGGCCGGGGTTCTCGAGCCGGTGCTTGACGCCCTGCGGGATGAAGGTGGACTGGTTCTCCTCCAGCATCAGCTCGTCGTCGCCGCGGGTGACCAGGGCAACGCCGGAGACGACCACCCAGTGCTCGGCGCGGCGGTTGTGCAGTTGCAGCGAAATCGCGTGGCCGGGCTTGACCATCAGGCGCTTGACCTGGAAGCGCTCGGCGGCGTCGATCGACTCGTAGTAGCCCCAGGGGCGGTACACGCGCGAGTGCGCCACGTGCTCGCGCCGCTCGGCCTTTTCCAGCTGCTCGACCACGTGCTTGACGTCCTGCGCGCGCTCGCGCGCGGCGATCAGGATGGCGTCGTCGGTCTCGACGATCAGCAGCCCCTCGACCCCGAGCAGCGA
>Ga0315556_1001612_pt1 | contig 13426 bp, 9 predicted proteins | sample SalMarSW160310MG_FD_202112 | JGI IMG/M metagenome (GOLD analysis project Ga0315556, IMG submission 202112) | Salt marsh sediment microbial communities from the Plum Island Ecosystem LTER, Massachusetts, United States - Salt Marsh Sediment SW1603-10 ...
ACTCTTCGCCCCGCCTCCGGTGGCGCGGATTTCCTCCACCCCAATCCCAGAGTTGCGGATTAGCTCGATGTTGCGGCGAAGCATGAAGGCGACCGCCTCCATGACCGCCCGGGCAAAGTGACCCTTTTCATGAGCCAACGTAAAACCGGCGAACACGCCGCGCGCCGCCGGCTCGTACTCCGGGCTGAAGGCTCCAGTCAGGTGGGGCAGCATGACCAGTCCTTCGCATCCGGGAGCGATCTCGGCCGCCAGGGCTGTGATCAGATCGTAGGGATCTTGATTGCCTTCCTGTGCCCGCGTGACTTCGTCCTGGCAGAACGCATCCCGAAACCATTTAAGGGCCATGCCACCGGTTTCACACACCGGGTCGAAGAGAAACTTGCCCGGCAGCGCGTGAACGTAGACCGGGATCCGTGCTTCGGGGTCGACGTCAGGCCTGTCCACGGTAACGTGGAGAGTCAGCGCCCCGCCTGTGCTCTCGGAGATGATCTCCGGGCTGAGGTTGCCCGCTCCGACAGCCCCGGCGGTCTGATCCATTCCGGCCAGAACTACGGGCAGGCCAGGCCGAAGCCCCATGGCATCGGCCGCCTCGCTTGTCAGGGGTCCAGCGACATCTCCCACGCTCCGAAGTTCCGGCAATTGGCCCGGCGATAGGCCCACTGCATCCAAGGCTTCTTTCCACCAGGTGTGGGACGTGATGTCGAGCAGCAACGTGGTGCAGGCGATGCCTGCATCGGTGACGAATTCACCTGTCAGGCGGTGCACGACGAAGTTCTGCGCCAAAAGGAAACGATGGGTTCGTCCAAAGACATCGGGTTCGTGATCCCGAATCCAGGCGATCTTGCAGGCTGTCCAGGTGGGGTCGATGGTTGGGATACCGGTGCGAGCGTAGGCGTCTTTGCCCAAAGCTTGATCCAGCGTCCGGGCCTCGGATTGGGCCCGATGATCCAGCCACACCAGCGCCGGATAGAGCGGCTGCCCCGCCTGGTCAACGCAGATCGTGGTCTCGCCCTGGCTAGAAACTCCAAGGGCAAGGATCGCTTCCGGCGGAATACCGGCACCCGATACGGCCTGGCGAACAACCTGGCAAGCAGACGTCCAGTAGCGCTCCGGATCGAGCTCAACGCGGTCAGGCGCCGGCGTGTCTAGCCGGTAGTCCTGGCTGCCCACGCCAAGACACGTGCCAGACAGGTCAAAGACCGCGGCCTTGACGGACGTCGTGCCGATATCAAGTGCAAGAAGAAAACTCATCACCCGCTCAGGTCAACTTGTGCGACTTGGCAGCCTTCTGCGGCGATACGCCCCCCTTGACCACTTCCTTGAGTGCCTCGAGTAGCGCTTGCGGCCGGCGCGCCTGAACCACATTTCGCCCGAAGACGACACCTCGGGCGCCAGACTTCACAGCTTCCGACGCCAGTTCCAGGGCATCCAACTCGGTGGGTTTCTTGAGCGCGCCGAGAGCGAAGATAGGAATCGCGGTCGCCTCGGTCACTTTGTGGAAGTTCTTGCCCGTGTAGAACGTCTTCACCATGTCGGCACCCAACTCAGCCGCCATTCGGCACCCAATGAGCACCTGCTCGTGCAGATCTTCGGGTTGTGCGAAATCACCCCCGATCGGATACACCTCACAAATCAGGGGGACGCCGGCGGCCTGTTTCTGCTGCACATAGCGAGAGAAGACCTCCACGTTGACAGCGTCTTCGCGTTCGTCCGGTGCTTGAAGAGTCAGGCTGGCCACGACCAGGTCGGCCCCCAGATGCAGGGCATCATCCACCGACATCAACGGCACGGAGTGGGAATGCCCGTAGTCCCACTGGGCCATGTAATTGGTCGCCCAATTGAGCCGGGTGATCATCGCCGGGGCATCGCGTTGAGCAAAGAACTGACGACAATGGCGGATCATCCCAGCACCCAGCAGCACCCCGTCCGCGGCTGAGAGCTTCTGGATCACTTTGGGCAGGTCAATCAGGCCCGGCAGGGGCCCAAAATAGAGACCGTGATCGATGGCAACGATCACGGCATTCGAGGAGCCAGAAAAGAGTCGACCCAGGCGGATCTCTTCTCCAACCATAGCCATGGCGTATTCTCCTGGGTGATCGACCGGCAAGCGTGGGCGGCGAGATAAGTTTTCAGCGGTGATCACCTGCCCAAATCATAACCGCGAATCTTCGGTTAGTCAATTGTTTTACTTATGTTTACCTAGTGTTTTCTGTTGCTTTTTGTCGGTTTTGTTGTATGATCAGAAGAAATGGTCAAGTTTGCTGGGGAAGGCAGGGGATGAATACCCATCAGCGACGGGACATGATCGCCCAGAAGGTTCTCGAGCAGGGGCGAGTTCAGGTTTCAGATCTCGTCCATGAATTCGGCATGACCGACACGTCCATACGCAATGACCTCACCATCTTGGAAAAGAGGGGGTTGTTGCAGCGGATCCACGGCGGGGCCGTGTCCACCAATCGTTCACTTCAATTGGCCGCCTACGACACGCGGCTCGGGCTCCAACGTGAACAAAAGGTTCATATCGCCGCCGCTGCGGCCGATCGCCTTCATTCCGCCGACATCGCCTTGCTTGACTCCGGCACGTCGGTTCAGTACCTCGCCCGTCAGATTCCAGCTCGAGGCGGGCGATCGGGACGACTGCGGGTCGTCACCAATTCCATCCCGGTGCTTGAGGAAATCGGCGGATGGGCGCCTCACAATTTGCTCATGCTTGGCGGGATCTTCCTCCCCGAGCATCAAGCCACGGTGGGGCCGGAAACTTTGCGCGGTCTGCAGCAATTCAACGCCACCTGCGCTTTCCTCGGCTGCGATGGCCTGACCCTCGAAGGCGGTATCACATCAGCTCACCCCTTGGTCGCTGAGGTCGGCCGGGTGATGGCTGAAAGGGCCGAACAGGTGATCGTCCTGGCCGACAGCAGCAAACTTGGGCAGGCCGGCTTTGTCCCGATCATCCCCTTGGGGAAAATCAACGTGCTTATCACCGATGCCGGCGCGCCGAGTCCCATCGTAGATGGGCTTCGGCGACAGGGCGTCGAAGTGCTCCTAGTGGCCTAGAAACGAGGACGACGATCCCCTTCACGCTTCGGCACCAAAGCGGAAATGTCTGAATGAGAGCTTGTTCGAAGAGGCGCCCATGACCAGGCCCATCTCGAAACCCGACTTTTTTCCTGCGACGCGGTTGAGGCAGGCCAGTCGGCACGTCAATGGTGAACAAAGCTCATGGCTTGGCATCCAAGGACGGACGTGTTCCGTCCAGCATTGTCAATCCCACAGGGACACCCGATCGGACAAAGGCACCTGTAGAACGGCGCCTCACATGGCAGGCAATCTATGGGCTATCTAGATCTAGTCGATATTGAAAAACAGTTTGGCCACGTCCAGGCGGTCCACGATTTTTCTCTCTCAGTAGCACAGGGCGAGTTTGTCTCCCTTCTTGGGCCCTCAGGCTGCGGCAAGACCACCACGCTGCGGATGATCGCCGGCTTTGAGCAACCGGACCGAGGCCAGATTCTGTTGGACGGCCAAGAACTCACCGCGATCCCTCCCAACCAACGCGGTGCAGGGATGGTTTTCCAAGCCTATGCCCTCTTCCCCAACCTCAGTGTCCTCGGCAATATCGGCTTTGGTCTCGAAATCGCCCATGCGCCAAGAGACGAAATCCGACGAACGGTTGCAGATCTCTTAAGTCTGGTCAAGCTGGAAGGGATCCAGGACCGCTTTCCCCACCAGCTTTCCGGCGGGCAGCAGCAGCGAGTGGCGCTGGCCCGGGCCTTGGCCCTGAAACCCAGGCTCCTCTTGCTCGATGAGCCTCTCAGTGCGCTCGACGCCAAAGTCCGTGTCTCCCTTCGAACCGAAATTCGGCGTATTCAATCTAGCCTTGGGATCACGACGATATATGTGACCCATGACCAGGAGGAGGCCCTTTCGATTTCGGATCGCGTCGTGGTCATACGGGAGGGCTCGATCGAGCAGGACGCTTCGCCGCGAGAGATCTACCGGCAACCGGCCTCCCGCTTCGTGGCCGAATTCATCGGTACCGCAAACCAGTTCGAAGGTGTTGCCGTGGACGAGCACACAGTGAGGATGGATGGTTTCGATCTGAATGTCTCGGTCCCTCCAGAGCTGATCGGCCACCAGATCGTCGTGCTGGTGAGGCCTGAAAATGTCCGCCTGGTCGAGGGCGTCGAGCCCGACACAGAAATGGACAATGTTTTGCTCGGCCGGATCGAATCAATTTCCTTCATGGGGCCGGTCACTCGCGTTTCCGTGTCATCTCACGGCAACCAGCTCATGTGCGATCTCGGCCTTGCTCAGCAGACATCCATCGAATTCAACCAAGAAGTCACTTTGGCATTCTCTGGAGACCATTGTCAGGTGATGGGGAAGTAGCACCAGATCCGGAGTGGAATCACAGGTCGAGGCACGATGGTGTGGGAAAACCCACCTCGAATCCGAACCTGATCAGTTGGAGTGAGACGGGAAATGAAGATCACTGTTCTTGGTGCAGGCACGTGCATCCCATCCAAGGGCTACAGCGCACCCGGTTACGTCCTCAGCGACCAATCATCGACGATGCTCGTCGACCCTGGCCCAGGGTCAATCGCCAGACTGTCCGCCCTCGGATATGACTATCGCATGCTCACCCATGTCTACTTTTCGCATCTTCATCCAGATCACACGCTGGATCTCCTGACACTGATCCAGGCTTTGGGGGCTACTCCAGGTTGGCAGCGCGGCGATGAATTGGTCCTCTTGGGTTGCCCAGGCCTGACGGACTTCGTCGAGGCACTCCTGCGGACGTACAGGGACATTACTCCCGAAACATTTGACCTAAAGATCGAGGAATTCGGCGCGGACTCGGTAAACCTGCCGGAGTGGTGCGCGACGACCGCGCGCACCAGGCATACGCCGGAGAGCCTTGCCCTGCGCATCGACTCAGATCACGGGAGTCTTGTCTATTCAGGAGATGTCGCCGATGAGGGAGCAATTGTCGCGCTGTGCAAAGATGCGGACATACTTCTGTGCGAATGCTCCTTCCCGGATGGGCATGGTGTGGCCGACCATCTTGCGCCGTCCCAGGTAGGACGCCTGGCCAGTTCGTCGGCTGTCCAACGCGTCGTGCTCACGCACCTCTATCCCCCGGCTATTGAGGCCGACGTGGTCTCGCAAGTACAAGCTCACTTCAGTGGATCCGTTGTCAAAGCCTATGATGGAATGACGATAGAGATATGAAGCAGCTCGGCAGTTCGGGCAAGACAAGCGGGAAAGTCGGCGGGCTTCGAAAGGACCTGTCCAACCTGCTTCCGCTCCTGCCATTCTTCATCTTCACCATTGGGTTTGAACTCGTACCCATCGTGCTGATTGCGGCATCAAGCCTGAGAAGTCCGTCCGGGGGATTGACCCTTCAAAACTACCAACACGCCACCGTGCCCCTCTTGGCCCGCTCCTTTGGCAACAGTATCAGATTGTCAATCACCACGGCATTTCTCGGCGTTCTGCTTGGAAGTCTGATTGGTTATGCCATTCATACGACCCGCGCTGGCTTCTTTGCCCGAGCGACCATTGCCCTGGCCGACGTTGCCACCAATTTCGGCGGCGCCCCGTTGGCTTTTGCCTTCATCATCACGCTTGGTTCAACCGGGGTCGTCACCCTTGTCCTTGCACAATATTTTGGCGTGTCTCTCTACCCCAGTTTCCGCATCTATTCGATCACGGGGCTTGTGCTCGCCTATCTGTACTTTCAGATCCCCCTGATGGTTCTGTTGATCCAGCCATCCTTGCATGGTCTCAAGAGGGAATGGAAGGAAGCGGCCATCAACTTGGGGGCCTCGAATCTTCAGTACTTCCGCCGCATTGTCTTGCCCATCCTCGCGCCTTCTCTCATTGGCGGTTTCCTGCTTCTGTTTGCCAATTCCTTTGGCGCCTATGCCACCGCTTGGACGCTGACGGGGCCGGATATCAACCTAGTGACGGTCCAAATCGCCGCTCTCGTGCGCGGCGAAGTTCAGCTTGAACCAGGCACCGCCGACGCCATGGCGATGCTCTCCTTGATCATCATGGCGGTTTGTGTTGCCGGATATCAATGGACGAATGCACGAGCGGGAAGGTGGCGGCGATGAAAGCGGGACAGATCTTGCGCGGGCTGTTGATTTCATTCTTCTTGCTGTATCTGCTCGTGCCCCTCCTCGCGACGGTTGCCTTCTCCTTCGCCGTGCGATGGGATCGCACCATTCTGCCTGAAGGCTTGACCCTCGAATGGTGGATGACCGTCATCGGGCGAAGGGAATTTGCATCGGCGCTGCAACATACTTTGGTAGTTTCTCTTTCCGCCATGGTCCTGTCAATCGTGCTTGTCACCCCCACGGCCTACTGGGTCCACCTTAGAGCACCTCGGGCCAAGACCTGGGTGGAATTGATGACCATCCTGCCTTTCGGCATCCCGGGCGTCGTCTTGGCCCTGGCCTTGATACGCACCTATGCCAGATTCGGAGGGCGCCTTGTCTATAGCCCTGCCATGCTGGTGATGGCGTGCGTGGTCATCGGTCTGCCGTTTGTGTACCGGCCGATCGCAAACTCGCTCAACGCGGTCGACGTGCGGACTCTGACCGAAGCCGCCCAAACACTTGGTGCCGGTTGGTTTTCGATCCTGAGAAGGGTCATTATGCCGAACATCATGCCGGGGATCATCAGCGGGGGGCTGCTGGTCTTCTCGCTGGTGTTTGTCGAGTTCACGCTCGCCAACCTGCTCGTCGGCGCCCGCTACAAGACGTTCCCGATCTATCTGGTGGAGTTCACACGGTTCGACGGTCGGCAGGCAAGTGCCCTTGCCGTGATGAGCTTCGTCATTGCGTGGCTGACCTCCCTGGGCCTGATATGGGTTGCAGGACGGGCGGGAGGAAATCGAGAGGAAGCCATTGGGGCACGATAGCCGCATTCTACTTGCGTTCCGCGCCGTTCAGTCCCTCACCACCGGGACCATGAGACACAGCGCCTGCGGAATTCAGTTCGAGGTCGCAGGAGACAAGCCGGCGGCCTCTCACCGCGGAGGGGTTTGGAAGGAGGCGTTGTAACAGCAGAGATACTCCCCATCAGATCACCAATCTGCGCGTCGATGGGTTGCCAAGGCATCCGGCAACCCTCTGGAAGCCTAACAAGGAGGACGATCATGAAACGTTACTTCGCCTCGATCTCGATACTTGTGGTGGTGGCAATGAGCTTGGCCGCTTGCGGTCAGCAAGCCACTCCGACTGCTGCCCTGTCGCTCGAAGAGGGGGCCAAACAGGAGGGCCAGCTAAACAGCTATGGCATGTCCGACGACTGGGTGAACTTAGGATACATGTGGACCACGCTCGAAAACCGCTATGGCGTCGTCCACACCGACACGGACATGACCAGCGCCGAACAGATCACTCACCTGTTGGCCGAGAAAGACGCGCCGGTGCTCGATGTGGCAGACATCGGCTACGACTTCCTGGGCACATTGCTGGCCGACAACCTCGCCATGAGCTACAAGAGCCCTGACTTTGCATCGATCCCGGATCAGTTCAAGGATCCAGACGGTCGCTGGACGGCAGACTATTGGGGCGCGATTGCATTTCTGGTCAACACAGACCTCGTGCAGGACATGCCAGCCACCTGGGATGACCTCCTCAAGCCTGAGTACCACGACATGATCTGCTCGCGCGATCCGCGTGTCTCCAGCTACGCCACCGCGTCGGTTCTGGCGGCGGCCTATGCGCATGGGGGCGGCGAGGACAATGTTCAGCCGGGCCTGGATTTCTTCAAGCAGTTGAGGGATGGCGGGAATTGGCGCCAGGGCGTGGTCCTCAACGTGGCCGCTGTTCAGAAGGGCGAGTGCCCAATCTCCCTCGTTTACGACTTCGATGGATTCGCCAAGCGCGATGCGACGGGCCTGCCCCTCAAGGTCATCATTCCCTCCGATGCGACCCAGGGGATGATTTTCGCCCAGTACATCAATGCGCTTGCTCCCCATCCGAATGCAGCCAAGTTGGCGATCAACTACTTCAACTCGGATGAAGGACAGATTGCCTTCGCTACAGGCTACGCCCACCCCACGCGTGACGTGCAGCTTCCGGCTGATGTGGCCGCGAAGATTCTGCCTGAGAGCGCCTACCCGCACCTGTATTTCCCCACGAGTCTGGACTCGTTCTCAGCCGCCGTTAAGAACATCGTTGACGGCTGGACCAAGATCGTCGGGGCTGAATAGCCGTTCAACCAACGTGACGGTGGTGCCGAGTCTTAATCCCCGCCACATCAAGGAGCTCCGGTGGGAGAACCCACTGGAGCTCCTTGCCCCATTTTTGGACTTTGGGTGATGAAGCCTGGTAGATCCGAAAGCCCCCTTGCGGGGCGTCGATCGCAACGAAGGACCCCCTCTACACCCAGTCCAGATGATTTGTGACAGATTTCACAATACACGCGCGTCGCCGCATTCGACCCTTGGCAGGCAGTCCGGATTCCCGATCCACAAGCTGCAGGATCGAGTCACGCTCGCAAATTCCACCACACATAGCGACTCAAAGGTCATTCGACACGGTCGGCAACCAGGGGAAAGGTCATCCTCACGGCTGCACATCAGCATTTGGGTCGCTCCGCGCAGTTGAGCGACCCCGTGCGCTGCGCACTGGCAGGCACGAAGCTCGGAATTCGTCCTTGAGGCCGGGCAGGACAGCCACCTAACAAACCCAACCCGATCATCCATCCAAGCGGAACCGGACCAGTTCGATACTGCATTTCAACCTTCAGGTAGCTGAGGAAACGCGCTCGTACTTCGGCACATCGACGCCATCCAAAACCGCCACCACATTCCCCGCCAGCACCGTGCCTCGGAAGGGCACAGGCTCGTCGCGCGCCTCGGGAGGAAGGGCTTGATATGCCGTTCGAACGTCATCCACAGGCAGCACCAGGGCGGCGTTCGCCCAGCCGGGCTCTCCCCTTTCATGGGCCGACAGGGCCGCGCGTCCAAGATCTTGGGCCGATCGAGAGTCGCTGTTGACCAACAGGGACCGGCACACAGCCGCATCTTGGATCTCAACCTCGTAGACCCAATAGATTCGGGCTGTCAGCACGCCTGGGGCACGCACATTGCGAGTAGGTGTGGGCCTGTCTTCCAGCACGATCCCGACCCGCTCACTCTCATACATCTTCGAGTCGAGCTGGATCCCCAGCGTATCCTGAAACTCCTCCCTTAGCTCTCGCGAGGGATCGGTTTCAAGTTCAGATTCCGTGCGTCGGCTCACGCTGCGCAGACAAAACTCGTGGACTGCGTCAAGACTCGAAGGCCGGACAAACACTCGAAAGTCTGCCTCCGATCGAGAACGCTTGCTGTCGAAGGCAAAGGCCCCGACAAAAGACAACAAGCTGTCCACATTCTGGATGCGCACAGCCCCGCCGAAAGGCTGGGCGCGGACAGTTACTTGGGGAACGTGAGGGGGACGCGCAACGGTCGCCTTGTGTTCCAGAGCCAACATCCGGGTGCCATCATCGGGATGAGCAAAGACCACCGCCGCAAGCGCGGCTGCGCTCACCCGCAAGCTCATATCATCGGATGGACCAACGGCGATGTCTTCAGCCCTGACCACGGCTAGCTATCCGGCGTTGCGTACGCGAGCGTTTCCTCGAAAGTCATGCTTTGGCCCTGTTGCCAGAGGTTGGCATATCTCTCGGGAACGGCCGAATGCATGAGCTCCCTGGCCCGATCGATCTCCACCCTATCGGCTGGCCACCATGCTCCGCCGATTTCTGCTAGCTGGCTTTCTGCCGCACTAAGCAGCGGAATGCCCCAGGCAGCATTTCCTTGTTCAGCCGCCAGCCCAGCCAATCCCGCCAGGCATTCCGCGATCCCCCGATGATTGCCGAGCTTTCTGAAATCTTCGAGGCTCTTTTGGAACAAAGACCGTGCCTTTTCGTATTCCCCCTGATGTATGGCAATGTAGCCAAAACTGTGGACCAGGCGGGCTTGATCGCCCTTGGCATCGGCCTGCTCGAAGAGCGCCTGTGTCTTCTTGTAGAAGGCTTCCGCCTTTTCGTAGTCCCCCTGAACCCGGGCAACCTCTCCGTAGTTATTCATCCCAAAAGCCATGTTCCATATGTCGCCGGTTTGCCTCAACAACGGCAAGGCGGTATCCAACCATTGCAGTGCTTCCGTGGGATTCCCCATCCCGAGCGACACGTTCGCCAGATGAACCAGGACGGTACCCTTGAACCAGGAATTGTCCTGTTCGTCAAACAGCTCGACAGCGTCTACCAGTTGGGGATAGGCCTCCTTGTGCCTGCCTTGGTTGATCAGTGTGGTGCCGTAAGCGAGTTTGGCGGTCGGGATAATGTCATCGAGTTTTAAGCGTTCGGCCATTTCAACTGACTCCCGGCCGGTGGATTCGGCAACCAACAGATCACCCGACCACAAGGCGAGCATGGCACGCCCCGTGAGCGCATAGGCGCGCTCAAACGACTCGCCCATGCCTTCGGTCGCCTTCAACGCCCGCTCGGTCCATTCGGTGCCTTCTTGAAGATAGCCTTGCCGGTACCAGAACCATGTGAGTTGAGACATCATCACGATCATCGGGATGACGCCTTGATCGGGATGATCCAAAGCCCAAGCCAGAGCCTGGCGGTAGTTGTCGTGCTCCTCTTCGAAGCGCTTGAGCCAGAATCCGGATTCAGCGCCGTACACGCCTCCACCCTGCACCGAGGCTGCCAACTGGGCGAAGTAGCTGCAGTGTCCTACCTGCAATTCGTCCAGGATTGCTTCTTCGGATGCCTCTTCCAGCGCGTACTCGCGAAGAGTCTGAAGCATCTCAAATCGAGGCTCATCATCGACCGACTGGGCTCGGCGAAGCATGCTGTTGTCAAGGAGGTTTTCCACCGCACTGAAGACTTCTTCGCTTTCCATCGGCCTGCAGATGCTCTCGGCAGCCTCTAGAGAGAATCCCCCAGAGAAGATACCCAGACGCATGAAGGCGCCTTTCAACGAAGGTTCAAGCAGTTCATAGCTCCAATCTATTGCTCCACGCATCGTCTGCTGACGGTCGGGCGCATCCTGCGCTTTGCCGATCAGCACATCCAGACTATGGTCAAGCCGGCTGAGAAGGGCCTGGGGCGTCAGCATGTTGATCCTGGCGGCGGCTATTTCGATGGCCAATGGGAGCCCATCCAGGCGGCGGCAGATATCCATCACCGCCCCTTGATTCTCCTGGCCGATCTCGAAACTGGGCCTGACAATCCTGGCCTGCCGACGAAAAAGGGTCACGGCGTCGTAGTCCAGGGCCTCCCCCAAAGGCACGCCTGACATCGGCGGTACTTGGAGTGGGGAAACGGGGAATTCACGTTCTCCCCGCAGATGCATCGGCACACGGCTGGTAATCAGGAGCTTGGTTCCAGGCGCTTCAGCGATCAGCGCGGAAATGTCTTTTGCAGCCTGGATAACCTGTTCGAGATTGTCGAGGATGAGCAAGAGGTTCTTGGTGGACAGATAATCCTGGAGAGTCTCCAACAATAGCCGCCCACCGCCTTCTCGAATTCCCATGGCATGAGCGATCGTCACCTTCACAAAGGCTGGGTCATTGATTTGTGCCAGATCGACGAAGAAAACGCCATCCCTGAACTGTCCCAGGAGATTCCTTCCTGTTTCGATCGCAAGCCTGGTTTTCCCGGTCCCGCCGGGTCCAGTGAGCGACACCAGTCTTACTTCGGGGAGCGACAGAAGATCCGCAAGGTCTGCCAATTCTCTCGTCCTGCCCACGAGACTCGTCAATGGAACAGGCAGATTGTTGGCCGGTCCCGCTTCAGCAAGTGCCGGGCCACTTCGCGTTTCGGCCGAGGACACGGTTTGGCCGGAGGCAAAGAGCTGGCTGGCATCACTGGGCATCGGAATCTCGAAAAGCTCGAAGTATCGCTTCAAGTTGGCGGCGGCGAAGATCAAACCAGCCAACCGTATCTCAATGGGCTGACCCGCCTTGTGGCAGAAGTTCAGCCCGGCAGCCGTCCCTCCCAACCAATACTGACCCCAAAGATCATCCTGAAGGCTCGGATGATTGGCTTGCACCCAGGCTTCAAAAGAATATCTACTCGATCGAACGACCGCATTCACACCAGCCATATCAATGGGAACGTCATCGGCCTCCAGCAGGTCATGCCGGCTGAACCGGCTGATCAGCTCAATCACACTCTCGGGGACGCCCCGCCCCATCACATGCGCAAGGTATGACATCTCCAAATAGCGCAGGTCGTAGAAGAGCGGCATATCTTCTTTGAAAAGCGAGAAATCGATCAAGTAGTAGCCTTCGAGCGCATCGCCTGCTCGCGAGAACCGCGCCAGGATGTTGTTCGTGTTCAGATCCCCATGTTGAAATCCGATGGCCGAATCGCAGCCTCGCACCGAACCCCAGTCTTCGGGGTGACGCGCATATTTCAACGGGTTGGGGAGCACGCTGCCATCGACAATGAAACCGCCTGTATCAGGCGACAAGCGGCAGTTTTCTACCAGGAAGCGTTCGATCTTTTGGCCAGGCTCCAAGCGGAATCCGAGCCATTTTTGCAGCAGGCCGGCGGGATGGTCGACGGCCCTGAATGTATGCCCCTCGTTCCACTCTCCCAGGATGTAGCGGCAGGTGGCTGAAAACAGGACCTCCAGGCGACTCTGCCGTGCATAGCTTGACAGCGTTCGGAAGCTGAGCAGGGATTGTCCGGCGATGGCATAGAAAATCGCCATCACATCATCCGATTCGATACGATCAAAGGCCATTTCGGGAATGTGCGCTCTGGCAAACTCAAGCGGGGACGTCTCAAGCACGGCTTGATGCCGGGAGATCTCATCAGAAGAGGCTTTGGGCCGCTTCCGGTCGAGCTTGAGTATCACGTGCTCAACGCTGCCAGTATCCGCCGAAGCCACCCGCACCAGATAGACCGCCGCTCCGGACCACCCGCCAGCCAGTTCCTGGAGGGGGGATATGGAGACGTGGTTCCGCTCCTCCGCGAGCCGGATGACGTGGCGAAATTCGGGCTCTATGTCCTGGAAGCCTGAAACCGTTTCTGGCAAGATGTGGACCTTTCAACGGGAGTTGCTGAAGCAAGTTCGGGAGACACAGAGATTATAGCAACAGCGCCAAGATCGGTTGGCTTACTGGCCAGGATCCGGCTCCCTGAGCCTCTTGTCACAACTTCCATCTCTGCGAAACGAGCTGTTGAGAACCAGACATGCTCCAGAGGGCACTGCTGTTCCCGAAAGGAAGGCGGGCGAGGGACCAAGTCAATCCGCTCTCCCGCTGAGGGGTCTTGCTGATCACGCGCAATGACACTGAGTCCGGATCAAGGCCACACAAACTCCAGGCTGCTCTCTCTCAGGTTCACAACATACACATGGCCATCGAGAATCAACCAGAGTTGGTCGTGCCTCCAGCCCACAACA
>Ga0315556_1001613_pt1 | contig 13409 bp, 11 predicted proteins | sample SalMarSW160310MG_FD_202112 | JGI IMG/M metagenome (GOLD analysis project Ga0315556, IMG submission 202112) | Salt marsh sediment microbial communities from the Plum Island Ecosystem LTER, Massachusetts, United States - Salt Marsh Sediment SW1603-10 ...
ACAACAGCGATTATGAGCAGATCAGTTTTACCAAACTGTTAGAGACCTCTGCCATTATTACGATCCATGCGCCGCTCAATGCGCAGACAAAAGACCTGATCGGCCACTCCGAATTTCTGATGTTGAAAGACGGTGCGATACTCCTGAATCTAGGCCGCGGTGGTATTGTGAACGAGAGGGCGCTGAGCGCCATCATCGACGTTAAAGAGATCTATGTCGGGCTGGACGTGCTTGAGAAAGAGCCGATGACAGATCCACATCCGCTGATGGGTATCGAGCATCAGGAGCGTCTCTACATCACTCCGCACATCGCCTGGTCCTCTGTTGAGGCGCGTGACAGACTTATTGCTTCGGTCATTGACAATATAAACACACTTTAATCATTACTAAATTTTCCAGTGTTATCATGCGCGCCATTAAAAATGGCTGTTCATAACTGGAGTTAGCAGACAGACAAGTCTATTGTTCTATTGAAATGCGAGTAGCGGTTAAAGAGCTGAAACAAGAGTGCTGTTACAAGAGAACAGTATAGTTTTTTTTCATGAAGCAGTTACAGCCCAACCTGTATAGCAGAAGTATGCAACATTGCGTATTTGTGATCTGTTCCGGGGTTAGAATGGTTTGCGGAATTACGAAGTATTCCCCAGGCGTTCGAAATCGACTTGCGTATCGATGTCGAACGCCCCTTCTGGAAAGAGGATGCGCGTCACGTCTGCCCCATGACGCTTCAACAGTACCTTCGCTCCGCTGTCCGAAGGCAGATTTCCCAGCGCTTCGAAGTATGCAGCGGCGAAGAGTGCGGGAACACCGAAAGAGTTGGCATATTCGCTGGCGACAAGATCCGATCCCTTTCTGAAGGCGCCCATAATAGTGTTGATCAAAGCGGTGGTTACGGCCGGCTGATCAATCAGCAGGAAAAGTGCGGCACCATAGGTGTGGCGATCAGATTTGAGAGCCTGCATTCCGGTGCGGATGGAGCTCCCCATCCCGGAATGCCAAAGGGTATTTGTAACGATTGTGAGATCGAGCCCCTCAAGCTCCTCTCTGACGGCATCGCTTTGCGCACCGACAACGACGAAAACGCGATAACATTGCGATGCAAGTGCTGTTTCGGCCGTTCTTCTGACAAAGCTCACGCCATCGGTTTTGAGCAACTGTTTCGGACGGCCCATGCGGCTTGAGCCGCCGGCTGCAAGGATGATCGCTGCAACCTTGTTCATTGTTCCTGTCCATGTATCGGTCTCTCTTTCTCCCTCAGGGGGTTGCCATAGCGACCGTTCAGGACGGCTTGGATCTCACTTATGATGGAGAGGGCGATCTCTTCGGGCGTCTCCGCACCGATATCGAATCCAGCCGGTCCGTAGAGACGGCTGAGCTCATACGCTGAGGGAGTATACCCACTGTTGTGAAGGCATTCCAAGAGCTTGTCCAGGCGGCGTTTGGGACCAATAACGCCAACGTAACGGGCTGCAGAGGGGAGAAGAAACCGCAACAGGCCGCAGTCGTCATTGAAGTTGTGCGTCATTAGAAGAACGGCGGTACCCTCATCAGCCACTATTTTTTTCGCGGCCTCTTCGGGGGCCCACACCTCGATACCGCAAGTTCCATGAAAGGGGCGTGACCGAGTGGCGTCGCGCCCGATGACCTCGACAGACCAGCCGAGTCCCGACGCGAAGCGGGTGACGGGAACCACATCGGCACCGTCGCCGAAGATGACAAGGCGATTGGGCGGTGCAATCTGTTCCAGGAGAATCTCCGTCGAATCCTCGTAAAGCAGGCGGCTTTTTTCATCGGCCGGCAGACGGCCGCTCTCTGCGGGCAAAGATGCGGGCGGTTCCCACCCTTTTGTCATCTCTGCCGATCCGCCGATATACCGCATCCACCTTGCTCCCAAGAGCGAGGTATTGTTTTGTTCGGTGCGGACCACAGTCGCCAATACGCCGCAGCAGCGCTGCTCTATGCAGCCGTCGATGAACTTCAGAGGTCCAGGATCGCCACTGCCGACGCGCTCTAGCAGTACGTCGACGGTACCGGCATTTTCGGAACCGAGGCTCCAGATCAAGTCGGTCTCGGAACACTTCTCGTAATGAAGCCGTTTGGGCAGGCCGGATTCGAGGACGCTGAGCGCTTCTTTAAGTAGAGCACTCTCAAGGCACCCGCCGATAAGGCCGATGATACTATTGTCGGGCAGGATCAGGGCCCTTGCCCCGGGGCGGCGGTAGGTGGAACCAGAAGTCTGCACGACAGAGGCAAGCACCCCGTACTCTCCTGAAAGCAGAAGCCTGTCAAAAGCGGCAAGTATGTTACGCATCTCTTTCATCATCTCTCCGGGGTTGAAAGCAGATCGTGTCGGGGTCATTGAACAGACCGCAGGGGTCTTTTGCTCTCAAAAACCGCCACACTCCGGTACCGCGCTTTGCCATGATCAAAGGCATCCCAGAACGGCGCGTTTGACAACCGCTTTAAACAGAGGGATCTTGTACGCATTTTTTGACAGGGGCGTTGCGCCTTGCATTGAGGCTTCACCCGCTGCGGCAGCTGTCTCTTCATTGATCAGCCGTCCGCTCAGTGCTTGTGAAGCGGCATCTGATTTCAGGGGTACAGGCGCGGCAGCGCCCAATACGACGATGGCATTTTTGCAGGCCGTACCGGAGAGTTCCAGAACGACGGCTGCGTCCGCCAAAGGCCAGTCATGGGACGCCTTTACCCCTTGTTTGATGTAGCAGCTTCGCGTATTGGCGGTGACGGGCGGAATGATCACCGCGGTGATCAGCTCGTTGGAGTTGAGTATGGACTCCCTGCTGAGGTCATCCTCCGGCAATACGAAGAATTTATCCATCGGTACCTCTTTTTTACGGCCTTTGGAGCCGGTGATTTCCACCCGTGCATCAAAAGCCATCAGGGCAGTCGCCACCGATGAAGCGTGCACACTGACGCAGAGTCCGTTTTCCATGATCGCGTGATATTCATTTTCGCCGTTTCTGGCAAAGCAGCTGCTTCCGCCTTTTCTCAGGCATTTGTGGTCGATGGAACGAAAATACCAGCAACGGGTTCTTTGGGCCAGGTTACCGCCCAGGCTTGCTATATTCCTTATCTGGGGCGTAGCCGCATGAGCAACAGCCTGGTGCAGGGCTAGATAATTCTCTTTGACAACACTTTCAGATGCTATTTGCGACAGTGTGGCATTGGCTCCGATCCTCAGCCCTTTTCTTCTGTCATAGGCGATGCGGTCAAGTCCCGTTATATTTCTGATGTTGACGATCTTATGAGGCTTTAACAGCCCCTCTTTCATCAAGTCAAGCAGATCGCTCCCCCCGCATTTGAAAATAGCGGTGTTTTCGGAAGCTCCGGGCTGCAGGGCTTCCGATGCGGTAGTGTTGGCCTGAGTCAGCGCTTCCTCAACGGTTTTGGCATCGTACCAGCTAAATTTGTTCATGTTGATCGACTCCCTGTCTGGTGCTTATATTTTGTTCAAGGCTTTGAGCACTTTGTCCGGTGTTATGGGCAGCTCGTAAATGCGCACGCCGATAGCATTATAGACCGCATTGGCAATGGCCGGCGCCGTCGCGATAATCGGAGGCTCCCCGATCCCTACGGCATCGGTGGAGGTGGCCGCATCGTAGCTTTCGATCAGGACGATTTCGATTTCGGGGATCTCCATCGAAAAGGGGAGTTGATACTGCTGAAGGTTGGCATTCATCTGGTGGCCTGTCGCGGCGTCCATGACCCGGTTCTCGTAGAGTGCGTAGGAGACCCCCTGAATCACGGCGCCTTCGATCTGGCTTTCGATCTGAGCGATGTTGATCGGTCTTCCGCAGCTGTTCACCGTGACGATCCTTTCGACGTTGACGATCCCCGTTTCGGTGTCAACACTCACTTCAGCGAACTGAACGGCGCCAAGATCTTCGCTGACGGGTTTTCCTTCGTAGTTCTCCGAACGGGTGGCAGTAGCGCTGATTCGGGCGCGCTTCATCATCTTCAGCGCCTCTTGGAAAGCAATCTTCTTCGAGGGTTCATTCTTGGAGAAGATGCGGCCCTCTGCCGCTACGAGTTCAGAGGCTTCCGCACCCAGGGTTTCGGCGACCTGCTCGAAGAGCTGGCGTTTCGCCTTATAGGCCGCGTTTCTCGCTGCCGGGGTGATCGAGCCGGTGACCTTACTCCCTTCGGAAGTCGGGCCGTCGGGAAAGAGGGTGTCGCCGATGCGCACGGTGATCGCTTCGGGCTGGAGGCCAAGCTCTTCGGCCACCACTTGGGCGAGGACCGTCTTGGTGCCGGTACCGATGTCCTGGACCCCCGACCGTACCTCGATCCCGCCGTCTTTTAAGAGCAGGACCTCTGCGCTCGAATCAAGGTCGAGAAATTTCGGCCAAAGCGCCTGGGCCATTCCTAACCCTTTTTTTACGATCACGGTGTCGGAACCGGCTGCTCTTCGTCTGGACCAGCCGAACATCTCGGCACCACGTAGGCGCTCAAGACGTCTTGTCTCGCTCTTATCGCAGCGATCACGCAGTTCGAGAGGGTCGAGTTCCAGCTTTTCGGCCAGTTCGTCCATCAGCTGCTCTACGGCAAAACACCCCTGCACGTTGCCGGGGGCCCTGAAGGGGGTAGAGGGGCCGGCATTGGTCAATACGGTGTAGTGTTCGGAGTAGAAGTTGGGACAGCGGTAGAGGCTCCTGGCGACATGGCCCACACCGGAGTCCGAGGCGACGCCGGCGGTGCCTCTGGAGTGGAGTTCGACGGCGGTCAGGGTGCCGTCTTTTCTGGCTCCGATCTTCAGATGCTGGAGGGAATTCGGCCTGTTTCCGGCGGAGAGGAACTCCTCCCTGCGATCAAGCATCAGCGAGACCGGCCGACCCGTTTTCCTGGAGAGGAAGCCTGCCATCACGGCGCTAGGGCCGGGTTTTATCTTGGAGCCGAACCCGCCGCCCATGAATTCGCAGATGACCCGCACCCTGTTGGCGGGGAGGCCGAAGGCCTTGGCGAACTCGTCGCGGACGTTTTTGGTGCTTTGGGTCGAGGCGTAGATCGTGACGCCGTCGTTTCTGTAGTCCACGACGACGCCGTGGGTCTCGAGACAGCAGTGGTGCTGCACCTGTGTCTTGTAGGTCCGCTCGATGATGAGATCCGCCTCGGAAAATCCTGTTTTTATGTTGCCTCTGGGTTTACTGTACCAGGGACCGAGAAGGTTATTTCCCTCTTTGGCTTCTATTGCAATGACGGCTGGTGCGCCGGGTTTCTGTGCCTCCTCGAGATCGACGACAAAGGGCAACTTCTTATACTCCACCCTGATCAGTTTCACGGCTTCCTCGGCGATCTGCAGGCTCTGCGCCGCCACGCCCGCGATCGGCTGGCCGGCGAACGTGATCTCCGGGTACTCTCCTTGCCCCCCGTCGTCCTTGGAATCGGTCATGCCGAAGAGATGGACGGCAGCGACGCCGGGAAGGCGTTCCGCGGCAGTTGTGTCGACGGATCTGATCCTTACATGGGGATGGTGAGAGCAGAGCATCTTGCCAAAAAGCATTCCCGGCAGCCGGATATCGGCCGTGTATTTGGCGCTGCCGGTCACCTTGGCGTGGGCATCGATCCGTTTCACATTTTTTCCGACAACGCTGAGCTTATCGTTGGTCGGCCATGCCGGCGGCTCCTCTTGGGGTACCTCCCGCTCTATCTGCGTCAGGTTGTGACCGGGTATACCGTGGGGCATCGTAACACGCTTCATCCCGATGCCGACTGCTCTCTTGAGTTTTTCCAAGGCCCTTTCGATACGTTGCATATCCATATTTACTTCCTTTTCTGCTTGTCGGCCACTTCCAGCACCGCCTTGAAGATATGCGGGTGGGTACCGCAGCGGCAGAGGTTGCCGCTGATCGCATTTTTCACCTCAGAGAGGGTGGGATGCGGATTCGTCTGAAGAAGATGTGCACAGCTCATCAGCATGCCCGGCGTGCAGAAACCGCACTGGGAGGCATCATGGTCGATAAATGCCTGCTGCAGAGGATGCAGTTCGCCGTTTTTGGCAAGGCTTTCTATGGTGCTTACCTCTCTGCCGACGGCGTCAAGGGCCAACATCATGCAGGAGTTTACCGGCACTCCATCGAGCAGGACGGTGCAGGATGAACAGGAGCCGCGGTTGCAGGCCACTTTGGTCCCGGTAAGATGGAGGTGGTCTCTGAGGGCGTCTGCGAGGGTTTCACGAGGCTCAACAGTGATCTCTTTGATAACGCCGTTTACTTTCAGTTCTACGACGCCTGCTTCGGGACCGACGGTTCTATCTTTTATACTCTCCGACGGGGCATCGGAGCCTAAAGCACCGACGCCTGCTATCACGGTACCCGCGGTCATCAAACCGGCACCTTTAATGCTTTTTAAAAAATTGCGCCGACTGATTCCACTTTCTTCGTTATATTCAGGTTTTTTGGATGGTTGTTCTTGAGGGTTCAGATTGTCTTTTTTCATTTTGAAAACCTTCTCAATAAATTAAGTGTGGGAACAGTTTATTCTTTCGCTTTTGTGTAGCCTTGTGCACTGTTTTTGGATGTTTAATATGGAAGGCCATCCATCATGACAAGAGACCATAATTATTAAGTTTACTCCAAAGTAAACGCGATGTCAAGCAGAATGCCGTCCCGGATACAGGTATAGAAATTGAGAGATAAACAAATTAGCGGAAGGTCTTAAAAAAGGGAGTGTATCTGCGAAAATAGATTTAAAAATTATGTTAATTCCCAAACAGCCGTGAAAAAAAAGCCTTTCCCCTGCGCTTTTTTGATCATCCTGATGTAACGGTCGACCGAAGCCCCGCCCAGCTCATAATCCTTGATCATCTTGTCTTTTGCCCCGATGCTCACACAAAACGGGACGCTCTGTATCTGGTATTTCTGTGCCAGTTTGGGGTTCTGTGTCACATCGACTTTGGCGATGACCGCCTCGCCGTTGAAGTAGTTGTCCAGATGCGGCAGTTTGGCAAGGACCTCCTGGCAGGGGCCGCACATCGGCGAGTAGAAGTCGATAAAGAGCGCCTTGTCGCTGCTTTCAACCAGTTCAACATAACTTTGATCTGATAACTCTATAACCATTTAATAACCTCCATTGCAATAAAGACGACCCCCAGAAACATCACCGAGGTTAAAAAGACCAGGGCGGTGATATCTTTCGGCCTACAGTTATACAGGGAGCCGAGGTTGACATTGGCGACGGCCAGCGGCATGATGAGTTCCATAAACAGGATCCCTTTGACCATCGCGTCCATCTCGATCTGCGAGAGCACCGCAAAGGTAATAATCGGCAGAAGGATGAACTTTACGCTGCTGACCCAGCCAATCAGCAGGCGGTTGATGGTCGTGATCTTGACATCATAAAGATAGATGCCGAAAAGGACCAGCTGCATCACCATGGAGGCGTAGGCCCCCATCTGCAGCCCCTTGTCAACCACTTCCGAGGGCTGATAGCCGTAGAGGTTCAGTGCAATTGCGATAAACGCCGCCCAGATGATCGGGATCTTCAGGATGTTGATGAAAGAGGTCCTGACATCGAAACTGCCGCGGGAGTAGAAATAGACGCCAACGATATAGACGAAAAAGACGTTGACCAGATTGATGATCGTCGTATAGGGGATGCTCTCTTCACCGAAAATAGCGATACCCAGGGGAATGCCCAGGTTCCCCGTATTGCCGATCAGTGCGGCGACCGTCGCGATGGAACGCTCTTTTGCATCGGTGAAGAGCGCCCGTGCGACAAATATGCTCAAGGCCAAGGCCAGCATGACCACAAGAAAATAGATGACAGGCGCATAGACGAGAGCGGTGTCAATAGGACGTTTTAAAAGCCCCCAGAAGGTTAAAAAGATCTGAAGGAAGTAGACTGACAGAAGGGTAATGGTCCGGTCGTGGATCTGCTCTTTAAAGGCACGTTTGGCAATGTAGCCGATAGCGATAAATAGATAGATGCTTAAAACAGAGAGCAATATAGGATTCATAGCGCCATTTTAGCATTTGAAACCTCTATAAACAGCGTTTTCAAGAAATTTATCGACGGTATCTGCGCGACAGAGCCAACATTGTTTTTATAAGGACTCTAAATTGCACTTGCGAAATAGGTACGGTTTTAGCGCTCCCTTTAAAGCCTAAAGCCCGTAAAAAACAACAGCCAGTTCTAACGGACTCTAAAGTAGAATGGCGCAAAAAGCCAAAGGACCATTAATGGTAGATGTATTAGTGATCGGCAGCGGCGGTGCCGGGATGGTGGCCGCACTGAGTGCCAAAGAGCAGGGCGCGGCAGTCGCGGTATTGGGCAAAAGCTACCCGACCCGTTCGCAGACCTCGATGGCGCAAGGGGGCATCAATGCCGCGATAGGCGAAGGTGACAGTGTCGAACAGCATATCGCCGATACCCTTAAATCGGCCCAGGGTCTTGGCTCCGAGGAGGCGATCGGGAAACTTTGCCGGGAGGGTGTCGAAGCGGTGGCATGGCTTGACCGGATCGGTGTTCCCTTCTCGCGGACGCAGGAGAAAAAGATCGCCCAGCGCCGTCTGGGCGGTGCCTCTGCGGTACGTGCATGTTATGCCCAGGACTACACCGGTCTGAAGATCCTCCATTCGCTATATGATGCCTGTCTCAAAGAGGGGATCACCTTTTACAACGAATACTTTCTGCTCAACCTTATCCGTGCGGAAGATGAGAAGGGCAGAGTGACGGTCTGCGGCGCAACGGCACTTAACATCAGAACAGGCGAGGTCGAAGAGTTCAGAGCGAAGACCGTGATCATGGCGACAGGCGGTTACAGCCGAATCTACCAGAAACACTCGACTAACGCTGCGGGCTCTACCGGCGACGGTCTGGCCGCAGCGATCCGTGCGGGTGCCAAACTCAGCGACATGGAGTTTGTCCAGTTCCATCCGACCGGCCTTAAAAACTCCTCTATCCTTATCTCTGAATCCGCCCGCGGGGCGGGCGGCCATCTGCTCAATGCCAAGGGCGAGCGTTTTACGGACGAACTGCAGCCCCGTGATGCCCTTTCGCGTGCCATCGCCGACGAGATCGAAAAGGGCGGGGAGGTCTTTCTGGATATCCGACACCTGGGCGAAGCGTTTATCGACCATGAACTGCCGCAGGAACGCAAACTGGCCAAGCTTTACGAGAATGTCGATCCGGTGTATGAGCTGATACCGATCAAACCGGTAGCCCACTACACCATGGGCGGCATCGCCGTCGGTGCAGACTCACAAACAGCTGTTAGCGGTCTGTTCGCTGTCGGAGAGTGTGCGAATCACAATGTCCACGGGGCAAACCGTCTGGGCGGCAACTCGCTCCTTGAACTGGTTGTTTTCGGCCGCCAGGCGGGCGAGAATGCGGCAAAGATGGCCGCTGAAAGAAACAGTGTCGTCAAAGATGCCGAGCAGCTGAAAAGAGATAAGAACTTTGTTCAGGGTCTAAAGTACTTTACCAACCAGATCGATTTTTATGAGAAGCGCTACTTTATCGGTAACATCTTCTATAACAACGCCGGTATCAAGCGCAACGAGATGGGACTCAAAGCGGTGCTGGGCGCCGTACGGCAGATTCAGAAAGAGCTGCCGTTAATGGGGCCGAAAGACAAGTCGAAAAGCTATAACACCAATCTGGTCGAGTTCATCGAGTTCGGCAACATGGTTGAGCTGGCCGAGATCATGGTTGTCGGCGCGATCAGCCGCAATGAGAGCCGGGGGGCACACTTCCGGGAAGATATCCCTGCGCGCAACGACACGGCCTACGGCGCTCACACGATCTCTTGGCGCGAAGAAAGCGTTCTCTGCGTAGATTTTTTAAATAGATATTAGCGGCCGGTTATGAGTAAAGATAAAACAACGCTGACAAAAGATGAACGTGACGCAATCATCGATGCACTGCTGGAAGAGAGCTGTGATGATAGCCGGGGCTTTTGCTCCTTTTGCGTGCATAATAAGGAGAAGAGATGAAGATAGAGATCAAACGCTATGTCAATGAAGAGAAACTGCATGAAGAGCAGATAGGTTACGAGGTTGAACTCGAAAACGCGACCCTTCTTGAAGTGCTGACAGAGATCAAGACGAAGCAGGATCCGACACTGAGTTTTGCCTCGGGATGCCGCTCTTCCATATGCGGTTCGTGTGCCGTCCGCGTTAACGGCAAAGAGCTTCTGGCCTGCGCGTATAAGCCGAAAGAGGGCGATATTGTCGAACCGCTGAAGAACATGCCCCTTATCCGTGACCTGGTCGTCGACATGGATCATGCGCTCAACTTTTCCAAAGTGGCAAAGGCTTGGGCAGGCAACAGCACCGAGACCGTTGCCTTGTCTCCGGAGGACGCTTCTGTCAATGAGGTGCAGAGCGACTGTATTTTGTGCGGTGCGTGTTACAGCGCCTGTCCGGTCTATGCGGTCAACAGCGAATTCATCGGTCCCTTTGCACTGACGCGAAGCTGGCGCTATGTGAGTGACAGACGCGAAGGCGAAGTGGCAGAGAAGATCGACGCTGTCCAGACGAACGGCATCTGGGACTGCACCCTCTGCGGCGAGTGTGTACCAGTCTGTCCGCAGGGGATCGCCCCGAAATCGGATATCGATATGCTGCGTAACAAAAGCGGTATATTGGGGTATATGGATCCCAAATATGCCGGCGGCTTCGGCGGCGGACTTGACTTCGGGGCACCCGGTTTTTAAGTTCTTCGCGAACCGTAGTCTATAAAGTTTTATCGACTTCTATCTTATTTTTTCAAAGAAGTGCGACATCTCTTTACAATAGCTGTGTCCTGGTACAGTGAATGAAGCAGGAGGGTTTTGTGACTCCGAGTATAAGATACATTTGAAAGTGACTAAACCCGCCTTTGTCCTTTTCTTTTTTCGTTAGGTTTTTCGTTTGGACAAGCAAACGAAAAAAGTAACACCCTGCTATCAAATCCAATTAAAACAAAGTCGTAAACTTGCAACAGGTTGATAGTGTCACTGATTCAACCTTTCTTCTCTGTCGCGCCAGCGAAGAAATCTTGAGGGAAAGAAGAGAGGCGCTTTTGTTGCCGCTGTACGTATAAATTTGCATGCTAAAGGTGAAGCTTTTTTAGATGTATGACATCTCTTGACAATAGCTGCGTCCTGGTACAGTGAATGAAGCAGGAGGGTTTCGTGACTCCGAGTATAAGATACTGTTGAAAGCGGCTAAACCCGCCTTTGTCCTTTTCTTTTTTCGTTAGGTTTTTCGTTTGGACAAGCAAACGAAAAAAGTAACATCCTACTATCAAATCCAATTCAAAAAAGTGGTGAACTTGCAAAAGGCAGTCAGCGTCGCAGATTCAACCTTTCTACGATGTGGCATTTTCAGAGAAACATTTTGCTATGCAAAAGCGGTACCCTTGTTTTGTGCCACCCTGCATTACACTTTAGTGTTTTATTCTCTGTCGCGCCAGCGAAGAAATCTTGAGGGAAAGAAGAGAGGCGCTTTTATGCTTCTGTGCGTATCAGCTTGCTTGCTAAAGATGTTACTGTATTTTTTTTAAAGTCAGTGCGTTATTTGAAGCAGTTAATGTTTTATGCGTCAGACCACTGATTCCGGCAGGAGTGACGGTAACCTGCGCTCCTAATTCAAAACAGCTGATATTTCAGTCGACATCTTGACATCAGCAGCCAGAAAACCCGCTGTTGTTGCATTGTTAGGCAGCCTAACCAAAAAACTCAGTTTGCTTTTGTTATACTTGGTTAGTCTATTAATTTGATAAGTGAGAACAGATGGCAAAAGAACATTCAGTCGATATTTCCGCAAAGATCGATATGCAGGATTTTAAAGATGCGATCCTTCAGGCGTCGCGTGAAGTGGGCAACCGTTTCGATTTTAAAGGAATCACCTGCGAGATCGACTACAATGAAAAAGCAAAGACCCTGACGCTGACAACATCCAGCGATAACAAACTCGAAGCCCTTCAGGATATTGTGATAGGGCGTCTGCTCAAACACAACCTCAGTTCAAAAGTGCTGGACGAGGCAAAAGTCGAAGACAGCAGCGGCGGCAATCGCCGTATCGTCTACAAGATCGTCGACTACATCGAGTCCAAAGAGGCAAAAAAGATCGTCGCAGAGATCAAAAAGATGAAGATCAAGGGGAGTGCTGTTTTGGAGGGTGATCATATCCGCGTCAAATCAAAAGAGATCGACGAGCTTCAAAGAGTGATCAGAACGATCCGTTCGATGGAGTGGGATGCTCCGCTTGTTTTTGAAAATATGCGATAGCGCAGGTCTGAACGCCGGGCAAACAGAGAGGAGAGGGTGACGATGAGCAAAATGACCGTAGCGGAAGCTGCTGAATACTTCAAGGTCTCAAAAGAAGCGATCCATAACCGTGTTCGCCGCGGAACGCTGGATTGTGTTGTGGAACACGGGACCAAATATATTATAGCGGGCGATACAAAAAGTACACCGCCGCAAAACAGCGGCGGAAACGATAAGTATTACAGCTATATCGAGCAGGAAAACAGTGCGCTTAAAGCGAAGATCGCCGAACTTGAGGGTGAAACACGCTCGCTGCGCGAGCAGCGCGAGCAGATGCTGATCGATGAAAAAGAGAAGATCGAGCAGATCTATAAAGAGCGCGATGACCAGCTCAAAAATGTGCTGCAGGTGGTTGCTTCGAAATTTTTGGCCCTTCACAATATGGACGCTGTTATCGACGAAGCGGTGGCCTCCAAAGAGGCGGTTGCGGATGATGATGTCATCGATGTCATTGATATAGAAGACGACCTTGTCACCTTGAAGCAGTTTCTGAAATTGAAAATGTTCTCCAAGAAAAAACGTGAGAAAATAGCGGCACGTTTTGAAAAACATGCCCAAAGCGATGCAAGGATCCTGCTGAAAAACGGGAAGTATTACCTGAAGCCGAACCATTTCGACTACAGCGATCTTATCAGGTAGACCGTAACAAAACGTTAGGCCTCTTATTATTGAAAAGCAAAATGCTTTTTATTCTCAACAGATTACCCGTATCGAAAATTTGGCACTATACTCTTCTTTTCGGTCTGGAAGAGCCGCTTCCTTCCCTGTCGCTTCTGCGCTTCTCCATATTCATCTTTTTAAAACAGCTCTGGCAGATCTGGAACTTCGAATCGAGCGGCAGGGCTTTGGTGCACTGCCGGCAGCGCGGTACAAAGTGGCTCTGTTTGAGCGAGTTTTCGATGAAGTTGTTGAGTTTGACGCGCGTCTGTTTTGCTTTTTCAGCGTCAAAAAAGCTCTCTTCGAAACGATAGCTCAACCAGAGGTAGAGCGAGATCTCTTTGACGTAGTCTTCGGCTTCAAGGAGTTCGTCCATATTGTCGGCATAGCTTCCGAGATTGCTTGGCGGTATGTAGGGAATGAATTCATCTTTTTCGAGCAACTCCAGATAGCGTTCATACGCCGTAACGATAAACGGGGA
>Ga0315556_1001614_pt1 | contig 13405 bp, 13 predicted proteins | sample SalMarSW160310MG_FD_202112 | JGI IMG/M metagenome (GOLD analysis project Ga0315556, IMG submission 202112) | Salt marsh sediment microbial communities from the Plum Island Ecosystem LTER, Massachusetts, United States - Salt Marsh Sediment SW1603-10 ...
ATACGTCGACATCTGTTGAATACGCTGTTTTTTTTCGGGTCTTTTTTTGAACCGGCAGCTTGAGTTTTTCAAACAGTATGTTTCCGAGCTGCTGGGACGATTTAATATTAAATTCTTCCCCGGCAACGGCATATATCATCCCTTCTAACTGCTCGAGCTGGTGTTCGAAGGATTTGGAAAGATCCTTGAGCTTTTCTTTGTCTACGCAAATGCCGGTCATTTCCATATTCATCAAAACCGGCACCAGTGGCAACTCAACGGTATTGAACAATTTGATCAAACCGGTTTCTTCCAGCATCGGCATGAGGACATCAGCGGCCGCCAGCGTAATATCTGCATCTTCGCAGGAATACGGAACCGCCTTCTCCAGGGGAATTTCGGCAAAGCTGACATTTTTTTTCCCTTTTCCTGCAATCTCCTTGTAGGTGGTCGTCTTGTGGCCCAAAAAATCCATAGCAATCTGGTTCAAATTGTGTGCGCGTTTGGACGGGTTAATCAAGTAAGAGGCCAGCATGGTGTCGAAGGTAACACCGGAGAGGTTTATCCCGTGACGCTTGAGGACCATCCAATCGTATTTTATGTTTTGGCCGATTTTTTTGATATCCGGGTTTTCAAGTATCTGTTTTAATAAATGTAATACCTTTTCTATCGCCAGTTGCGGCGGGGCGTCCGGATAATCATGGGCGCACGGGATGTAGAATGCTTCGCCGGGCATCATGGAAAACGACAACCCTACGAGCTTGGCCTTCATGGGATCTTTTGATGTGGTCTCGGTATCGACACTAAACTTTCTTGCCGTGCCGAGTCGCCCGATCAAATCGGAAAGTGCCGATATCTCGAAAATCGACTGATAGTTTTTATTTGAAAGATCAATGGGTTCGGGAAAAATTTCCTGAAGTTGCCTGAATTCCAGGTTTTTAAAAAGTGGTGACAATTTGGCATTATTCGGTCCTTTGAATCTAAACTTTTCAGGATGAAATGAAAGGGGAGCATCGATATCGATCTGAACCAGTTTTTTACTCAGTAATGCCTGTTCCTTGTATTGAACAAGGTTTTGGTGCTGCTTTTTCTGTGTAATTGTATGAACCTGTTCATAGAGACGGTCAATGGACCCGAAGGTCCGAATTAAAGACAGCGCTGTTTTGGGACCGATTCCGGGCACGCCGGGGATATTGTCCGATGTATCTCCCGAAAGCGCCATCACATCGATCATCTGAGAAGGTTCAAGGCCGAAATCTTTTCTGACAGACTGAATATCGATGGTTTTTTCTTTCATGGGATCCCAGATGACCGCATGTTCCGTAACCAGCTGTATAAAATCTTTATCGCCGGTAACCATGACAATCGAAAACCCTGCCTTTTCTGCCCGGCATCCATACGTGCCGATGAGGTCGTCCGCTTCAAAGCCCTGCATTTCAATAACCGGTATATTGAACCCATGGGTTATTTCCTTTATGTAAGGGATCTGTATTGACAGATCCTCCGGCATGGGAGGGCGGTTGGCTTTGTAATCCCGGTAAAGTTCATGTCTGAATGTCGGCCCCTTGGCATCAAAAAACATGGCCACATATTCCGGAGACCGATCCTCGATGAGCTTAATTAGCATGCGGGTGAACCCGAAAGCGGCATTGGTGGGGAGTCCTTTGGAATTGGACAGACCCCTTATGGCATGGTAGGCCCGATAAATATATGCACTTCCGTCGATGAGATACACAGTTTTTTCGTTTTTCATACGGATTCCGTTTCCCGATGTCATTTGTCCGGCATGCTGTGAAGAATAGCAGCGGTTGACACGGATACGCCGCTATATTAATCTTTGGTCGCAAATACGATGATGTTTTTGTCTCTATCATTAATTCCACAAGACGGCAAGACCGCCGGAAAATTCATCCGATGAAATTTGCTTCATGAATAAATACATAAAGATTTAAAATGGCAGGTTTTTTAAAACAAACATCTTATCGGAAAAGACGCCGCAGAACCCGGCAAGTCGATTGCCATTGCTGCGGCAAAAATGCGCCGTTTTGCTGGACGTGCCGTTGCGGCTTCGCTATTTGTCAGGAATGCATGCTGGAAAATTTTTGGGGAATGTCGTGCAACGGGATAACATGGTTTTGTCCGGATTGCGGCGAAAGCAACGGATTCGGGAACCAATAACCGTCATGCACAACCCCGTTATGACAAAAAATCTGTCATTGCTCACGCCATTCCCGCTTGAGCAATACCAGACGGTTTTTGTGGGGCCGGTACAAATAAATCCTGGACAATCCGAGTGTTCCCTTTCCATCCTTGATCTTTACTTCACTCACTGCCACGATACGCTTTTTAAATCCGAACACGGTGATAGACCTAAACTTTCGATTCAAAGGCTGATACCGCTCGGGAAGCAGGGCCTGCTTAAGCAGCATCATCAGTTCGGCAGGCTTTTTTCCGGCCGCTTCAAACCGATAAGGAAGATGATTCCCGATAATGACCGGTGTTTTTTCCAACGACACCAGTTGATCCAAATCGGCGAGATCACGCGTATTCAAGACCACACATCCGTTGGTTGAAAAAGGTTTTATGGTCTGATTGGATCCATGAATAAATATTCCGCTGCCGAAATTACCTTCAAGGTTGTCAAAAATGTCGGGATAATTTAACCCAAAGGCGCGATCGCCGAATAGCGTGACCTTGGAATCGCGATATACTTTGATGTTGAAATAGATCCCTTCAGGCGTCTTTTGATCATGTTCTTTTTGTTTTTTCCCCCGGCGTTCCCCGGTGCTGCAATTATAGCTTTTTATCAGCTGGTAATGTCCGTCATAACAATACAGATATAGCTTCTGGACCGCCTTTTTTACCAGGATAAGATGAACGGGTTTTCCGTTTCCCTTGTGGAAAAGAATCGGGCCGTCCCATAGTCCATCGTCAAAATCGATATGGAATGTGGCCCCTGCGGAAATGGTCTGAAACGGTTTTTTGGAATATGACAAATTTTGCAAACCATCCCAGCACAGGCTTAATAAAAGAACGAAAACGAACAAGACGGTTTTAGTGAAGATGGAACAGGTGGTCTTTATTGTATCGTTATGATCATAGACTTTCATTTTCATCGAAGACAATTAAACTGGTGATGGGATCTCGATATCCAGAATAGACGCCATCTCTTTTAAGCTCCCGATATGAAAATCGGCGTCAAGAGACTTGTTCTGATACGCGACAAACGGTACCCCCGCCGCTTTTGCAGCCATCTGATCAAGTTCCGAATCCCCGACATACAAGGCACTATTTGCATTTATCTCAAAATACTCAAGGATCTTGATCAAAGGATCGGGATACGGTTTGGGGCGATCAACATCCATGGAGCTCACCACAAGATCAAAATAACCTTCCAAATGATGCACGCTGAGCACTTGGTCCATTGTATCCGATCGATTTGTCGCTATGGCCGTTTTGTATCTGGGTCGGAGTGCCTCAAGGATCGGTTTTAAATACGGTTCCAGGACCATGTACTTTAAAAAAGGAATATAGCTCATACTTTTTCGATAGCGCTGAGCCTTTTTAAACCCCTGCTCGTCATCAAAAAGGTGTGCGATCGACTGATCCGCAGTATGGCTGTGACAGTATGCAAACTGTTCGGGAGTCAAAGACGGCCGGCCGAGGTGCTTCAATATCTCATTATAATACGCCATGTTTGCATTCGTTGTGTCAAACATGACGCCGTCACAGTCAAAAGCGATCACTTGGATATTGTCCATCTTTTGTTGTGTTCTTTCGATCGTCAAATGATGTTCCCGATAACATAGATCTTAATCTCAGGCCGTATCTTGCTGTCTGTTTTTAATTTTATCGTGTCAAAATAGCGGCCCTTGGTTTTCCGCCGGTTTTCAACCGTAATAAGATATGACGTCATTTTTGCGTCTTGGGTCTTTTCCAGTTTGACGCCGATATTCTTCTTGTTGACGACGCTGACGCTTTTAATCTTAAAGGGATATTTTTTCTCGGGTATAATTTTTGCTGTAGCCTTTATCGGATGGCCCGCCGGTCCGCGCAACGTCACCCTTTTGGGAACAATGGTTACAAAATTTTCAACATTTCCCATGATCGTCAGATAAAATACCGAATGATCGGGAGCATTGGTTTTCACCATTACTTTTTTGGTCACGGTTCTCCCGCCGTATCCGGCCGTATCAACTTTGATAACAATCTTTCCCTCGCCGCCGGGAGGGATTTGTCTCGGGTACGAGACAGCCGTGCACCCTCAGCCGGTTCGCACCTTCTCAATCGCAAGCGGTGCGTCTCCTTTATTTTGAATGACAAAGTCATGGGTGACCTCCGTACCGTCTAAAACCGGAGAGAAGGTGTACCGGCTGTCCGGTATCAATACAGATGGTGTCTGAAGTGACTGTCCGGTCAAACCAATTGTGCCGGTTCCGAACAAAAGAATGGAAAAGGTTACAAAAAAAACGGCAAACATTTTGGGTTTCATTCTCAAGATTTCCTTTTAATTTAATATGAATAAACATTATTTTAGTGGCATCTCATAGAATGTCAAGGTGCATATTCTCATTTTAATTCCATGGGCTATATTTCATGGTGTCCGCATCCGCAAAGGTCATTCATGGAAAACCATTTTTTACATCATAAAAACAGGATCCACATCGAGAACGACCATTATATCACCCCGGCTTATTTTTGCCTTGTTGGCAAGCCATAAATTATGAAGAAATCGGTGAAGCGACTGAACTTCCAAACCTTTTAAGAGAATCTGCCACCGGTAATTTCCGGCGATTCTGTACAGCGGGGCTTCAACAGGCCCCAATATTTCAAGAGATCTTGACAAGGATCTTTTCTTTTTCTTCAATTCAGTGCAAAGGTTTCCCACCGTCTGGGCGTGCTGCCGGGTTTTTTCTTTATCTTTTCCTGATATTTTAATTTGAGCCATCCTGGAAAACGGTGGATAACGAAGACACTTTCGGAACCCGATCTCTGCATTGTAGAACGGCTGGAAATCTTGACGGGTTGCAGATAATATGCTGAAATGATTTGGATTATAAGTTTGAAGGATGACTCGTCCGGGCACAGCCCCACGCCCGGCTCTTCCCGCAACCTGTGCCAGGAGCTGAAATGTTCTTTCTCCGGCCCGAAAATCGGGGAAATTCAAGGAAAGGTCTGCGCAGATAATACCCACAAGGGTAATGTTTGGGAAATCATGTCCCTTGGCCACCATTTGAGTCCCCACCAGAATATCGATGGACCGATTTCTCAAGCCTTTCAGAATCTTTATTATCGATCCTTTGCGCCGGGTTGTATCTCGATCCATTCTGGCAACTGCGGCATGAGGAAAAAGCATTTTTGCAGCCGCTTCGATCTTTTCGGTCCCGAGTCCCAAGAGCCGGATCTTTGAGGACCCGCAGGACATACAGTTCGATGTGGACGCCCGCGTGAAACCGCAGTAATGGCATTTATATGCGTTGTCCTTCTGATGAAGCGTCAGCGAAATATCACAATTTTTACATCGTATGGCTTCACCGCAGCGTGAGCAAACCGGATAACCCGCAAAACCACGCCGGTTCAGAAAAAGGAGAACTTGCTCGCCGCGTCCGATGGACGTTTTCATGGCATCATAAAGCTCCGAGGTAATAAACCGTCTGCTTCCCTTAACATCTCTTTTCTCGCGAAGATCTACCACGGTGACCTCCGGCAGAGACCGTTTTTCGACCCGCTGGGTTAATGTCACTTCTTTGAATTTTTTGGTCTTAACATTATAGAAAGATTGTATGGACGGCGTTGCGGATCCCAGCAGCGCCACAGCGTTTTGAAGTTTCGCCCTTACTACGGCAAGATCTTTTGCATTGTATCGCAAGCGGCTGTCCTGTTTATAGGAAGTGTCGTGTTCTTCATCAACGACAATAATGCCGATATTTCTTAAAGGTGCAAAAACCGCCGATCTGGCTCCGATGACGACAGCGACTTCACGTCGGACAATACGCATCCATTGGTCATACCGTTCACCGGAGGTGAGTCCGCTGTGAAGAATCGCGATGCGATCTCCGAACCGTGCTCTAAACCGGCGTTCCATCTGTGATATAAGGGCGATTTCCGGGACCAGGACCAGCGCCGAATAGCCTGAATTGATAACCGTCGCCGTGAGGTGCATGTACACTTCGGTCTTTCCGCTTCCTGTAACGCCTGTTAAAAGGCAGGTGCAAAATTCACGGCCTAAAGACGCCATCACTTTTGAAACGACTTGGTTTTGTTCCTGAGTAAGTCTGCGGGGTCTATCGGATTCGATCGGCTCACCGAACGGATCGCGATAAATTCTTTTATCAACAATGGAAATATAACCGGCGGATTGCAAATTATTGATAAGTTTCGGCGTGGACGGAACCAGGGCTTTTAACGTTTTTACGGAGACTTCGCCCCTGTCCTTGACGATCTCGATGATTTTTTTTCCGGCGCCGGACAAATCATCTGAAGAAATATCCAAATCGGTCAACGATACATACCGTTCGATTTTCTGTTTTACGACATTTTTTTTCAGCGCCTGTTTTTGTTCGATGAGCCCGCAGCGCTGCATGGCATAAATCAGCGCGTTTGGGATGTTTTTGTGAAGTTTTTTGCAAAGTGTTTTGAAACCGCAGGGACCGGTTTGAAGCATGTTCAAAATTTCGTTTTCCAGCGGCGTCAAAGAATTCTTCAAAAGGGCTTCTTTTCCTTTTTTCGTGAGGGAAATGACGGCAAAGTCATAAACATTGAGTCCTCCGGGAAGCGCACATTTTATCACATCTCCTATGGGGTGCAGATAGTAATCCGCCGTCCATTTGAAAAAAGGTATCATACACGAAAAAAAAAGCGGTTCTTCATCCATGACATCCAAGATCTGTTTGATTTCCTTTCGATCATTTTTATGATATTCGCCCAAAATGTATCCCGTCACTCTTCGCCGTCCAAAGGGAACCAGAACTCTTTTCCCCGGCAAAACCAGGGGCATCAAATGATCCGGTACGCTGTAAACATATGTGCCGTATACCGGCAGGGCAATCGCAACTTCTATATTTAATCGTATGCTCGTCATTTTTTTATGTACTTCGCGGCAATGTCCGCGAAGAGCAAAAGCCGTCGAAAAAGCAGGCTTTTTTCTTGACACATCTTCAACTTTTAATTAATCTTTAAGATAATAATTCCCCGTGAGAATTAGATTTTTTTAAATATTCAAAGCAACAGTCCATAGCGCTTGAATATAACGTTTATAAAAAGGTTTTTCAACCATCTCTAAATCACTTATGAACACACCTTCTTTCAAGACCTTGTTTTTTCCTTACACCCTAAACACTTATCTCCGACAATACAAAAATAATTTGACGACGCTGCCGATACCCAATTATTCCAAAATCCGGCTTTTAGATGAAAAGATATTTCAGTCGGCACAACATAAACGAGAAGGAGGAAAATATGCATAAGATTAAAAAACATACCATGATTTTTCTGTTAATTTCAGCGCTTATCTGTGTACCGTTCGGCACCTCGGCTCTCGCGGCGGCACAGGCAAACGATACTGAGATAACCGGAAGCACCATGACCGCCGATCTTCTTCTGGTCAGGCCGTTAGGAATCGTTGCAACAGTTCTGGGTTGCGCCGTATTTGTGGTATCTCTCCCCTTTTCCGCCTTGGGCCACAATACCAAACAGGCATCCCAGAAGCTGGTGAAAGAACCCGCCAAATTTACATTTACACGGCCCCTGGGCGCATTCTGACCCATATCATCGGTGTTCATCGGCATTGACCATTAACTAGTGTCCATCCATAAATGAGGATTTTTGTTCAAGATCAAGACATGCGAAAAAAATAACCGCAGGCATATAATTGATATTCCGAGGATTATTTTTTGAGCATAACGCAGAGATTGGGCAAAAAGACCATTTATGGATGGACACTAACTAAACTGAGCGTTTCAAATCTTTAAATGGGTTTAAATATCATGGGACGAGGAGTGAAAGATGGTTGAGGCAACAGGCCATGGGATTGAAGAATTGACTCAGTTTGCAATGGAAGTTATCCGTCAATCAGGGGAACGAGCGCTTTCCTATTACGGCAAAGGGGACCGTCACGTCAAATTCGATGAAGCGCTTGTAACGGAAGCAGATGCTCATTTGATGCATTTTTTTCAGGATACGCTCAAACATCATTTTCCGGAACATCAGATATTTAAAAATAACCCTGCGGACAGAAATTACACCCATGACGGCAAACGATATGTCTGGATATTTGACCCGCTGGACGGTGTTGCCAATTTCCAGGCGGGAATTCCGATATGGGGCATCTCGTTGGCGTTGATAGAAAATTTTTGGCCTGTTTTCGGCGTGTTTTATATGCCGGCAACCGGCGATCTTTTTCATGCGCGACCCGATCAGAATGCTTTTTGGAAAAATCAAAGGATTCGTGTTTCAAGCAAGCGCAATATCAACGACGAAAGCCTTCTTTTCACATATTCAAGGTTTCACCACCGCTACCGTTCAACCTTCCCCGGGAAAATCCGTGATCTGGGATGCACCGGCGCCCACATATGTTACGTGGCCATGGGTCGCGCCGATGCAGCGATGATTGCCAATGAGTCGTATCAGGATCTTGCCGCGTCAATCATTATTCTCGAGGCTGCAGGGGGAAAGATATGCAAGATGGACGGCAGTCATTTTTTTCTCAGCGAATATCTGGACGGCCGGAAAATCGACGACCGCCTGCTAGTGATGGCGCCGGGCGTTTACAGGCAAATTCGCAATAGTTTGATGGAAATTTCTTGATAGAAGTTATCTCAAAATTAGGATTTTCGTTCGAGATCAAGACGAGACCGAGGGTCAACCCGGAGGCATACTCAAGTATGTCGAGGACTTGAGACGAGGGCTCAACGCCGATACTTGTCCGCCTCACCGCCAGCGGCATCTTCGACCGGCGGATCGGACGAAAAGACTTTTTTGAGATGACTTCTATTAAAGATCGTTGATACAGAAGCGGGATGGTCATCTCCCATGCAACCGGTTGACGAGCCAGCGATGAACAATGTTCACGAGATCCTGCCGGTGACGGTCAAAGCGGTGATCAGCACCCGGAATTTTGACCACCGTAACATTTGAGCTCGATACAGCGCTGTTTCGGAGTCGGTCCGCCACGTTGAGATCGACCAGATGATCGGCAATGCCTTGAACAATGAGAATCGGTTTGGAAATTTTAGAAATATTTTCAAAGGGATCGGATACGGTGTTCGCTCCCCTGAGGCTGACCACATGGTTGGCGGTATAAAGCGCTTTGCCCAAAGGTCCTAAACTGACCAGCATCCATTGATCGCCTTTACCCCCGGCCACCAGATCTTGAGCCTGACGAAGAACCTGTTCTGCGGTCTTCAAACCGAACATCCGGATATTCCATCGGAAAAGGTTGCCTGGGGGCCCGGTTAAAATCGCACCTTTAATTCTTGGGTCATGAGTTGCCTCAAGATAATAAAGCACACGGTTGGTGCCCATGCTGTGGCCGTAAAGAAATATGGGGCTGTAGCCCGAACGGTCCATTTTTTCGACGGCAGCGCCTATGTCATAACGGTTTTCTTCAAACCGGCTTTTTTTGGGACCGCGATCATGATCGCGCATATTGATCGCCAAAGTTGCAAACCCCTTGTTCATCAGAGCCTCAGGGAGAAACGCCATAACCCCTGAATAAAAGTTGCCGCTGTAACCATGAATCAATATCACGCATGCTTTCTCCTTTGACATACGGGGACAGCGTAAAATACCGGTAAGGGATACACCGTCATCGGTTTTCACCCTGACCAGTTGGATGTTGATGTTCTCTTCCGCCCGGGGGGATTGACCCGAGCCGATAAGGACAAGTAAACAAATCAAGGCAAAATATTTAATATATCGCATCATGACCTCTTTGCCGATTCACTGTCATAGAAGCTATCTCAAAATTAGGATTTTCGGTCGAGATCAAGGCGAGGCCGAGAATCAATCCGTAGGCATACTCAAGTATGTCGAGGACTTGATACGAGGGCTCAACACCGATATCGGGCGAAAAGACTTTTTTGAGATGCTTCTAAATATTCCAAGGGTCGGCGTGCCTTAATTGTGACATCGCTCCTTCAATGTTTACAGGAGGTATGACATGCTCATTCATAAAACCAAAGTGCCGGTTCAATTTGGTGATACCGATCCCTATGGCGTCGTTTACTTCGTCGCTTATTTTCGCTATTTTCATCGGGGAATTGAAAATTTCCTCCGTTATATCGGCATATCTCCGAAAAATTTCTTTCGCAATAAAGAAGAAAAGTTCGGCATGCCCAAAGTTGCCGCCGCCTGCAACTTTTTAGCACCTGCCTACTATGGCGATTTGCTCGAAATGCACACTTCGATCAAAGAAATCAAAGAGAAGTCCGTCGTATTTCAATTTCATTTTTATCGCCCTCCGGAATCCCGGCTTCTGGCCGAAGGGAGCGTCACCTTCGTTGCCATCGATCAGACTTGGAAAGCAATCCCTTTGCCGGAACTAATCAATGAAAAAATGCGGGATCTGTAGATAGATAATTTTCCTTTCAAACCATGCAAACTCGCCGGAAACATACCCGTACGCCAGAGGCGTACTAGTTTCATGGTTAGAGCGGCTGGCAGACGATAATGTCGGTTCCGGAAATTGCAAGGAGCATTCCCCGGCGACATGTCGATTTGGCAATGCGAAGCCATTTCTCGTCACTAAGCCCCTTTTCAACGGTGGTAATGAGCAGCGCCCCTTCCAGCTTTTTGCTCCCCTTGAGCAACATGAACTGCCGGTGATTGGTAAAAACAAATAAAATATGGCCGTTGGAAAGAAAAAAGTTATATTTCCCGGGATACCGCTCGATCATTTCCGAGGTGCAACTGGATAAGGCTTCAAAGATGCTGGCAACATCCGAAGATTGCTGAAAATTTTGCGTCAGATGATCGCGAAGAAATTCAAAGGTTCTGGCCGAATCGCTCACTGCTTCTTTCATGGCAATCCCGCTGCTCTCATAAGATTCAATGGCCGGCGCCTTACCGTTATGAGCAAATATCCAATTGTAACCGCCGATTTTGAGAACAAAGGGATGCGCATGGCACTCGTCAATCAAGCCGCTGGTGCGCAACCGGACATGGCAGATGATGATTCTGCTCTTTACCACGCGAGCCAGTCGTTGAAAGCTGTCATGAAGCTGCCCGGCCACGAAAATACCCTTGGCGGACTTTTCCACATAGGCATGATGGTTTCTGAAATAGCCGATTCCCCAGCCGTCCAAATTCTTTCCAGCCTGTTCGGCAAAAATCGGCAGGGATTTTGGAGCGGAATAGTCTCTGTTGGCTGAAATGGCAAATAGATCGCACATATTTTCTCAGATATCCGCGGCATATAATACATCCGGCCCGGCGATAACCATAAGCCTCCCTTTTGACGGATCTTCAGGCACAATGGTCTGCCAGTTGTTTTGACTGAGCCCTTCCCTAATGGATGTAATGAGCAGCACATCTCCCATTCTTTCGGATTTTTTTAATATGGATAAGGATCGAAAATTGCAAAACGCGAACAGCACCGATTCATTGACCAGGAAAAAAGAAAAGTTCCCCGGATAGTTTTTCAGCAGTTTTTTAATGCTGATATGAAGGGCTGCAAACAGGCTGATGTAAGGGTTGCGCTCACGTGCAATGATCATTTGATCCCGAAGATATTCAAAAATTCGCGCCGTATAGACGGATATTTCCAAGCGGGGTTCGTGAACGGTTTCGTAGTTTTCGATTCCCTCAACGATACCCACCTGAGCAAAAAGCCAGGTATGGTCCATAAAAGAGAGCATGAGCGGATGTCTGTGCGAAAGATGAAGGCCGCCGCTTTTCGGACAATTCACGTGAGAGATGATAATCCGGCTGTCGATGACCCTTGCCAGCCTTTGGAAACTTTCGTGAACCTGCTGATCTGAAAATACCTGTTCATCCGATTTTTCAACAAAGGCCTGATCCTCCCGGAAAAAACCGATTCCCCAGCCGTTTATATTATGTCTTCCTTTTTCTGCAAATACCGGCAAATATTTTTGAGGCGTATAATTATAACCCGCCGATATCGCGAAAATATCGCACATCATTGCCTCCGAATCTTTTTATGGGGATATTGTTGTTTAATCCCGCATCGGCGGGGGTTTTTGCCTGTGGCATCAAAAGCTTTTCAGCAATTTAGGGTGTGAAACTTGAGTTATAAGTATACAGGTGCAAACGAAATTATTTCAATGATTTTTTTTTGTGTTGAAATGATTGATATTCTGGAATTTGGAAGGGATGTCAAGCGACCGGGCATATCATTAAGCCGTTTAGCGTGAAAGTTTGAATAACTGGCATGCGATTTACGTGAACTTCAGATGAATTCCCGCTTCCAGTTCATGAACACTGCCGATAATTTTAGCCGCCGGTACCCCCTTGCCATGCAATGCATCAATGATTTCTTCCCCCTGACTTTCCGGTACCGAGACGAGCAGACCGCCGCTGGTCTGGGGATCGAATACGATTTCTTCATGCCAGGAGGGAAAACGGGTTTCAAACTGCAGATGCCCTTCGACCAACTTCCGGTTGAAAGCATTGGTGCCGGTAGTCATTCCCTTTTCATAAACCGCCAAAGCCTCGTCCATAACGGGAAGGTCCAGGATGCTGATTTTAAAACTCACACCGGATGCTTTTGCCATTTCAAAACCGTGTCCTGCCAATCCGAAACCGGTGATGTCGGTGACCGCGTGGATTTCAAATTCGGACAACACCTCAGCCGCGGTTTTGTTGAGCATGGTCAGGATCTCCACACAGGCATCCAGGGCCTTCCTGGAAACCCATTGTTTTAAATTAGCGTTAAACAATACGCCGCTTCCGAGGGGTTTGGTCAGTATCAGCACTTCACCGGGCCGGGCGCCGCGGTTGGTCCAGAATTTATCGGGATGAACGATTCCGGTCACCGCCAGTCCGAATTTAGGCTCATCATCGTCAATGGAATGCCCGCCTGCCAGCACGGCCTCGGCCTCGTTAATCTTGCTCAGAGCGCCGGCAATGATTTGGTGAAGGACTTCAGGGGGTAATTTCTTGGAAGGAAAGTTGACCAGATTCAGGCAGGCAATCGGGCGTCCACCCATGGCATAGACATCGCTGAGGGCGTTAGCAGCAGCAATCTGGCCATAGACATACGGGTCGTTCACCGGCGGGGTAATATAATCGGCGGTCATAATTACGGCCAGATCGTCGGTCAAGCGATAGATACCGGCATCGTCACTGGTTTCGTATCCCACCAGTAAATTCGGATCCTTATGCTTCGGGAGACCCGCCAATAAATCGCTGAGCCCGACCGGGTCGATTTTTGCGGCTCAACCGCAGGTCTTCGAGAGGCTCAGCAAGG
>Ga0315556_1001615_pt1 | contig 13404 bp, 7 predicted proteins | sample SalMarSW160310MG_FD_202112 | JGI IMG/M metagenome (GOLD analysis project Ga0315556, IMG submission 202112) | Salt marsh sediment microbial communities from the Plum Island Ecosystem LTER, Massachusetts, United States - Salt Marsh Sediment SW1603-10 ...
CTGTCTGCGCGCCGCGGTCGTCGGCCCCTTCTTCAGCGACGAGGACCTGGTGGACCTGATCGAGCAGGACCGCCCGTCCCTCCAGGTCGTGGCGGCCATGTGGAAACGCATGAACCTGGCCGCGCCGGAGCTGCAGCGCACCGTGGAGGGCGTCATGGAGATGCTCCTCCAGCGGCGCGAGGAGCACGCGGACGCCTGGGACCGCCTCGTGGGCGTGCCGCCCGAGAAAGTGCGCGGTGCGCTGGACGTGTTCCGGAGGGTGGTGGAGGGGCGCGTCTAGATTAGCTTTCTCCAGTCGGGTGACGTCCGGGAATACCGCGGAGGCGCCCGGCGCCCAGCTCCCCTGGAGCCCCCTCCCCTCCGACGGTCTCGGCGCCCGCGCTCTCCGGCCGAGCGGCACCCTGCGATCTCACCGATCCAGTGGGCACCTCGAGGAGGGCTCCCCCATGAAGCACGTGCACGCGCGCCTTCTGGCGCTGCCGATTCTCCTGGCGCTCGCCGCGCCGATCCGGGCGCAGCAGACCACCGCCGTCGTTCCGGGGTCCGTCCCCGAGTTCGGCACGATGTGGACGTTCGACGCGCCGCCGCTCGAGTACTGGCAGACCCGCTACGGGTTCGAGGCCACCCAGGCCTGGCTCGACCACCTGCGCCTGTCGTCGATCCGGCTCCCCGGGTGCTCGTCGTCGTTCGTGTCGGAGGACGGGCTGGTGATGACGAACCACCACTGCGCCCGCTCCTGCATCGACCAGGTGTCCTCGGCCGACCACGACTACCTGCACAACGGCTTCGTGGCCGAGACCCGCGAGGACGAGGTGCGCTGCCCCGGCCTGTACGTGGACCAGCTCGTGTCCATCGAGGACGTGACCCCGCGGATCCGCGGCGCCGTCGCCGCGGGCACCGACGCCATGCAGGTCACCCAGCGCGACGCCGCCATCGACGCCGTCCGCAACGAGTGCGAGGCGTCGTCCGGGCTGCGCTGCCAGGTGGTCGCCTTCTACAACGGCGGGATGTACTCGCTCTACAAGTACCGCCGCTACGACGACCTGCGGCTGGTGATGGCGCCCGAGCTCGAGACGGCCTTCTTCGGCGGTGACCCGGACAACTTCACCTATCCGCGCTACGACCTGGACGTGTCGTTCCTGCGCGTGTACGAGAACGGCCGGCCCTTCCATCCGGAGAACTGGCTCTCCTGGAGCGAGGCCGGCGCCAAGGACGGCGAGCCCGTCTTCGTCGTGGGCAATCCCGGCTCCACGGGCCGTCTGCTGACGCTAGCCCAGATGGAGTACCTGCGCGACGTGGACTACCCCGCGCGCCTGGCCGACTACCAGCGCCGCCTGGACGCGCTCTACGCGCTGTCGAAGACGAGCCCGGAGGCCGCCCGCAGGTACGAGAACACGATCTTCGGGATCGAGAACTCCAAGAAGGCGTACCGGGGCTACCTGGACGGCCTGCTGGACGCGTCGATCATGCAGCGCAAGGAGGCCTTCGAGAGCGACTTCCGCGCGCGCATCGAGGCCGATCCCGCGCTCCGGGAGCAGTACGGCGGCACGTGGGACGCCATCGCCGACGCGCAGCTCGAGCTGGCGACGTTCGCGACGCAGTCGCGCTACTACGCGCTGAACGGCTCCACCCTGCTCGGTTGGGCGATCGACCTGGTGCGGCTGTCCCGGCAGGCCGAGCTGCCGGAGGCGGAGCGCCTTCCGGCCTTCCAGGGCAGCGGCCTCGACCGGGTGCGCCAGGGGCTGCTGCGCGACCGTCCCGTCGACACCGACCTCGAGCGGCTCCAGCTCGCCGGCTGGCTCACGGCCGCCCAGGACGCCCTGGGCGCCGCCGACCCGCTCGTGCGGGCGCTCCTGAAGGGACGCACCCCGGAGGCCGCCGCCGCCGCCCTGGTGGGCGCCAGCGAGCTGGCCGACGCCGGCGCCCGGGCGTCGCTGGTGGAGGGCGGCCTGGCGGCGGTGGACGGATGCGCCGATCCGATGGTGCAGGCGGTGCGGGACCTCGAGCCGGTGGCGAACAGCTACGTGAAGCGTGCCGCCGCGCTGAACGCGGTGATCTCGGCGAACACCGCGAAGCTCGGCCAGGCGATCTACGCCGCCTACGGCACCGCACTTCCGCCGGACGCCACCTTCACCCTCCGGATCAGCGACGGGGTGGTGAAGGGCTTCCCCATGAACGGGACGATCGCGCCCTACAAGACCAGCTTCTACGGCCTGTTCGCCCGCGCCGCCGAGTTCGACGACCAGCCCCCCTTCCAGGTGCCGGCGCGCTGGCGTGACCGGGAGAACCAGCTCGACCTGAACACGCCCTTCGACTTCGTGTCCACGGCGGACATCATCGGCGGCAACTCCGGTAGCCCGGTGGTGAACCGTGCCGGAGAGGTCGTCGGCCTGGTGTTCGACGGCAACATCGAGATGCTCCCCAACCGCTTCATCTTCACGGACGATGTGTCGCGCTGCGTGAGCGTGCACTCGATGGCGCTCATCGAGGCGCTGCGCCGTGTGTACGACGCGGCGCACATCGCCGACGAGCTGCAGGGACGCAATCGCTAGGCTGATCCTGTCGCCGCTCCGTCCTCGACGGGCGGAGCGGCGACGGGTCCGCCCCCGCGGCGCCGGTCAGTCGGCGCGCAGCGCCTCGGAGGGATCGAGCCGTGTGGCCCGCCGGGCCGGCAGCCAGCACGCGAGCGCCGCCACCGCCGCGAGCCCGCCGATCACGCTCAGCCACGTGAGCGGGTCGGTGGGCTCCACCTCGTAGAGCACCGAGGCGAGCAGGCGCGTGGCCGCCCAAGCGACGAGGAGGCCGGCGAGGACGCCCACACCCGCTGGCGCCAGCCCTTCCGCCATGGCCCGGCCCACGATCCGCCGGCGCGAGGAGCCGAGGGCCATGCGCACGCCGAACTCGGGGGTGCGACGCGCGACCGCGTGCGCCACGACGCCGTAGACGCCCATGGCCCCGAGGCCGAGGGCGAGCAGACCGAAGGCGCCGACCAGCGCGGTGAGGAACCGGTCGGACGCGATCGACTCCGCCACCACGTCGGACATGGTGGCCACGCGCGCCACCGTGATGTCGGGGTCGACGGCTTCGACGGCGCGCCTGGCGGCGGGCGCCAGGGAGGCCGGGTCACCGTCCGTGCGCAGGACGACGAACATGGTCCGGAACGTCCACTGGTCGTGGGGGAGGTAGATCTCGGGCGCGGGGTCCCGCGCGAGGCCCGTCTGGCGGACGTCCCCGACCACGCCGACCACGGTCCACTCGAAGGACTCCCCGGAGAGCAGGCGAACGCGCTTGCCGAGAGCGTCGCCGCCGGGCCACAGGCGCTCTGCCAGTGCCCGGTTCACCGACATCACCGGCGGGGCGTCGCGGCGGTCTGCGTCGGTGAACCAACGCCCTTCGAGAAGGGGGATGCCCAGGGTGGCCAGGTAGCCGGGTGTCGCCGCCCGGATGTTCGCGGTGGGAGCCCGCGCGCCTGCGACCGGTTCGTTGTCCTCCGCCCAGAAGGGATACCGGTTGTTCACCTCCGTGAGGGGCAGCGCCTGGATCGCGCCCACGGAGCGCACGCCCGGGGTCGCCGCGAGGCGGTCCCAGAGCAGGTGGAACGCGGGATCCGCTCCATCGTCCCCTTCCGGCGGCGGGACCGCCACCTGGAAGGTGAGCACACCCTCCGACCGGAAGCCCGGGTCGACGGCGCGGAGCTCCAGCAGGCTGTTCACCAGGAGGCCCGACGCCACGGCGAGCACTACGGACAGGCACACCTCGGTGGCGATGATCACGGACATGGTGCGCCCCGACCCCGCGGCTCCGGCGGTGCCGCGCGTGCTGCCTCCCAGCGCCGGCCCGGGGTCGACGCGCGTCGCGCGCCACGCCGGTAACAGGCCGAACAACAGCGAGGAGAGCAGGGAGATCCCGACGGCGAAGAGGAGCACCGTCGGGTTGATGTGGACCTCGTCCACGCGGGGGAGCCGCACGGGGGCGAGGGAAGCCAGCGTGCCCAGGGTCGCCCACGCGGCCACCGTTCCCGTCACGCCACCCAGCGCGCCCAGGACCAGGCTCTCGGTGAGGAGCTGCGCGACGATCTGCCCGCGCCCAGCACCCAGGGCGGTGCGGACCGCCACCTCGCGGCGGCGGGCGCCGGCACGGGCGAGAAGCAGGTTGGCCACGTTGGCACAGGCGACGAGGAGGACCAGCCCCACGGCGCCGAGGAGGATACCGAGGGTGCGGCCGAAGTCTCCGACCAGGGCGTCGCGCAGGGTGACGATCGTGGCGCCCGCCGCCGTGCGGCTGTCCACGTCCGTGGGGAACTCCTCGGCGAGACGGGCGGCCGCGGCCCGCAGGTCGCGCGCGGCCGCGTCGGGCGCGACTCCCGGGGCGAGGCGCGCGATGCGCGTGGACACCCACCAGCTCTCGTCGGTGCCCACCGTGGTGCCGGGCTCGACGTCCTGGGGCACCCACAGGCGGGTGCGTGCGTCGAGGGGGCGGAAGTCGGCGGGCATGACGCCGATGACCGTGTACGGCGTGGACAGGATCCGCACCGTGCGCCCGACCACCGCCGGGTCCGCGCCGTACCGCTCCCGCCAGAGCGCGTGACCGAGCACCACGACCCGGGATCGATCAGGGTCCTGGTCCTCCGCCACGAAGGTGCGTCCCAGGAGCGGGCGGGCCCCCAGCACGTCGAACCATGCCGGGGACACGCGTGCCCCGCGTACCTGCTCGGCGCCGCCTTCGCCGGTGAGGGGGAAGTCGCCGGTGGACGCTCCGGCGATGGCCGTGAACGAGCGGGTGTCCTGCTGCAGCCACTCCGTCGCGCGCGTGTTCGTGACCATGCCCGGCCAAACCGTGACGAGCTCCGACGGCTCGGCGTAGGGCAGCGGCCGGAGCATGACGCCGTCGACGAAGCTGAAGATGGCGGCATTGGCGCCGATGCCGAGCGCGAGCGTGACGATCGAGACCAGCGCGAAGCCGGGGCTCCGAGCGAGCGATCTGAGTGCCAGCCGGACGTTGCGGACCATTCCCATGATCACCTCCTCCCGTCGTTCGGCGCGCTCCCGGCCCGCCGCGATCCCGCGGCACTCGGCTTCGATGCCCTCCCTGTCCCCGAAGCGGCGAAGCACCTCCCGCCGCGCCTCGGCCTCGTCCCAGCCTTCGGCGACAAGCTCCTCGACCCGACCCTCCACGTGGAAGTCGAGCTCCGCGTCGATCTCCCGTGCGACGTCCGCGTCGCCCCGCAGCAGGCGGCGGAGGCCGTCCCAGGCGGACCGCCGCCTCACGCCGGCAGGTCTCCCTCGACCACCGCGGCCACGCGCAGCGCGCGGGAGACCGCGCGCACGTGCGTCACCCACTTGTCGGTCTCCCGCTCCAGGTGGTGGCGGCCGTCGGCGGTGAGCCGGTAGAACTTGGCCCTCCGGTTGTTTTCCGACGTGCCCCACTCGGCGTCGAGGAGGCCGTCGCGCTCGAGCCGGTGCAGCGCGGGGTAGAGGGCGCCTTCGTCGATGGACAGCGTGGCCTCGCTGGCCGCGTGCAGGGACCGCTGGATGGCCAGGCCGTGGAGCGCTCCGTCCGCGAGGGCCCGCAGGATGAGCAGGTTGAGCGTTCCGTACAGCGTGTCGGATGTGATGCGGGGCATGCGCGCTCCTCCAGTGTTCCCCTTAGCTGATAAGGGAAGGTGCCCGGCTTCCCCTAAGCTGTCAAGGTGAGCCCCCGGGGGCCCGGAGGACCGGTCCGGTGCGGGCAGTGGCGTGCACGGGAGGCGAGCGCGGTGGCGCGCCGGGGATCCTCGCGAGGGCCGGGGGTACGTATCGGAACCTACCCGCCGCGACACCTTCGACGGTCCGACCATCCATGCGAAGCTCTTCCGTCCTCGCCGGCCTCCTTCTCCTCGCGCCCCTGGGCGTGCGGGCGCAGTCGCCCACCGACACCATGCGCTTCACGCACGCGGATAGCCTGCGCGGCTCCGACGGCCCCGCGCGCGCCTGGTGGGACGTGACGTTCTACAACCTGCACGTCCGCGTCAGCCCGGCGGACTCGACCATCTCCGGGTGGAACGAGATCGCGTACCGCGTGACCGAGCCGGGCGACGACATGCAGATCGACCTGCAGGAGCCCATGCAGGTGGACAGCATCCGACAGGACGGCTACCTGCTGACCTGGCAGCGAGACGGAAACGCCTTCTTCGTGAGGCTCCCCGCCCCGCAGCTTGCGGGAGCGACGAGCTCGGTGATGGTCTACTTCCACGGCAGGCCCAAGGTGGCCCTGCGCCCGCCGTGGGACGGCGGCTACATCTGGCAGCGCGACAGCCTGGGCAACGCGTGGGTGGCCACCGCCAACGAGGGGCTGGGCGCCAGCGTGTGGTGGCCGAACAAGGACTACATGGCCGACGAGCCGGACAGCCAGCGCGTGGCCGTCACGGTGCCCACGCCGATGGTGGACGTGTCCAACGGGCGCCTGCGCTCCACCTCCGTGAACGACGACGGGACGAGCACCTTCACCTGGTTCGTCACCTCGCCCATCAACAACTACAGCATTTCGGTCAACGCGGGCACGTACGCACACTGGCGGGAGCTGTTCGAGGGCGAGCTGGGCACGCTGACCATGGACTTCTGGCCGCTGGCCTTCCACGAGAAGGCGGCACGCTCCCAGTGGGAGCAGGCGCGCGACATGCTCACCTGCTTCGAGCACTGGTTCGGCCCGTATCCGTGGTACCAGGACGGCTACAAGCTGGTGGAGGCGCCGCACCTCGGGATGGAGCACCAGAGCGCGGTGGCGTACGGAAACGGCTATCAGAACGGCTATCGCGGGACGGATCTGTCCGGGACGGGGCAGGGGCTCTCGTGGGACTTCATCATCGTGCACGAGAGCGCGCACGAGTGGTGGGGCAACAGCATCACCATGAAGGACGCCGCGGACATGTGGATCCACGAGAGCTTCGCCAACTACGCGGAGAACCTCTACATCGAGTGCCGCACCGGCTCGAAGGAGGCCGGCGCCGAGTACGTGATCGGCACGCGTGCCCGCATCCGGAACGACCGCCCGATCGTCGGAGCCTACGGCGTGAACGACGAAGGCTCCGGCGACATGTACTACAAGGGCGGCAACATGCTGCACACGATCCGCCAGCTCGTCGACGACGACGACGCGTGGCGGGGCATCCTGCGCGGCCTGAACGAGACCTTCTGGCATCAGACGGTCACCAGCGCCCAGGTCGAGGACTACATCGCGAGCCAATCGGGGCTCGACCTTTCGGCGGTCTTCGACGAGTACCTGCGGACCACACTGGTCCCCACCCTCGAGTACCACATCGAAGGTGGAAAGCTCTCCTTCCGCTGGACCGACGTCGTGCCCGGCTTCGCCATGCCCGTGCGCGTGATGCTCCAGCCCGGGGCGCCCTCATGGATCCGCCCCACCGAGCGCTGGCAGGAGGTCGACGTCGGCGTGTCCGCGGAGGACTTCCTGGTAGACCCGAACTTCTACGTTCGGTGGCAGCAGGTGGAGGCGACGGGCGGCTGACGGCGGGGCCCCACGCCCGACCCTTGACCTAAACCGCTTAGGCATTTATCGTCCGATCACCTAAACGATTTAGGCTATCCGCCGCCGCCGGGCGGCCCGCGTCCGCCGGCCGTGGGCGGCACAGCTCGCCGAGAGACGACGTCATGGACGATTCCCCCCTGGCCGTGGTGCAGGGCACCCTCGAGCTGCTCGTGCTCAAGACGCTCCATTCCGCGGGCCAGCTCCACGGCTTCGCGATCCTCGACTTCATCCGCCACGCCACCGACCACCGGCTGGTGGTGGAGGAGGGGGCCCTCTATCCCGCGCTGCACCGCATGGAGCGGCGGGGATGGCTGTCCGCGGACTGGGGCGTGTCGGATAAGGGACGACGCGCCAAGTACTACGGGCTGACGCCGGCCGGGGAGGCCGCGCTGGCGGAGGAGGAGCGCCGCTGGGCGTCCTACGTGGAAGCCGTGGCGCGCATCGCGCCGGACGCGGCGACCTGAGGCACGGCGCATGAGCGGAATGGAAGGGGGCGGGGGCTTCCACCGGAGCCGCACGCCGCGGGACGCGGCGGAGGCCGCGGCGTGGGAGGTGGAGCATCACCTGGCGGAGATGGTGGACCGCCTCGTCGCGGAAGGCATGCCCCCCGAAGAGGCGCGGGGGGAGGCGGAGCGGCGGTTCGGCGATCCCCGTGGATACCGGACTCGCCTGGAACGGGACGAGCGGAGGAGGCGGACGGCGATGAGGCGCGTGGAGATGTGGGGGCTGGTGACGGCTTCGCTGGGCAACGTGGCGCGTACACTGCGCAAGAGTCCGGGCTTCGCGGCGGGCGTGATCCTCACGCTGGCGCTGGGCATCGGGGCGAACGCGACGATGTTCGGTGTGCTGGACCGGCTGCTGTTCAGCCCGCCGGCCCACGTCGTCGACGCCGACGCGGTGCGCCGGGTGATCGTGGAGCGCTCCTTCATGGGCCGGCCGACACGCTCCGAGACGATCGCGTATCCCGACTACCTGGATCTGAAGGCGGCGTCGGCGTTCCAGGGCGTTGCGGCGTGGACGGGCCCGGCTCGGTACACGCTGGGCAGTGGGCCGGACGCGACGCGGGTGGGCGCCACGATGGCCACCTCGGACTTCTTTCCCCTCCTGGGCGTGCATCCCGCCCTGGGCCGCTTCTTCAACGAAGAGGACGACCGGGCGAACGCGGAGGGGACGGTGGTGCTGGGCCGCGAGTTCTGGGAGCGCGCCTACGGCGCTGATCCCGGCGTGCTGGGCCGGACGCTCACGGTGTCGGGACACCCGTTCACCGTGGTGGGGGTCGCGCCCGCCGGGTTCACCGGCGTCGACCTCGAGCCGGTGGATCTCTGGCTCCCTCTCGTCAACGCCGGCGTCGCGCTGAACGGACCCCAATGGGAGAAGAGTCGGGGGTGGTTCTGGATGAGCGCGGTGGTGCGCCTGGCGCCCGGCGTGGTGCCGTCGCGGGCGGCGGAGGAAGCGACGGCGCTGCACCTGAACGGCCGGCGAGAGATCATCGAAAAGGGATACTACGAAGCGGATGCCCGGGTCGCGTTGGACCCGCTCATCGCCGCGCGGGGGCCGGAGGCCTCGGGCGAGGCGAAGGTCGCCCGCTGGCTCGGAGGGGTGAGCCTCCTGGTGTTGCTCATCGCCTGCGCCAACGTGGCGAACCTCTTCCTGGTGCGGGGCACCCGCCGCCGCCGCGAGGTGGCGGTCCGGCTCGCCCTCGGCGTCGGGCGGGGCCGCCTGATCGGGTCGATGGTGGTCGAGTCGGTCGTGCTCGCGGCGCTCGGCGGAGGCGTGGCGATCCTCCTGGCCTACTGGGGTGGGGGCGCCCTGCGGGCCGCGCTCCTCCCCGGCGTGCTGTTCCCCGGGTCTGCGGTGGGCAGCCGCTTGCTGGCGTTCACCGTCGCGACCGCCGTGCTCGCCGGCTTGCTGGCGGGCGTCGGGCCCGCCGCGCAGGCCACACGGGCCGACCTGTCGGGGGACCTGGCCATGGGGGCGGGCGCGAGCTCGGGAGGGCGGTCCCGCACGCGGGCCGTCCTCACGGTCGCGCAGGCGGCGCTCTCGGTGGTGCTCCTGGTCGGCGCGGGCCTCTTCGTGCGCAGCGTGGGCCAGGTGCGTGGCCTCGACCTGGGGCTCGACACCGACCGCCTGGCCATGGCCACCCTCGAGTTCAGCACGTCGGGGATCTTCCCCGCGATGCAATCGGACTCGGTGACCACGGACGCCGACCGGAACGCGATCTACACGGACGCCATGGATCGGATGCGTGCGCTCCCCGGCGTCGATGCGGTGGCGGGCACGAACTCGCCCTTCCAATGGGCGTTCGCCGACGAGCTGAGGGTTCCCGGAATCGACAGCCTCCCGCAGCTTCCGGGCGGCGGGCCGTACTACCAGGAAGTCACGCCGGAGTATCTCTACACGGTCGGGCTGCGCATCACGCGGGGCCGCGACCTGCAGGAGTCGGACGGGGCCGGCGCGGAGCCGGTGGCCGTCGTGAGCGAGACGATGGCGCGCACGCTGTGGCCGGAGGACGATCCCCTGGGGAAGTGCCTGATGGTCGGGGACGACCCCCAGGGGTGCACGACCGTGGTGGGCGTGGCCGAGGACGCCTCCCGGGGCGAGCTCCAGGACGAGCCGTACATGGCGTACTACATGCCCCTGGCCCAGCACGACGACCAGCGGATGAACGCCTTCTACATCCGGACGTCCGGTGACCCCGCGGACATCGCGGCGGCCGCGGCCCCGGTCCTGCGCTCGTTCGATCCCCGCGTGCGCTTCGCGAGCGTGCGTCCGTTGCGCGAGATCCTCGAGCCCCAGGCGAAGGCCTGGACGCTTGGTGCCACGATGTTCACCATGTTCGGCCTCCTGGCCGTGGTGGTGGCGGCGATCGGTCTCTACGGCGTGCTCGCCTTCGACGTCGCGCAGCGGACCCGGGAGCTCGGCATCCGCACCGCTCTCGGGGCGGAGCGGGGTCGGCTGCTGCGCGGCGTGGTGTCACGCGGTCTCCGTCTCGGTGGCGCCGGCGTCGCCCTCGGCCTGGCCGTCGCATTGGGTGCGGGCCCCTACGCGGCGGACCTGCTCTTCCAGGTCTCCCCCCGCGACCCCCGCGTACTGGCCGGCGTGGCGGTGATCCTGCTGGCGGTGTCGGCGGCGGCCAGCTTCCTTCCCGGGCTGCGCGCGACGCGGGTGGACGCGTTGGAGGCGCTCCGGGCCGAGTGACGGACTCCGGCGGCGGCCGGAAACGAAGCGGGGCCCGCGCCGACGTCGGCGCGGGCCCCGGATCCTCCCGGCCACGTGGGCCGGCGAGCGCCGCTCAGCGGCCCCGCTTGATGATCGCTTCCTGGATCTCGATGTACGTGTTCACGCCGGTGAGGAACTGCTCCATGTTCACGTTCACCGTCTTCGGATAGTCGCCAACCTGCTGCAGCAGGCTCAGCGCCTGCTGGAACTTGGGCAGCGTCGACTTCGCCGTGGCCACCGTCGCGGGCTTCTGCTCGTTCAGCGCCTCCTGGTAGAGGCTGTAGCCGTGCCAGAAGTTGAGCTGCTGCTTCATCGCGGTGCCCAGGTTCGGCATCTGCTTGGCGGCGCCGATCAGCTTGATGGCGTAGCCGTAGTTGTTCTTCTGCACGCCCTTCGCGTAGGCGTCCGCGAAGATCATGCGCGCCGCGGACTCCGCCTGCTGGGGATCGGCGGTCGCGACGTTCTTCAGGGACGCGACGGCCTCGTCGACCCGTCCGGCCTCGACGAGCCACTTACCCTTTCGCAGGCTGTACGCGGTGTTCTCCGGGTCGATCTGGCTGGCATGGTCGAGGGCTTCGATAGCCTCGTCCAGCTTGCCGGTGCGCTGGAGGGCGTCGGCGTACATCGACCAGATCGCGTCCTCCTGCGGGTGCGTCTCCAGCGCCTGGTTGGCCACGGCGATCGCATCGTCCAGCTCGCCGAGCTGGATGTGCGCGGCGATGATGCTGCGCAGCTCGCCCACCGGCGTGTCGGCGCCCTTGGCCGCGAACACCTTCTTGTACGCCTCGATCGCCTGCCGGTAGTAGTTGGCCGCCTCGGGTGCCACCGCGCCACCGTCCTCGTTGTCGGCGGCCGCCGCATCGTTCACCTTCTGGCCCGCCGCGAAGGCGAAGCCGCCGAACTGCTCGATGAGGTCGATGTTCTCCGGGTCGACGTCGAGACCTTGCTGGATGAGGTGCATGGCCCCGGCCGGGTCACCGGCCTGCGCGAGCTCGTAGGCGATCTTCATCCGGACCGCCGCGCTCCCGGGGTTCAGCTCCAGGTACTGCGAGTAGTACTCGAGCGCCTGGTCGTCCTGGCCCTCCTTCGCGGAGATGTAGCCGGCGAGCTGCAGGGCGTCCTCGTGGAAGGCGTTGAGCTCGAGCACCTTCTTCAGCTCGGTGAGCGCCTCCGGGTAGTGGTCGGAGTCGAAGAGGATGCGCGCCTTGAGGTAGCGGGTGCCGACCGCGTTCGGGTTGAGCTCGAGCGCCTCGTCGCAGTTGCGCAGCGCCGAGTCCCACTGCTGGCTCCCCGCGTAGTCGGCGCAGATCGCCGCCGCGCGCACCTGCTGCTGGTAGCGGTCGAACTGTCCGAAGATGTGCTGGGCCGCGTCCTTGTCCGCCTTCTCGCCCGCGGTCGTCGGATCGACCTCGAACACCTCGCTGGAGCTCACGTCCCAGAACGCCGCGTTCACCGTGTAGGCGTCCTTGGTCCCGGAGTACGACGCGCACAGCGCGACCTGGGCGTTCATCTGCGCCGCCAGCTGGCGCGTGCGCACGCAGTCGAGATCCTCCCACTTCATCTTGAAGCGCTTGAGGTTCGTCTCGATCTCCTTCTTGTCGATCGACTGGTGCGTCGCGAGCCCGCCCACCAGCTCCCGCAGATCCTTGGCGACGTTCTCACCGAACTTCTTGTCGGCGCCCTCGAGGGGCTGGAAGTTCGGGATGAGAACGCGGAACCGCTCCTGGGCACCGAGGCTCGCGGCCGGGACCACGGCGAGCGCGGTCGACAGGAGGATGAGCGTACGGTGTAGCCGTCCGAGCATGTTGGGAAACCTCCCCTGGGGGTACGCACAATACCGGCCGACGCCCCAGCGCGACGACCAGGAATCCTTCCACTATACATCGAGAGGGCGCCGAGGTTACACGGAGAACGCTCTCCGGGCAACCCTGCGCCATTCACCGCGAGCCCCCTGCTCGTCCCTGCACCACACCCCCCGGCCCCCTCGGCGGCGGCTCCACGCATCACCGTCGGTCGGGGACCCCGCGGGTTTTCACAATCTCTGTTCTTCGCCCGAAGGGGCGGAAGGTTCCCCACCCCCCCCGACGTCTGTTCGTCTCTACGCGCACGCCGTGTATAAACACTCACGGGTCGGGGAGGCAACAGCGACGTTCCGACACGGGGCACGCAGCGCCATGTCCGCCGTTCCGATTTTCCCGTCAGGGCCTCACGGGCCGCAGTCTGAACCGGTACTCGTACCTTCCGTAGGGGAGCGAGTATTCGGGCAGCGCCGTGGGGCCCCACGAGTCGATGCCGCCGACGCCCATCTGCCCGAAGTCGACGTTCAGGTAGATGGCGTCGCGGCGGCGGAGCTCTCCCCAGTGGCGCTGCGCCTTCGCCGGTCCGGGGTCGAGGTCCGCGCGAGCGTAGGGGATCGCCGTGACCTCCAGGAGTGGCTCGGCTTCCACCCGGAGCCCCCACCCCTCGTCGTCCAACAGCGTGAGCCAGCGCACGTCCGTCCGGTTGCCGGTCTCCTGCGGGCGGACGTAGGGGTGCGCCCACCCGGAGACGTCGAGAGACCACCGCCCCACGAACGCCGCCGTCTTGCGGTCCCGGTACGACTCCATCGGTCCCCGCCCGAACCATTCGGTGCGGTGGTAGCGCGCCGGCAGCTCGGTGTGC
>Ga0315556_1001617_pt1 | contig 13396 bp, 12 predicted proteins | sample SalMarSW160310MG_FD_202112 | JGI IMG/M metagenome (GOLD analysis project Ga0315556, IMG submission 202112) | Salt marsh sediment microbial communities from the Plum Island Ecosystem LTER, Massachusetts, United States - Salt Marsh Sediment SW1603-10 ...
CAAATCCCCCATGCGGTCAGCCAGGACATGGCCGACATCACCAAACTGGAGTCTTTCCGCAAAAAGCATAAAGGGGACATCGAAGGTAAAGGCGGCAAACTGACTTTGATCGTTTTTGTGTTAAAGGCGGTGGTCACCGCGCTGAAAACGTTTCCGTATTTTAATGCCACTTTGGATAAGGCCGCCGGAGAGATTATCCTTAAAAACTATTATCATTTGGGGGTGGCGGTGGATACGGAACACGGATTGATGGTCCCGGTCATTCGTGACGTAGATCGCAAAAGTATCGAAGAAATATCCCTGGAACTCAGGGAACTGGTTCAAAAAGCCCGCGACCGAAAGGTCTCCCTTGAAGAGATGCAAGGCGGAACGTTTACTATTACGAACGCCGGCGCCCTTGGCGGCGGTCAGTTTGTCCCGATTATTAATTACCCCCAGGTGGCCATTCTGGGGATGGGCGCAGCCGGCTGGCAGCCGGTTGTCGTCGAAAACGAAAAAAAAGAACCTGAAATCGTGCCTCGGCTGATGATGCCGATGGTGGTGTGCATCGATCACCGGGTGCTGGACGGATCCGATGCCATTCGATTTCTGAAGTCGATTGTCAATGCCCTCGAAGACCCCGAGGAGTTGTTGATGACAATGATCTGACGTTTGAAGTAAAGTGAACTAAAGTGATCTAAAGTGATCTAAAGTGAACTAAAGTGATTTAAAGTTTTGAGGATAGAATAAAATTAAAATTTGTGAAAGTGAAACCAATGAAGCCCAATAATAGTTGAAGATAATATTGAAGGAAATTTATATTAATTCAACCTGAGCGAAGCGACTCCATAACTTTAGGCACTTTAGCTCACTTCAAACTTTAGGCACTTGAACGAGACACTCGTAGTGCTCGCTTCAAACTTTATTGTGTTTACGATCAATTGAGGTCTGACTGGAGGCCGGTTATGGTAATAGGAGAATTGGTTCTAGAGACGGATATACTGGTTATCGGGGGCGGACCCGGAGGTTATACCGCAGCCTTCAGGGCTGCAGATCTGGGTTTTGACGTTACCCTTGTTGAAATGGAAATGAAACCCGGCGGCGAATGTCTGTTCCAAGGCTGTATACCTTCCAAGGCATTGCTCTTTCTGGCGGAACTTATCCATGACACCCGGCGAACCGGATCCATGGGCGTCACCTTTGACGACCCTCGAATCGAGCTGGACAAGGTGCGCATGTGGAAGGAAAAAGTCATCGATAGATTGGCCAACGGCCTCGTCACACTGGGGAAAAAACGCGGGGTTCAAGTGGTGAAAGGAGAAGCTGTTTTTGAGGGGTCCGACACGGTACGTCTGCACGATTCGGAGATCGGCCGGATCAAATTTCGTCATGTCATCCTCGCCACGGGTTCTGTTCCGAGATCTCTTCCGGGGGTGACATTCAAACCGAACGGTCGCATCATGAATTCCGCCGGCGCTCTGGAGCTCAAAGACATCCCCAAGTCCCTTCTCATCATCGGCGGCGGCTACATCGGGCTGGAACTGGGAACCGTTTATGCGGCTCTCGGCAGCAACATCACCCTCGTTGAAATGGAGGGCAGGATTCTGTCGGAGGTTGATCCGGATTTGGTGATGCCGCTTAACCGGAGACTCACTGAACTTTTTAAAGCCATCCATGTATCGACCCGTGTTCTTTCCCTGAATGAGTTGGAAGACCGGGTGGAGGCTGTTTTTGAAGGCGACGTGGATGAGTCCGAGCAGACCTTTGACAGGGTACTCGTCGCTGTCGGGCGGCAACCCAACTCCAAAGAATTGGGGCTCGATACAACCAAAGTGACCGTCGACGCCAACGGCTTTGTCATCGTTGATGAACAGCAGCGCACCGCCGATGAGCGGATTTTTGCCATCGGTGATGTCACCGGTGCTCCGCTTTTGGCACACAAGGCCTCGCACCAGGGAAAGGTGGCGGCAGAGGTCATAGCCGGAAAGCCTTCCGCTTTTGATGTGCGCGCCATTCCCGCCATCATCTATACCGATCCTCAAATCGCCTGGTGCGGACTGACCGAAGAACAGGCCCGTAAACAGCATCGATCCGTACGGGTGGAACACTATCCATGGAAATTATCGGGCCGGGCGACCACCATGGGCGCCACGGATGGTCTGACCAAAATTATTGTTGACGCTGAATCACATCGTGTGCTGGGCATGGGTGTGGTAGGACGGGCTGCTGAAGGGTTGATTTCCGAAGGCGCTCTAGCCATTGAAATGGGTGCACAGTTAGAGGATTTGGCCTTGACGGTTCATCCTCACCCGACACTCTCCGAAACCCTGGCAGAGACTGCTGAAATTTATCTGGGCCTTGCCACACACATTCTGCCCGGACAGAGCGGAGAACCTTCAGCGACCAAGTCGTCGAGATAGCGTTTCAAATTCGATGCTCCCGTAAAAATTAAAAATGATCTCGCAGGAAGTCAGAAGAAGCGACTTTTTTCGAAAGTGTTTCGCATTTAGTGTTTGATATGTTAACGATTTGGTATTATAATGAATAATTAAATTAAAATACAAAACACTAAACGCCAAACACGTGATGAATTCGATGGTATGCGAATTTATCAAATTTTAAAGGGGATAACATATGACGGATGCGGAGAGCAAAATACTGCCGACGGTTGAGCAGGTTGAAGAGATCATGAAAGACTGGGGAAGGTTTACGGTTGAAGATTTTGCCATCCGTTTTCAACTGGAAAAAGAGGTTGTCGAGGCGACCGTGGCGTATCTCCGCAAATTGAAAAGAATATCCGATGAAGATTCGATTCCCCACATTGCTTGTTATCGTAGCGACAAGCTGGAATCCATTGTCAGATGCGCCGGTTCACGACACGGCTATGTCTGATGAAAGAAAACCCCAAACGTGCCTCTCGTCGTCTGGAATTCACCGTTTTTGCACTTGTATCCGCATCGTTTGTCAATATTTACATCACCCAACCCATATTGCCGGCGCTGCAAAAAGAGTTTTCCACGGATTTGGTGCTGGTTTCTTTTACGGTTTCCGCCGTTATCCTCGGTATTGCCATATCAAATTTGCCCTTCGGCTTTTTAGCCGATAGATTGCCGGTTCATCCGATTATTTTTAGCGGTGGCGTTTTGGTGGCTTTCGGCGGTTTGATCTGTGCGGCCTCAAACGATCTTTGGATGCTCATCGGCGCACGTTTTCTCCAGGGGATCTTTATCCCGGCATTGACAACCTGCCTTGCGGCCTATCTGTCAAAAACACTTCCGGTAGCGCGGTTGAATGTCGTCATGGGATCTTATGTGTCCGCTACCGTGCTTGGCGGACTGGCCGGACGTTTGCTCGGCGGCTGGATTCAGCCGTCATTGAACTGGCGCTATGCGTTTATCATCGCTTCCGCACTCGTTCTGATCGCCACTTTCACTGCCTTGCGCGGCCTGCCGAGAACGCCTGCAGATGACGGACGAGAGCGTCATTCAATCGGGTTCTCGGTATTAATGAAGCGCTGGGAATTATTGCGTATATATTTTTGCGCTGCGGGCAGCTTTGCCATCTTCTCATCTGTTTTCAACTACCTCCCGTTTCGTTTGACCGCGCCGCCTTTTAATTTCTCAACGGAAATGACAACGTCACTTTATATCGTTTATGTTGTGGGTATCTTTATGGGACCGACATCCGGGAAACTCTGCAATCGTTTCGGCTGCGGCAACACTTTAGTCGGGGGATCCGTGGTTTTAGGAATTTCACTGGCGCTGGTCTTGCACCCTTCGGTTGCGGCGGTCGTGGCCGGACTTATTGGTGTTTGCGCCGGATTTTTTACGATCCATGCTGCTGCGGTGGGCTGTCTTAACCGCAAGCTTTTCAGCGGGCAGGGTCGGGCGAATGCGCTTTATGTGCTGTTTTACTATATGGGTGGGTGGCTTGGCATCACGGGTTCCGGCTTTGCGTTCAAACACGGCGGATGGAGCACTGTGATCTATATTTGTGCGCTTCTTCTGCTTGTCCCGTTGAGCGCCGGGTTTGGCGAACGAAAAGAAATAAGCCGATGAACGCCGTTCAGACCGCTCCTTTTATCATATGTTCCGACATTTGTTTTTTTCTCAAAAAGATGACGAGGGGGGGAAGCAACACGGCAATATCAAAATAAAATGCCGGATAAAACAAAAGTATTCCACATGTTATTAAAATAGCCCTTTCCCATTTGGAGTGCATTCGCCTTGAAAATCCTACGACTCCGGCATTTAAGAAGATTATTCCCGCAAAGGTCAAAATAAATTTTGAAGCAATGATTAAAATTCCGTTCAACGGGGTATGATACTCCAAGATCGGCAAAATTAATGTGGCGGTTCCATAATAAGAACAAATAAATGATAGTCCGATCAAGTACTTGGGAAGCGCTACCATCGCCGAATATATCCCTGTCTTGATGGGATTGGTCTCAAATACGGAGGCTGCGGCATAAATGGATAATCCAACCGGCGGGGTCACCTCGGCCAGGACTGCATAGTAAAACAGAAACATATGCGTGGCCAGCAAAGCAGCCTTATCCGGAATTCCTGCTGCTACCGCCAATTGCTGAATGGCTGGCGCTGTTAGGGCTGCAGTCAATACATAAGTGGCTACAGGGGGAACACCCATGCCCAAAATCAAGCTAAATACAGCAGCAAAAATTAGGGCAATAAACAGATTCCCGTGGGAAAGAAGCGTAAGAAACTGAGAAAATTTTGCCGCCACACCGCTGATAACCATAATGGTCATCACAACATTCGCGCAGACAACGGCCACACCGATGTGAATAAGGCTTCTAAAACCATCAGATAGTCCGATTCCCAGTTTTTTTATCGGTGGTCTGATTTTTGGATCAATGTAAGCGATAACCACAAAAAATAAAATTGCTGCAAAAACGGAAATATTGATAGCATATCCGCGATAAATAAGTATAATGATTAACACAATCGGTAAAAATACATAAGAAAATCTCAAATTATATTTTTTATTAATAACTTTAGCCACTTCTATGGGCTTGAGCTTTTCTTTTTTGACGTAAAATTCGTTATACAGCCAGATACCCGATAAATATAACAGCATCGGACCAATCGCCATTGCGATGATCCAAGTATACGGAATGGAAAGGATCTCTACCATTATAAAAGATATTGATCCCATGATGGGAGGGGTGACATATGCTATGGAGCCGACTGTCGCGACGATCCCGGCTGCAATATACCGGTCGTATCCTGCTCTTTCGTATAAATCCTTTGTGATGGTCGCAACGAACTGAGTATCCGCGGCGCCTGATCCTGAAAACAACCCCATGAAAACAGCTAAAATACTTGAAGTCCTGCCGGGTGATGCAGGGCTTCTGCCGACCAGTGACAAAGCAATATTTGAAATAATTTCCCCGAATCCCAGTGCAGCGATCACAGAGCCAAGGATAGTGAAATATACAAGGTATTTTAGAGAAACACCTGTTATGATACCAAATAATCCGGCCTCCGTTTCACAGTATAATTTCCCGAGAAGCATATCAATACCGAAGCCGGGACCGGAAAAAACTCCCGGTATGTAGTTTCCGTAAATGTTATAAAGCATGAAGGCTAAGACCAGGGTGGGAAGAACGGAACCGATAGCTCTATAGGTGAGTCCAAGAACTAAAAAAGTTTCTCCAAATGCCATTGCCAGGTCAAGTGGTTCCGGAATAACGGCCCTATAGATTAAGGCATTAAAGTTTTTTACCATATATACAAAAGGAAGAATAATCAGGATTGCTGATACAAGATTAAGGAAGTGGAGTTTTTTGGGAAAGAGAACGGGACCTAAAGCGGATAGCCAGAAAATACACGCAAACACTTTGAATTCTGCATCGATATCTAAATCTAAAAATGCATACAGGACAACAGCAGATAAAAGGACAAATATCAGTCCGCCGATTTTTAACTGTCCGGGTTCATGGCTATAATTTATTAAAAATCCTAAAAGGACCAAAAAGAAAACATGCGTTGCTCTTTGGAGCTGTATAATATTTAAGAGCTCAATATGGTACCTTGACCATGGGGTAAAGGGGTGAACGACAATATATAAATGATATATTGTTGCGATAAAAAGAATGATATAGATAATTTTCTTTAGAACAATTCTGTGCTCCACAGTAATTCGACCTTCAACGAATCGTTTTTTATGTTAAAAACTTTATCGGCCAGGGTTAGTTTTATTCCTTTCACTGATGAAAACGATAATACTCTCCGCCTTTCATTTCTCAGTCGCTCATTAATGTCATAGGTACCGCCGGTATAATAATTTTCGGTTTGCTCATTGGTTTTCATATAAAAATCATTAAAATCATTTGTAAGCGAGAAATAGATCTCAACTTTGCCTCCGGTTACTGAATTTACGAATTCAATTTTCCCTTTATCCCAGCTCCAGAACAAAAAAAAGTTCGTTCCTCGGGCAGAAGTGATGATGATCGGTCTTGAGAATTTGATAAAAAATACAACAAGCAGTATAGAAATCAAAAAGAGGACAACAGTCCTCTTTTTGATTTTATTCATAGCGAACAATTACTTAGTTGCTCCGATTTCTTTAAAATATTTGATCGCCCCCGGGTCAAACGGAATCGTTGTTTTGCCGATGAATTTTGCCGTATTTTCAGCGGTCGTCATAATGGCCGGTTTAATGGCGCGATGCAACTGATCCAGGTGGGTGAAGACCGCCTTGACGATATCGTACGCAATGTTATCAGGCAGGCTTTTAGGCGCCAACACCCAGTTCCAGAATCTTATGGTAGGGGTGTCCGAATTTGATTCATATACATTTTTCGAAATAACACCGGGTTCTGCAAGCCCTGCAAAATTTTTGTCAAAATACTTGACGACATCACTGTCCTTGGGAATGGAAACAAATGAAATGGTTTTATTTCTTCTTTTCAGCGTCGTCGCCAACTCGACAATGGAGCCGGTCGGTAACCCGCCGGACCAGAAATAAGCGTCGATGGTCCCGTTGGATAATGCTTCCGTTGATTCTTTGGCACCTAATTTTTCCCACTTTTTGAATGAGTCGGCCTTAACACCTGCAGCCTTCAATACGAGCATGGCGGTAAACTCGGTTCCCGATCCCGGCGCTCCGGTGGAAACCCTTTTGCCTGCCAGGTCTTTTACCGTTTTGATGCCCCTGTCTGCTGTTGTGACAATTTGCAAATAATTGGGATACATCATCCATAAAATTCTTGATGGTGCAGGTTTTTCCTTAAACATTTTATGAGCGCCCGTATAAGCGACATACGCCGAATCCGGCAAAGATGTTGCACAAAAATAGATGCCTTTCTCAGGATCTGTTTTGTCCCTTAAAAGCAGATTATCGTCAATGGATGCGGCCGTTTGAATGGCAGTGGCTTGATATGGCGTGTTCGCAGTGATGATGGCGGCTACTTGGGTGCCATAATAAAGATAAACGCCTCCGATTCCACCGGTTGCAAAAATGATCTTGATTTGTTTTGCAGAAACAGAAGATGAAATCATCACTATCCAAATTAAGGCCCCTATAAAAAAATTCCTTTTCATGTCAATCTCCTCCTGATTTTTTGGGGTTTGTACGGCAAATGCCGGGGATGGCAACTATTGACGGTTGAAGGCGGCTGCCCGGTCGGTGGAAAAATCTTTGCCAAGCGGATATGGGGGATTAAAATTTTCTCTCTGAAACGAGAAGATTCCTCAAAATTAGGATTTTCGGTTGAGATTAAGACGAGGCCGAGGATCAACCCACCCCGTCTGTTGACGGGATCTTCGACACGCATATCAAGTATGTCGAGGACTTGAGACGAGGGCTCAACGCCGATATCGGGCGAAAAGACTTTTTTGAGATGGTTTCTATAAAAAGTGAAAGAAAGATGTGCATCGATTGTTCCCGGTTGAACCATGCCAGACCACCCATTATGCAGTGACAATGATGGTTAAAGTGCGAGATTTGTATAATTAGAAAAAAGATACTGGAAGTCACAGATGTTGTCAATATGCAAATTTTACAAAAAACTGCGAACGCTCAGGGGTATCAAAAGTATCGATGTCTCCGGAAGAAAAAGGGAAACAAAGTAAGCTCGGGAAATGCGCTCGGTACGGTGGGTTCACAGCTCATTGTCGGTATCTAATACCCCATTATTCCTGAAACGCAGCCGACGATAGCGGCAAAAAATCGATTAGTCTATCGAACCAGTCGTTTTCATTTTGACTTGCGCTCCTTCCAGTTCGCATTATCTTTTATTTTGAAATCGGTCATTTTCAGCGTGCGGATGGTGGCTAAAGATCAGCCTGTCCTACAACAATTGGACAAAAAAACAATATGCTTATCGCTTGTATTTTTCTGTCCGGCAGTTCGTCAAATTTGACGCTATTTGATTTTTCTGATATTTATCAATAGATTTCATAAGACAATAATTTCATTCAATTCATACATAAAGGCTCGACTCAAAGGAGGGCAAAATGGCTGTTAAAGTATTGATTAAACGGATCGTCCCTGAAGACAAGGCCAAAGAGATAATTCCGCTTTTCAGAGAAATAAGATCTCTCGCAACAAATCATTCCGGCTATATTTCCGGTGAAACTTTAAGAAGTATGGACCGGCCGGATCTGTTTTTGGTGATCAGTATGTGGCATTCTTCAGAAGACTGGAAAAAGTGGTTGGCCAGCGAAGATCGAAAAAAAATTCAGGACAAGATCGATGCCTTGCTGGGAGGGAAAACCGAGTACGAAACTTTTCACTATGGTTTTTCAGCGTAGGCGGTTGTTGGAATCTGCTTAGAAGTGGTTTCAAAACCTCCCCTCGGTCTCAATCCGCCAAAGGCGGACAAGTCTCTGTGTTAAACTGTGACGTCCAATCCTCGAAATATTCCCGATATTCCTGCGGTTGGCCATCACAGTTTGCCTTGACCTTGAACCCGATTGATGGTTTTGAAACCACTTCTATGGAAAAATTTTGCCCGGGTTGAGGATCATATTTGGATCAAAAACTTTCTTGATTTCAGTCTGGAGCCGGATATTTTCTGCAGAAAGCTCCATCGGTAAATACTGTTTTTTTGCCTGGCCAATGCCATGTTCGCCGGAAATCGTTCCACCCATTTGAATCACCCGGGCCAATATATCCCTTACGCCGCTTTCCACCCGTTTTATATTGTTCCTGTTTTGAGCCGTGATGTTCAGATGGATATTGCCGTCCCCTGAATGACCGAATGTGTAAATTTTCAGGCTGTATTCCGCTTCGAATTTCGGAAGCTCGGCCACGAGGATCGGAATTTTTTCAAGGGGAACCGCAACGTCTTCGGGGATATAGAGGGCGCAATTTTCGTGAATTTTGAGAGAGACCTGGCGCCGGACGCTCCAGATGGCTTTAAGATCCTCTTCATCAAAGGCGGGCAGAACATGTGCCGCGCCGATTTCTTTTAAAATCGTTTCAAGGCGGTTTATTTCTCGTTTTATCTCATCCGGATCCCCGTCAACTTCGATAATGAGCAGTGCGGCGTTATCGCCGGGAACATGAAAGGGTAAACTTTCTTTTACCAGAGAAAGACATTTGCCATCCATAAACTCCATCGCCGACGGCAGATGACCCCTGTTCAGGATTTCAGTCACGGCGTTCATGGCTGTCGGTAACTGGGAAAAGATAGCTGTCAGGCCGCCGATAGCCGCCGGCAAAGGAATCAACTTTAAAATTAAACGGGTAATGATTCCCAGCGTACCTTCGGAACCGATCAGCAGCTGTGTCATATCATACCCGACGACACCCTTGCGGGTACGGGTTCCGGTTTCAATCATTTTTCCGGAAGGAAGGACTGCCTCGAGGCCGAGAACATAATCCTTTGTGGTGCCGTACTTGACACATGACGGGCCGCCAGCATTGGTGGCTGCATTACCGCCGATGGTACTTTGGTCCATCCCTGCAGGGTCCGGCGGAAAGAAAAGCTTTTTTTGCCGAACAGCATCGCGTAAAATCTTTGTAATGGTCCCGGGTTGAGCTTCGGCAATAAGATTTTTCGTGTCAATGGAAATGATACGGTTCATCTTTTCCAGTGACAATACAACACCGCCCAAAACCGGCAGGCAGCCCCCGGCCAGCCCTGAGCCGCCTCCCCGCGGGATTACCGGGAATCCGTATTCATTGGCCAGCTTCATCAAGGCTTGAATCTGGCCCGTTTCATGAACGCGGACCACGAGTTCCGGAGGATAACTCAGACCTGATGCGTCCCGTGAATAGGGCTCAATTTCATCCGCATTTGCAACAATGCATTCATCGCCTATGGTATCGGCAATCCGTTTTCTGATGTCTTCAGATATGGGTGTGTATTTGGTCATATTTCACTTCATAAGTACATCTAAAGTGCCTATTTCAAGTGCCTAAAGTGATCTAAAGTGCCTAAAGTTAAGGGATTCTATCAATTATATAATAAAGTCAGCGGATCGACACGCGGCGCAAGCGCCTGCGTTGGGCGAGCGACATCATTCTTATAACTTTAGATCACTTCAAACTTTAGCTCACTTTAGCTCACTTAAAGCGCTAAGCTTTTCCGAAACCCGGAATCTTGAGCTTTTCCTCGATCTTTTGCAAAAGAAACGTGGCCATGGTGACAAGAACCAAGTAATAAAATCCAATGACCAAAAAGACCTCGGTATATCTAAATGTCCGAGTCGCGATGATTTTGCCTTCGCCGGTCAACTCGATGCACGTAATGATGTAAGCCAGGGAGGAATATTTGATCAAATAAATAATCTCGTTGCCGCATCCAGGCAGGGCCCGTCGAACCGCTTGCGGTAAAATGATGTTGACCATGGTTTTAAATGTGGAGAACCCCATGGACTGCGCGGCCAGGATCTGCCCTTTCTTGATGGACAAAAGCCCGCCGCGAATATACTCGGAATGGTACGCACTGCTGCACAATATAAAGCCGATAACGGCCGCTGTGTAAGCATCCAGATAGATGCCGAGATTGGGCAGTCCGAAATAGAGCAAAAAAAGTTGTACCAAAAGCGGCGTTCCCCGAAAAATCATGGCATATCCATTGGCTGCCTTTCGGATGACAGGGTGGCCGAATGTGCGTAGCGTTCCGATCACGATTCCGAGCCCGAGACCGACTAACCCTGATGGAATGATTAGCTTTATAGACATGACCAATCCCCGGTTCAGGGCCGGAATCAATTGCGTTGCGTAAAATGCAGTGTCCATTTATTCGTTCTCGGCATAAAGCTCGTCGAGCCGACTGCAGAAATCCCTGGATCGGGTACCTGAATTCGGAGAAAGGAGTTCTTCGGGCAAACCCCGTTCAATGATGCTGCCGTTTTCCATGAATAATACCTCATCGGCCAAAGTCCGGGTAAAACCGATTTGATGGGTGGCCAGAACCATGGTCATGCCCCCGCGGGCCAGATCCCGTATAACAGATAATACTTCACCGATGAGTTCGGGATCCAGAGCGGATGTCGGTTCGTCCAAAAGCATGATTTTAGGATCCATGGCAAGGGCTCTGGCGATGGAGACCCGTTGCTTCTGCCCGCCGGACAACTCGGCCGGGAAAAGTCCGAGTTTATCTCCCAAGCCCACCCGTTCAAGCTCGGCAACCGCACGGTCCCGGGCCGCCTGACGGTTCATCTTTTTAACTTTACGAAGTGAAATGGCAACATTTTCCAATGCATTCAGATGATCAAAAAGGTTGAAATCTTGAAAAATCATTCCGACTTGCTGCCGAAAAGCATATAGATCCCGTTTCCGGCGGCTTTGAATTTCAGTCCCTTCCAGCCATACATGCCCTTTGTCCGGAGGAATGAGAAAATTGATGCACTGAAGGAGTGTACTTTTACCGGCGCCGGAGGGTCCGATAAGCACCTTTAATTCACCCCTTTGAAGACTGAAAGACACGGATCTGAGGATCTTTTTTCCCCCGAGTATCTTACAGATGTTGTCGACACGCAGAACCGGTTCTTTGGATTCCGTCATATTTTCCCTTTAGTGAGAATATCCTGGTATGCGCACCTTTGCTTCCAGTTTCAACAATGCCCGAACTCCAAGCCAGGTCAGAATAAAGTAAAGGCATCCCGCCGTGATATAAAGAGGCAGATCCTGATAGGTCCGTGAGGCAACAAAATGACTGCGTGCCATAATTTCAGAAGTCCCGAGAACAAATGCCAGTGCGGAATCTTTGAGGATTATGGAATATTCATTGGACCAGCCGGGGATGGAGAATCTCAGCGCCTGGGGCAAAATAATATTGATAATGGCGTTGATGTCGCTCATCCCTAAGGCTCTTGCTGCTTGAAGTTGACCTTTGGGCAACGAGAGGATCGCACCCCTGAAGATCTGAGATTGGTAAGCGGCGGTTGTCATACCCAAGACAAGGGTGGATGCGGCAAAGGCGCTTAAATTAAGTCCTGCGAGGGTGAACAATCCGAAGTAAAAAAGAAACAGAAGCACCAATACCGGAACGCCTCTGAAAAACCAGACATAAAGGCCTACCAGCCAACGAACGGTACGATTTCCGTAAACTTGGCCGACGGCCATATGGATCCCCAAAACGAGACCGATTCCCATGGCGCCGATAACGATTCCCGAGGTGACAAGGGCGCCCTTAAGCAGATAGGGGAGTGCTTCAAAAACGACCGAAAATGTATTATGCATTTGGGATAAAAACCTTCAAAAACAGAAGGCGCAGATTAACCACGCCTTCTGAGTCAACTTCCACCCGCGAAGCGGGTGGATTGCCTTTTCGGCTACAGGCCTAAAAGGCAACAGCACGTCAGTGCTTTCGACGTTGAACTTGCATCCGGGTGCAACGCCCCCGGTGTGTTTTGCAAGAATAAATTCACTCTCTACGGGTGTATTCGTGGCTCGGCTATTTCCGGAGATATTTTTTGACCAGTTCATTCCAATGCGGATCCGCCATAAGCATTTTCAGCCCCTTATTCAACGTATTCAGCAATTTTGTGTCCTGTTTGCGAACCGCATAGCCGAATTGCTCGTTAGGCATGCCGAAAGTGCCGAGGATCTTTATGGGTTTTTTACCGGCGGCGTCTATTGCCGGTGCATCATCCATTGCAGCAGCAGCGATGCGGCCGTTCAAAACGTCTTCGATGGCCAGGGGTGCGGAGTCATAATAAACCAGTTTGAAATTCCAACCTTTTTTGGCGGCGGTGTCTTTGAGCCATTCCGCCTCGCTGGTCCCGCGCTGAACGCCCAGCCGATTGTTGCCTTTCAGTACCTGGTCTACCGTAAGGGCGGCATCCTTTTTGGAAACGAAGACCTGTTTGATTTCCCAATATGGGATTGTAAAGTTGACCATTTTCCGTCGTTCGGGCGTGATGCTCATCCCCGATGCGATAAAGTCGATTTTTTTAGCCACCAGATTGGGAATGATGCCGTCCCAGTCCATGGGCTG